>WLWD01006319.1_pt1 | contig 34426 bp, 29 predicted proteins | sample 6712731 | NCBI WGS metagenome assembly WLWD01 (sample SAMN12718690, study PRJNA576275) | sponge metagenome | isolation source: marine sponge | host: Mycale hentscheli | place: New Zealand: South Island, Marlborough, Capsize Point | collected 2014-11-01 | reverse complement strand
AGAGTAATTGAATCCAATCCAGTAACAACTGCTAGGGACATGTTTTGGGGGGAGCTGATTGCTTGCATTTGGTGCCGTAGCCATATTATTATTATTATACTGTTCTCATTCTACACTCCTCCCCCTGACACATGCACATACACATTTGGCTGGAGTGTTGGAGGATTTATTCGTCCTACAGTAAGTGTTTCTTATTGTATTGTTAGTCTTCTGCTTCGTTCAAGTTCAGAAGGTACATTTCCAACTTACTGATAAAACCACTTTATTTATTGCACATGCTTTAAAAAAAAAAAAAAAAGTATTACCAGTACCCAAGATCATATTTCAGCCATTTTTGCTGACTTGCCAGGAGCTATTGTTATCTTTGACGTGGCATAGACAACAATAACATTTTGACAAAACCACTTTATTTCAATTTCTTTTCCTCCAAAGATGGTTTGCAGAAGTTGAAGCCATTTCCAGCCATGTTTCCAGAGTTGGGACCACACGGGGACATTGGAGCTGGATCATGTGACACACTCTGTCATCGTTTTCAACTAAGTAGGTGTTTGTCGGGCGTCCCAGAGTCTGAGGTGGAGGGCTAGCTGAGGCTGTGGTGAGAAGTACCCTTGCCTGATGAAACTATAACTGTCCCATTGTTGAAATAGTGGGCAGGTTTCAAAGCAGAAAAAAAGGCAGTGTGCATTAGTTAAGATAATACTAAAGTGATTGTTGCAGGTTGGCTTGTGGTCTGTTGACACTGTATTTAATGGAGCTCAGTCAGAGAGATAAGAGTGAGACTCATAAACACACACAAATACTTGGTATGAGCTGTTAATCTTCATATGTATACACAAACCAATTCTTTAATAACAGCAGATAAAGTGTTGACATCGATAGTGGCTGAATGACTTCACTCTGGGAGATGTTTCCTTTTGATGTTACTTTTACAGGAGTAAGTGATGGGTGAGTTGAATTTTGTTAGAAATGGAGGGGAAATGTTTTTATTTCAGTTTGTAATCTGTGATTTCACGTGGCATTCACGCTGGATCGACCAACCTGGTGTTTGACAACCTATCTAGTCGTACGGATTGCTAGGTGAAAGTGCTGGTGAAGTGAATATCTCCTTGGAGTCTCCACCATCACAGGCACATGTGGTCTACAGCTCAATGGTGGCATCATTGCCCTTAGCAAGTGTGATCTGGGACTTGTTCCCGACTGTAAGGCTGCTGTGGGTGTTTGGTTCTCTTTGCCAGGCATTTCCTTTGGCTTCAGAGAAGCTGTAAACTTGCTGATCTTGCTGAGATTCCCAGGGGGTTCCCCCACCCAGTAGTCCCCCAGTGCCTGGGCTCTGCTCATTATGGCTATAGAGAGACTCATATTTATCGGGTGTGGCTGTGCTCCTAGACTGTACTAATACTATTTAGTATCCATTGGCAACCAAATAAAAAGAGCCAGCCTGATGACCTTACAAGGGGTTGTTGCACAAGGTGCACGTATTTATATGAGGATGTATTACAAGCACATTTGTGTTGCTGATTCACTGCACGCGCTCACAGGCGAGAGATACAGTCATCTTAATATAAGTTTTGTAATACAGTGTTTGCTGGGGAGAGGATGCTGTCCTTTTTCTGAAGGTCAACACATGTAATGGCCATTCCTGAACATAACACACAACTCAAATGGCCTCACAGCTCACTCGGGCAACACAGCACCACAGCACCTGTTATATATTTCTGGCCAATACCTCCGAGATCAAAATGGCTCTGTTGCCATTAGTTACTTCATATATTTCACTCGCACCTTTACCATTATGTTAAAATTGTATTAAATTTATTTTTAAATGGAATGCCAAAATAATGTGTACGACACTGGGGGTGTTTGAGGCACGACACTGGGGATGTTTGAGGCACAAATTACTAATTAAAAATACATGACAATGACAACAAACAAAACTATATATAATCAACAGAAATGAATAGAAAAAATTTCCCTGTGCTTAGGACTGATGTTCTATAATTAGAATGATGAGTATCATCATATGATGAAATGATTGAAGTTGAATTAACAAAAAGACCAAAGAAAAAACAACAACACTAGACAAATGTCAGGACTAAGCAGAGAACAAATACATTCAGTTTGAAAACAATACAGTTTGATTAGAGGAAGAGTTCAGTAATGGATACAGCAGTATATAAAAAATTATATAAAAGTGTAATTCAGCAAGAAAGGTTGAGCGTTTATTAGTTGTGTGCAGTCATGTGTGTGTGTGAATCCCTCCTCCTCCTCCGCCTTTTCTTTAATCCTTTAAGAGCCCCCGGAGATAGTTCAGTAATACCCCCCAGGGTGTGTAGCAATAGCAGTCGAATGGATGTAGCCATTGTGATCAGTAGAAGTCTACAAAAAGAGAAGACAAATTGTATCACACACATACATACGCATGACAAGTATTGTGTATTTATGAGTGAAGAGAAAGTAACAGAGCCAAGGGAAAAAACACAAGCTAGACTTCCTGACTGGCTGCCATGGGATACCAACTGAGTGGGCGGGTTATTATTCTATACACACAAGTCGCCAGTCATTTGCGTGGGTGTGAGTCAGCTGGGTTGGATCCATCCCACTTTACCCATAGAGGGCAGGATCTCCAGCTATTTTCTTATTTTAGTTTCAAGTCAACTCCCATTCTTTTTTTTGTTGTTTCTGGAATTAAAGAAAGAAAGAAAAACTGAAGTCTGGGCCACTAGACAAACACAACCTCTAATGGGGTCTGCCTCAGGCAATGACAACCTTATCCCCCACCCATTACACACACGCACACACGCACATATACCACTAGTCAAGTGTGTTACAGATTTCAATCAAATGATTTTACGAAGGCACAGTTTTGAGTTAGCTGTCCAATACTTACAATGGAGGGGGAAGAGAAGTCTGCCGGCGTGTGTTCAAAGGTGGGTAGCGGAGTGGTGGGTGAACTCCATGCCACGTGGCCCTGTTGCTGGTACGTTAGGATTGGAGAGACGGCAGTCTGAGTGGGTGTGGTTGGAGGTAGAGACTCATAGCAGCTGGAGGGGGCAGTGGAGGGATACGTGAAGGCTGCAGACATCCCAGGGTGCGGCGACATCTGCCCCAGGCTATCGGGAGTCAGAGGAGTTTGAGGGGTCAGTGGAGGGGGAAGAACACACTGCAGACAGACAGACAGACAGACAGACAAAATAAATAAAAACTGTCCAAGATTAAACTTTGCACCCTGATATACTAGCAGTGGATGGTTAGTGAACATGGATGCTACAGTTTGCAAGTCACACAAGGAATTCCTTCTTGTCTCAATTCCCCTTATGCCTGACAGGAAGCCATACAATGGACTTCAGAAAGGTCAGAGAGAGAGCGATACCCATGGGATACATCTGTTAGAAAAGTGCCATTTCTGGGCCTCCTCCCACTACTGACATAGCTCTAGTTCATACAAGCTCCAAACTTGTCCTAGCCCTGACTGGATGGACCACCTCAGACAGAAAGCCAAGAGCACAAGCTGCTCTGCAGGAGCCATATAAGTGAGTATGACCAATTAGCTGCCTGCAGCCTACCAGCAGTGGGCCCAGCCAGGAGCCAGCCAACACCAAGCCCTGGGTGCCACTGCAAGTCTACACACCAAAATTATGTGTGCATTGGAATGTGTACACTTTCCTGCCAGTTCCCAGTAACCATGGCATCAGGTTACCATGGATCACAAAAACAAGGAAGAGGTGTGGTCCTTCCCAAACTGTATACAACCCACGTTTGGTCGATCACTAAGCCCCCATGTAAGTACAACAGGTTCACTAGAAGACTCCAGAGCCATTAGCTAAAAACTTACTACAGCCACCTGAAAACTTAAGGATATCGATAAAACGATTTTGGCAAAAAGCTCTCAGAAAGTTTCAGACTAATTGCAACCACCAGCATTTCCCACCCCGGACACTAGGAGCCACTAATCATGGAGTTAGGGTGCCACCCTACAACCACCATTGAGGGAGACAGTTACCCTCTCACACATAACTCACAGTAACACCTGTGGATGGGAAACAGGATTCTCTCTAAACATACTCTAACAACACCTGCACCACTCTCCTCATCCTCTTCCCCCTCCATCCCTCATTGCTGACCACCACTGTAAACAAACACGGCCGATCCATCCCTCCATGTACTCACATTGCCTGCTGTGGCACCCAGGCGCTGGTGTTGCTGCATGGCGTCATCGTGCTTCAGCTTCTTCTTGTCCTTGCAGCGCTTGTTCTGGAACCACACACGGATGACCTTTGGACTCAGACCGGTGATTTCCACCAGGTGTTCCTTCATGAGTGCGTCTGGCCGAGGGTTGTTGGAATAGATGGTTCGGAGCGTCTGCAGCTGCTGCTCCGTCAAAACAGTGCGCACACGAGGACCCTTGTCCGAGTTGGAGCGCTTGGTGGTGACACCCCTTGGGGCAGTTCCACTCACTGTGGCAGAAGAAAAGGATGATGAGGAAGAAGTAGACGTGCTGGAGTTGACGTTGCCATAGTTCTCTACACTCAAATGGTCAGAAGAATCTGAGAAAGATATGAAGGAAGGAGAACATAATCACATTGCTACAAGTGTACTAGCTAACACATTGCTACAAGTGTACTAGCTATTTGGCATTTCCTGTCTTAGTTCTACTTTGACCTTCCCTACCTACCCTCTAATTACACAGAGCTGAGAGTATTAGGCAGTAGCACGGGCAATTTTCTTTATTATTTAATTAAACTTGAGCAGGTGTGCTATACGTATTTACTTTATTTACGCCTGTCCCTGAGGTACACGGTATCCAAGGCCAACCTTGCCTCATAACTAGGTTTGGCCTGTTCCCACCCACCCACCATCCACCCACTCACTCTGTGTGAGCACACACATAAACACATAACCCTGGGGATATAGCTGAATTGCGGGAGAACAATCCCAGCAAGTGCCACGCCCAGCTAGCTATTAAGTTCACTGGCTGACTTGGAGTGCCAGAAGGCGGGACAGTGTTGGCAGTGGGTTGAATTGGTCAATGGTCACACCTAGAGCCTAGAGAGAGAGAGAGAGAGAGAGAAACTTGATTACCTGATACACACTGAAGGCGGGGCCACGGAGAGTGGATAAAAAACTTCTCTCACTTCCCAGGAAATGAACACAACCATGAAAACAACAACAATATTGTGACTGGGTGGATTGAGTTGAGGAGCCTTAGTTTGCCTGGCTGTGTAACTGCCTGGGGCACGTATGAGAAAATTGACAGTGGCCAGAAGTAAGCCTTCATATTGGCTAGCTCAAAGACCAAACAGACCCGAAGAAGAAGAGGACACCATAGCTGACAAAGACATGGTTGGTCGAGTCAGAAATAGTTTGGTTAGACAGCTTTGCTTGGCCTGCTTTAAGAGATTCAGAGAAGGCAATTAGAAGCAGTGGCAAACCATTCTGTGCTGCCAAGGAGCGAATAAATCCCATTATAAATCCCATTATTCACCCCCCTTTACCACTCTACCAGTCAAGCAAGGATTTCACAGAAATGTCTCCATAACAAAAACTAAACAAACTTGAAAAGTTTCCAAGAAGCAGAGAATATAAGTACCAGTCATGCAGCTTTGCTCACCTGACGGCGAGTCCAGGCAGTCCTGCTGGAACAGGTCAAAGTCACTCTTGCAAAAGAGCTTGCCGTCACAGAATCCAAATTGCTCTCCAGGGACAAGTTCTTTCTCACAAGAAGAACAAACGAAACATCTCGTGTGGTATACCTGTTTAGAAACAAATAATAAATAATCAACACTAGGTAATTAACAAACAATTACTGCACTCGTTGACCACACCTTTTTCACCCCCCACCCACTTGCAGGTGTTACTAACAGCTGTGATCTTGACTTCCTGGTTCACATGTGTATTGAAAGCCTTCACTCAACCAAAACTAATGAATTGTTCTCAGATTGGAAGCTGTCATGCAAACACACACATCTGCCCTGGAGATGGTCTTAACCTCGGAAACTATCCGGCATGAGACTTTAAAACCCACAGTTAATAACTAAATGACCATTGGCTGGCCAACCAGGCAGTTTAATTAAAGTGGTGACAGTGTCTTCACTTAAAATGCCCCCCCCCCCCTCCCCTCCACCAACATTTTAATTGACAAATTATCTTTCTCTAATCCACGTTCCCTTACCCAATCCCCCTCCCCCCTACCCACCCACACTCCCAAGAGGGTGTCGTGTGTGAGTAGAGTGCTGACTGCCTCAGGGCGCCCATTGTCCTGCAATGGTTGAAAACATGCACTCACACAACCTATCCCACACAGCACTTGATTGACGATGGTTTGAGGCGCACACAGCGACTGCAACCGATTGACAATATCTAGCGCTAGCGGCAACAGAAGAGATCACATGATCTAATGAATGCACACACCACCTGGCCTGCAACCAGATGTTCACAAGATGCTATTTTTAATCATAACTTGTTAGTGCATATCTTATTCAAGTATTCTTATAGTTTCATCTAAGGCAATAGGCTTGAAAGTTTCAAAAAAAAATTTTTTTTTTTTTAAAGTTGGTGAATGATTTGCTGGTAGCAGACAAGCATGCACAGGCTACAAAATATTGGCACTCAACTGGACCTTCAAAGCTGGAAGTTTATCAGATTAGCTTCGTGTGAGTGAGTGAGCCTCCCGAACCCCACCACACAGGTCGCGGGCCAGCGAGGAAAGAGAGAGAGGGAGCACCAGACGCGTTGCCTGGATTGGATGACAGGCCGGTCGTGAATATCGTTTAGCCATCAAAGAGCATGGTGGCTGCTTAGGAAATGAAATAGTATCTCTCTCAGTGAGGAAGTCGGGCAAGCTGCAGAGGCAGGACAGGAGGATGGGTGGCTCCTGGGACAAATACTCCCTTTCATTCCACTCTCACACACACACACACACACTCTCTCTCTCTCACTCATGCACTGAGTATGTACACTCACGATGCATGCAATACCTTACCTTATCTTTGGCCCTCATGGCATATTCGGAACCAATGGGCTGCTGGCAGGATGAACACTGGGTACGCCTGAACAATCTGCACACACAAATATTAATAAACAATAACAACAACAACAATAATAACAATAAAAAAAATAGAAATCTAAAGTATATTTAATGGACTCAGTAAGGATAGAATCTATCATAATTATTTATATTAGGGGGCAGGTCAGACCACTGAGTGAGCCTTGGAGACGAGGAAGCAGCCATAGCGCAAAGGTCATCACAATGGTTATCTCTTGTCAGCTCACTCCTCCATAAGGCTACCTCGCTCCTCTCTCCACCTCCTTGCCCTCACTGTAACCACCAACCTTGAATGAAGCCACCTCGAGTCTATACATCTTCCTCCAGCTCCTCCATGCCCGAGGTTGGGTACCGGGCAATAGATAGTGGCACAGTGCCACAAGAATGGCAGACCGCGCTACTAACCCCTTTCACTCCCTCTCTCATCCCAAACCCTAACTAACTCCCACACCCCACAAAAAAATTTTAGATTAAAATAGAGCCTCTCAATCAGCTTTCTACAATCTACCACACGGTCTCACAATTCAGTCAGTCAGGGAAGCCAATTGTGCAAGGCAAGTTGCTCAGAGTTACCTAAGGTTTCATCATTCAGCTTCCTCATGGACCAAGCCTCTCTCTCTCTTAATCCAATAAAGGCCATGTTCTCATGTCCCCTTGTACACAGCAACTACACTCTTAACTTGCTCCCAACACCAGCTCCCCACTGCTCCCCCCCCCCCCCCCCCCCCCCCCCCCCCCCCCCCCCCCCCCCCCCCCCCCCCACCAAAACAAAAAAAAAACCCTTTCATTTCAGAACATTGGCATTTCTCCAAGACTTCTATAGGTGCAAAGCTCCAAGGAAGCCCGGTAACCATGTCAACTACAACATGCAACTCACCACATGTACGAGATAGCTACATGGCCAAGACAAGGACACAGTTATTCCTGGGACAAGGCTTGGCCCAGCTCTGACAACTTACTGATGAGCTGATAAGCCACATTAGAAAGAGGAATACAAAACCAGAGGAGGAAAAGGAACAGGAAGAAAAGTTGCTGTTGATGCGCTGGGGCAATGAAGGCTCTCTTAGTAAACAAAAAGTAAATAAATTAATAATAAATAAATAATTTTAGAACTAGCATTAAAACAATATCATGAATACATTAATAAATAATAAAAGTTCAAACTTGAGTTATCTCTACCATCTGTAATATTTGCAGATCAGAACTGCCTTAGATAGTATGATATCGGCTTAGTCTAATTTTAGAGGATGTGGTATTTTTTTCGCTCCTAATTGCCCGCCACGAGGAGAGCTGGTACAAACCAAGGCCAGTCCACGCACTCCTCCACCCACAAGCCAGAGATTGGGGTCAAGGCACACTGAGTGGCAGGAATGCTAGTACATTATCTTATAGTAAACATAGAAATTGGAGGGCATGCCAAGAGGAAGGAGTTGGCCAGGGACCATGGAGGACCTCCGGTGACGAGCTACAGGTCAGGCACACCTGCACCTAATGCACTGCCAATCTGCTCACCACATTACCTTTCTCTCTCAGAGCTTCTTTCCCAAACTAGCTCTGTGGGATTGCGCAAGGGTAATTCATTAAGACTTTCTGGAAGAATAATGATGCACCAGTGTCTACTTTAGATGTGTGCATGCATGTGTGCGTGTTGTAAAGAGGAGGTGTGTGTCAAGAAGGAAGTCGGTGTTCTGAACAAAACCTTCAGTTGCAGTGTCATATCAAGGAGCCAAAAGGCAGGAGGAAACAACAACAACAACAACCCCACACTCACATCCATGCCTGCACACACACTTCCTCTCATCTCTAGTATTAGTTGTGATGATTCAGGCAGAAAAAAACTCAACATTCTTGGGGCATATAAATACAAGCTCCACATTAAACAAGTCTCTGTGCATTTTTTTTTGTCCCGTTCCACCCATCAGCTAGCCACTACAAGTGAAGTCAGCATACGACCACCTAAACATGGCTAGCGCTGGATATTTGTCACACACACACACACAGAGGCCTGCCAGCACACACATACACACACTAGGCCACCCGCATTCCAATCAAATTGTAACACTGGTGGTGTGTGTGCCATCGAACAGGGACTGGGATACTTGGTAACATCCTACCTCCATTCAGAGGAACAGCCTGGCTGATCACAGCTCCAGCATTTTCCTAATCTGGCACATGTGTATCTGTGCCGTGGCAACAGTGACAGTAGGGCAAAGTGCAATACAATGACGGAACGGACGAGGCAAGCTTCATACAACTAATTCTACCTCAACTATCTCTTGCATGAGCTTAGCAAGAAATAAAGCATTAACTAGAGAGGATTTCTGACATTCTAAACTGTAAAAGTTCCACTTCAGCCAGCCACAATCACGAGCTGTCTCAAACAAATACTGGTTCCTAAAGATGTCACCACAGGGAAGGGGGAAATGAGGGAGGGAGTGGGGAGAGAATGGGGGGCTGCAGCCACGAGACCCAATACCAAACAGTCTGCAGCTGAATCAAAGACTACTCTTCCGCTAGTTGTTTCGCCTCAAAATCAATAACCGAAATAGGAGATGGGTGACAGGGTTATGGGATGCAACCAAGACAGGGGGATTTGAACAGAACCAGCCAGACCCACAAGGAAGGCAGCAGGCAGGCCAACAGACCCAAGAAGTAAACTGATACTACCCAGCCCTTTTTCACTCCCAGGTATACAAAGAGACATCCATGTACAAACACCAGTGTACAAACATCAAACTAGACTTCAAATTCATTTCAAACTAATCCTTCGCTGACATAAATGACAGACTGACCTGATGAAGTCATTCTTGCAGTACGGCTTTCCCTCCCTCATAAAGCAGGTGCAGTATTCATCCAAGTTGATCCCGCACTCTGAGCACACGAGGCAGCTGGGATGCCACTCCATGTCCGGGGACACTCGCAGCCTGTACGAGTCATCCAGGGGTTTCTTGCAACCATAGCACAGACTTGGACTCCTGGGAGACTGACTGTCTGAGTGGTCAGATTCTGCTGGTGAAAATTAATACATTTGTCTCATGTAAAAACAATACTGACCTTCTCTTACCCTGGGGAGGGAGAAGATAAAAATACATTTAAGGTTACTACTATAGGCACACAGGTGGGTCAAAAAGTGATCAAATAGGAATTCTAAAACTGGAAAAAACAACACAGAAAATATTTAGGTGAGAGTTGTTCTATTGGGGTGGCAGACTGAGGCTTGGCCCCATCCCTCTGAACACATTGGAAATGTTTACCTACAACCACACTACTATTACCCCCTCCCCTCTCTCCTCTTAGTTTCAGCTCTGCCCCACATGGCCCAAGTTCTGGCGGGATCAAGCACTTAGAATTGTGTTATTTCTTGCTGACAACCAAAACACTTCCTTAAGTGCTTTCTGGTTGTATCAAGAAAACTATCTTCAGCTGAGGAACCTCATTATTGTAAAACTTCCATCGCGAGTTCTACACAATGATTAATTTGCCATGAGTTCCTTGGTCCCCTTGACTGCCCATCCCACCCCCACAACCGCTTCAAACCCATCATCCCTTAACCACCAGGCCCGGCTGGCCCAGCCCACCCACGGTGATGACAACACTCTGTCAAAACTCGCAACATATCCCTTGACCGCACATGTGGATGCATGCAAACAGCTTATCAGCCTCCTATACCCAATGGATCATGATATGAGACCCAAAGCTCTGAGTACTGCAAACAAGTTATGCAACAAAAAATTAGGGGGGGAGGGAAGGTGGGAAGAAAAAACCATCAGTTTTCTTTGTGCTGAATTAGTCTTAATTCTGCACTGATTATTTATTTACCACTAAAAGGAAAGGTATGTCCAGCGTAAGCAGTTTAGCTGGTTTGTTGCTAAGGAACAGCATACTCACATCCTGCTAATGCGTTTTGAACCATCGGGAGCAACAGAATCGTCCATTTTCCTTACTTTTTTTTTACAAGAAGCTACAATTTTTAAAGGCACATGTTTAGCAATAAAGACGATGGACTAATTAAGAACATCAGAACGACCACTCAGAGTGGTCCACTAACACGCCACTACATGAAGATCTCATTATCAGCTGAAGAAGAGAATAACTGTCGGTCAACATAAAGAGGGCTAGTCCTAGGCAAACAAACAGACATGCCCAAACCACTCTCTGCCCAAACCACTCTCTGCCAACACTTCCCTTGTCAGTCTGCAGAAATAATGGACAGGGATTGTACTCACCTCTATATTATTATTATTACATTTCTTGACAGAACTGGTTGCCAAGGAAAGGCCCTGCAACCTTCCCCAGAACTGCACACGTGCATCACTTCTGCCAATGTGCTGTTAGAGTCTGGCTTCCATTTAGAGCGGCTATGGGAAAAATTATCTCAGACTTCTCTCCATCCTAAACTTACTATCACTTGTATGGCCCAAGACCTTGGATTGCAAAATGATTTGTACCTGTTACTGGTTTCTGTAACCCTATTATAGCCTACTCTGGGTTATCATTATTGTAGCTAAATGCTGTGCTTAAACTGATTACCAAAGTTGGTAGACTCGTGAGACAGCTTTTAATGCTTGGACACATTCAAAATAACACTTGTGGACAGGCTCTGACTAAAACATACGTGAGCCATATGCTAGGCTGCAAAACGCAAACTATGAACTCCCTCTGGTGCTGCTTAAAACGCTGCAGCTTCAGCGTCCTGTTGCAATACAACCTTTAGAAACCCTAAACACAAACAAAAAGGCCTTACCCAGGTTATTGCTGTTGTTGACGTTGTCCGCAGCATCCATGGTTCTCCCAGTAACAAAAGTCGCACGCTAGGTTTCCTGATAATCTTTTGAACGAAAAGAAATACAAGACTCCAGAATTATCTGCGCAGCACAAGGCTTCTGCGCACATTTTATATGCACACGCCACACAGTCTGGCGCGCGGCGCGATTAAAATGCCGCGTCCCGGAAGAACGGTGAAAAAAAAATTGGATTTAGCAGTTGGAAAAGAGTGTTATCATCAATTACAAAGTTGATGATGGCAATTGAGATAAACAATTGGCTGAAAGTGTGATATGGAAAACTGGTGAGAGATGGTTATCTAACTAGCTTCAAAACTTGAGAGTGAATGGGGCTTAATGGGATTGTCAGTCGTACACGGTAGATTATCATTGTTTGTTCACCAAGTGGGTGACAAGTAATGTTCAGACCTGAAAGTACACAATAGCATCTTCCCAATGGTCTCTAGGAAATCGATGTATGAGGAGAGAGCTCAGATCCTCCACATGAATACTACTGTCCATACTGCCTGTCTTTTCACTTTCTGCTCTACTTTTCTTCCCTTCCTTTTCCAGAGATATCTTCAGGAAAGTCACCAGGAGTTTGCAGCTGATCTCCTCCTCTAGAATGGCCTTGTTTTCTTCCATCTTGTAGCAGGCAGAGATAAGAGTAGGATAGAGGAGGCGAGATAAACTGCAGAAAGAGAGAGGGGGGGCGGGGCAGAGGGAGAGAGATGAATTATGAAATAAAAACGTTTTTTTAAAAGTCTATAATGGTTTAGTGAGTCTGCTGGACAAGAAAAGTGACTCTGGATATTAGATGTCAGTGACATGTAAACAGCGAGTCATTAATGGCAGCTCTCTATCCAACACAACGCAATGGCACATGCCTCTGAATGAATTACTAGAGGAGTAGAGGGGAGATAGGTCATACCATAGGGTGTGTTGGGAAATGGACCATACAGTTACAAGAAGCTGGAATCTGGTCAACACATCAAGTCACTTATTGAAGATGAGGTCACTAAAAAGCAATCACTACAGGACAATAATTGTTTTACAAAACAACAACAAACAAACAAAAACAGTTTGCTCTGTTGGCAATCATTTGAAGGTGGATATTTCAAAAGGGGAATAAAAATGAATGTGTCTATTTGTCCACCATGTGTCTCGTTGCATTTCATCTATACACAGTTCTAAAGATATTTATTTTCGTTGCAGCTCCACACCAATCAGCACAAACTGTCGCCATAGCTACAACTATTGTTCTTTCCTAAACTACTATAAAAGCAGCTCCTTGGAGACTATCTGAGTGCGTACTGTACTGTACCTTGGGTTGCTGAAGTATTGAAAGGGCAATCTACAGAGCATCTGTAACAACGTTGGACTTCTCCCTGACTGCAGATACACCTAGTAAAAATGATAACAACAACAACAACATAACAACACTGCCATGTACGTGATCATGTGATCTGTCATTACCAATGATAATGGCACGTGAAGTATGCACATGTGTGAGATTGAGTCTATGTGAGAGCAAACATGGCATGTTCATGTGCATGTGTGTTTTGTCTGTATAGCCGCACAAGAACAAATTACCAACCTGGTTATCACGGTTCATAACGCAGAAGTAACCAACAGCTAAAATGAGTTCCTGTAGCAGGCTAGACTGGTCGTGGTGAGAGCAGTACCTACACACACACACACACACACACGTATAAATGCACACATGTCAATCAATCACAACCACATCACAATGCAGACACGAATACATCACCATACCTAGAGACAGTACTCAGAAAAGGTGCTTATAATACATTTAAATATTTTAACGAGTCTTTCGGCCTTCCTTTACGAGCTATATCATCATCATAATGTAATAATTAGCAGCAACTTAACGAATGACATGCACATTGACATCAGCAAGTCCCCGCCATAATTCTTAATGTCTGCCATTGCACTTGCCTTCCTGGAGGATGAAACAACTACTTTTCACATCCGTATGGCTTGATATAACGTGGATCAGGAGAACCCGGAGCAGTAAGGGCGGGGGTCAGTTCCCTTGAGACAGATGCATAACCAGTTTCAAAAGTCCCAGCTAACCACATTAGTGAGAGGTAGTTTGATATTTTTATAGTGTCTTGAAGGAAGACAAGGCAAAATTCTAGCACACAGGCCTTGCCAACTCCCGTAAGTCTAAATATTGCCACACTCATTCACTCTTACTGGTATAATGTTACTATAGCCAAAGGTGCACAATCTATCACTAGCTGGTCCATCTAGATCAACTATGGCTCTTAATTCCCTAAAGTGACTTATAGTTCACCCTCTATCAATTCTAAAACAAAATAAATATAAGAAAATTGTTCATAGTGACAAGAAGTACTGGACTGGGCATGTGCAAGACATCAAGCTGCATGAACCAAACTAGCTAGATTACTACGGCCAGAGGCAATAATGTGTGTGATTTAACAACAATGATAACTAATCTGAAGACAAACAAATTACCCAGACTCAAAGGGCCCCACAGAATGCTCAACCATATTCACCATTGAACAAAGTACAGCTTGTGAACTACCACACACAGGGACACTAAAACTGCTACTCTTGGATACACACTCACCAAAGCAAATAGCTCACTATGTGGCGAAATTCCAGGGATATCCCCTCAGCTCCCAGGCAGGCCTGCAATAAATAGGATAATTGTGTGTTAATTGGATGATACTAATTGTGTTCATAATTAGCACCAAGTGGGAGAGACCGGTAGAACATTTGTTTGCTGACTCTTCACATAGCAATGAGGGGGACAGTCTATGAGCTTCACAACCACTCAAAACTAACTCCATTACCTGATCTACTACTAACCAGAAATCAAAGCAGTGCAACATCAGAGAATGGAGAACATACTCTTATAGGATGTGCAACACCAGAGAATGGAGAACATACTCTTATAGGATGTGCAACACCAGAGAATGGAGAACATACTCTTATAGGATGTGCTCCAAGGTCACTAACAAGTGGACCTTCATTCATACTTATATTTCTCCCTGCCCCCTTTTTACCTAACATAATTCATATAAAAGTTGTACCAGAAATTATTAAAGCTCCAGCCTTAAAACAGTTCCCCCCCATTGTCTTTAAAATACAACAGCAAGCAAACATTGTAATGGTTTATTTGTGGTTTCATCTTGTGAGGATATTGAAACTTCTCTTTTAGGCAGATTCTCACAAACTGGGTCACATATTCCAGCTTCCCACTGATGTGCTGGCTATTATTTATCTGATATGTTAGAAATATAGAGGAAAGGTAGGCAGGCAGATCCCCCCACCCTATACTATTATGTATTACCTGGACCATATCTAGATCAAGAATGGCAGAGTTGTTGACAACCTTAATGGTAGCCGTGGCAATGGCCAGTGTGTGCTGCGTGAGGGGCGGAGGAATGTGGGAGTGGCGAGGAGGACCATCTGAAAGCAGGATAGCGTAGAGGAGCTGCATGAGGCCAACGAGTTCAGTCTGTTGAAGGAAAGCAGTGAGGAGGGTGGGGTCCTCACATGACCGGCCTGAGAAGACACCAACGACTCTGAGAGCAAAGCACAAGATATTTATCATACAACTTGACACGTTGGACTGGTACAAGGTGTGGACAACGAGGTAACAGATTAACGTGCGGAACTACTGTCTGCTGGCAAGGCAAAGGGTGGCAGGTATGAGAGAGGTGACATGGAGAAGGAAGGAGGAGTGTGGGGCCTAGCTGGAGTACAGGGTGGTTACAAAAAGACATGCTCAAAATTGTAATATACATACAGAGGGACATGTCCATGCCATGGGCACATGGAAAGGGCGAGAGGAGAGAGAGAGAGGGGGAAAGGCACAGGACGAGACATCCAGCTATGATACATGGACACACAGCTGTGGCACGCGCTCATATGTACATATGATACTTGTAAGACGAGCAGTTCTCATGTGGAACAACATGCTTTGATCTATTCCCACGTCTGTCTATGAGTCAGCTCAACCAATGTCGAGAAATGAAGCAGTGTCGACCAGTAAACACATGCACAGCACAAAGAAGAGAGAGAAATAGAGAGATCAACCAGATATGCATGCTACAGGTAAAGCTCATACAAGTAAATAAGATCAACTCCAGAGGTGACCTGCGTTTGTCTCTGCAAATAAGTACTTCATAATCTGCAAGACTTCCTTTTTTAATCATGACTGCAAGTAACTAGGTTGGCACCAAGCACCCTATAGCCCATCATTACTGCAGCAACCGTGCTAAAACATAACGGCCCATACCTAACCTGGTATGCATGAAAGCAGTAGTCGCCACCAGCAAGTTGAGACCCCCCAGGATGAGCTTGGTAACAGCCAGGTCATCAATGGGTCCAGTTATGGTAGTGAAGTGGTCTCTGAGTTTATCCAAGAGCCCCACACTAACCATGTACCTGCAAGGATTCAGAAATACCAGTATAATAACCACAGGAAACATCGGATGCAAGGTGCTAGATAGATACACACACACACACACACACACCACATGCACACACATATGTATGTGTGAAAGTGTTTGAGGAGGAGGAGGGGAGGTCAATTTAGTCATAAGATAAGAGTTTATGTGTATGCACATGTGAGTGAGATAGAGAGGGAGGAGGTGAATCAGAATCAGACAATTCTCTCTCTCTCTCTCTGACACATGATTAAAGTGAGGTATCACATCAGGCTGTCACAGTGCATGTACAAACCAATACTAACAATAGAGCCCGGGAAGAAAACGCTCCCCAAACAATTAATTATCAGCAATACCAACCATTACAACCCTCAGCATATACGATCCACACAACAACTCCTATAATTCTCTCCGTTAAACACCTGCACTCTGAGTGCACCTAGGAAGCCTAGAAAAGAGAAAACAGATATGACTCATTCTTAGAAAAAGTAAGAAAATGATCTGAAGCAAAGCATGTGAAGGAGGAGAAGGCACAGAGTGGGGGAGGAAAGAGTCTGGGGAGACGGAGGATGAATATTTGAGGTTGAGAGGGATACAGGTAAGGACAGGACAGTTGTCAGGGTTCTCTGTTCTGATGCAGCTGGGTTGCCATGGCAATGAAGGTCTAGAAGTGAAGAGCCTGGGGATAATAGCATTACTAAGGTAGATGGATGCAGCATAGAGAACCTAGCAAACCAACAAGCTCTGGGATTGAGGTCAACGTGAGCCCCCATTACATGACCACAGGACGATAATTCCAGAGTGTAATTACGGTCAGGCAACCACCTTGTTGTCGTGAACTAGAGCACATACATAGACTACCAACTCTGGCTTAGGAAAGAAAAAAAATATCGCTACTATTTCTACATTGGAGGCAGTTCATAGTCAAATGAACTAACTTGTTGCGGAAATAAGTAGGGAGGGGCATAATAATCACTGAAACTGATAATACTAATTACATACATTGACTGCCACTTCAAGTGTGAGAGAAGCAAGTCATGGTGTGCTAAGATGCTTGCCTAAGCCATTCAAGCCAGCAAGAGGGTAGCCATCCAGTCAGCCTATGGTGAAGTTAAGTGACCAACACCCTTAAGGCCTACTTGAAGCATGACCACTCCATGATGATGTCACATCCTCAAATCTACACCCAACCACCAACTGGGCCTAGCACCTGGATGGGCTGATTGCCTCTATACAGTGCCATGCCAATAAACAAAAAAAAAATTTTTCCTCATCTAATCAACATTAGACTCACTGGAACTTGTTACTCAGGGGAAAAATAAATAAATAAAAACGAACACTTCCTTGACTTGTGGCTGCCAAGAGCCGGCCAAAGCGCTCACATACCACTGGACACGCACTACATCAGCTAGTATCGGCCGAGGAATGCTTGAAGGTGGTCGCCACAGTTCCCCCGTCCTGCGCTGGCATTGTTTGCAACATCGAGCATTACCATGAGAACTTGGACGCCAGCCAAAGGATGGCCAGGTGCGTAGAACCGTTGGGCCAAGAGCTGCAGGCAATGGACCACCAGTGCAACCAATGCCAAGGGATAGGGGAGACAGCCTAATCTCCACAATGGCCACTGATCCTAACTTCTGAGTGGTCGGTCACCACAGCCCATTGTCGACTCTTCCAAATTCTGCAGCATCTTCGTTATTCTCGTTAAGAGTGCCTGGACAGCAGCTGCACTGATTTTGAATGTGCTTGTCAGTGACACGGAGAGGCAAAGGAGACCACAGTACCAATTACAGACATCAATATTCAGTTAGGAATATGTGCCTTGAAAGGAAATTTCCCATTGCATTTATTTTATTAGATAAACACTTACAATATATATATCAATTATCACATTGTTGGTTGCCCATCAAGAGTATGCAATCTGTGTGTATGTGTGTGTGTATGAGGACTGAGGGAGGGGGGTGGGAGTGGAGGTTGGGAGGAGGGAGATTTCATAAATAATACAAAATCTGTACTGCCTGTTCTTTGAAAGAAGCCATCACATTTCTGGTGCTGGAGATGCAAATTATATTACTAATCTGTATCTGTCCAACCATCTAATCTGAGGGCAGTTTTGTGGCCTGGCAATTCAAAACCATAGGAAGAGGAATAAATAAAACATCAATGTGCTAACTTCTGTCACAGCAGCAGCAACACTGCATGATAAACCACTAGTAATGTTACCTTATCTACCACTCCTGGCAACCACACTCAACTCGTTTAGGCAGATTAAGACAGCAACCAAACATAATTCAAACTTGTCATTTCTTGAAAGACTTAGTCTTGTTGTTATTGTTGTTGTTATTGTTGCTGTTGTTGTTGTTTTTGTCTTAGGTGCTTTGGCTCAAATAATCAGTGAAAGAAATCAACCATCACCAAGATGATAATAGCAGTTGAACTATATTCCTCTTGCCCAGATGAATTTTCAGGAGTCATATTTTGGCATTGTCCTCATACAATACTCTGCTCCTGACCTGACGGGCAATAATCTCCCACTGCCACAGGCAAGATAAGCTGATTACTGCACACAACCCCACATCACCTGGACCACTAGGAGCCAGTCAATGTGTCACTGGATGCACTGATTGTAGCTAGCAGTACATACGTTAATGGAAAAATCTAAAAGATTACTGCTTAGAGACGCCATGAATATGATCCTGATACAACCAACAGTACTTATCCAAAAAAAAACAACAACAACAAACAAACAAAAAAAACAAAAAAAACAAAACAGCAGCAATGACTAAATCTTAAATACTCAATAACTATAAAAAATAATAATACATTCTAGATACATAAACACACACCTTCTCTCTCTCACACACGCACACACAGACACACACACCTTCTATCTCTCACACACACACACTCACACACACACACCTTCTCTCTTACACGCACACACACACACACACACACAAGACATAGCAAGGCTGTGAGCCCTATAAAGGAAATGTCTATCCCCAACGACTAAGCCAATGTACTGATTACTAACACACTCTGCTCCACTCATGGAGAAAATCACTGTCATATCTCTCAAGGCAGGAATAACAATCTGAAGATAGGGCAAGACTCTATGAGTTGGGGTGGGGCCATGTGGGAAAGTGCCATGTAGACTAGCACGGGCACTTCATCAGCACCTCATAGTACCTGCTAGCCAGTACAAAACCAGTACATCACACATACACACACCTCCTTCCTTAGTCACCAGCACTACCAAGGATTGGGGGAGGGGAGGGAGGGCCCTCCAAGATATATGAGAGGGTGGCAAAAGTTGTTATTTCCTGGCATTAACTATAGTCTCTGGTAGTTTTGCATTTGTGTGCAGCAAGGCAGCCCCGCCCCTACTTCTCAACCATCTCCCACACTTGCTGCATTGGACGGCTCCCTTCTGTTCATGCACTGGTTTCTCCCTCTCTCCTCTACACTTGTGTTTCTTCAAGTCTCCAGGTCTCCTGAACTTCCTCTGGCATTCCCTACACAGCACTTCCTCGGCACTAGCTAGTGGAGATTCTTGAGGCTGGTTACCTGTGTAGCACTTGTGAACAGCTAGGCCTCCTCTGCTCCTGAACCATCGCCCACACTCACCACACTCTACAGAACCGTCCTGCTCCTTCACTGGCTTAGCCCTCTCTTCCACACATTTGTGCCTAGCCTTGTCTGCTTCTCTTCAAAAGAGTCTCATGCACAAGTTACACTTAATGGAGCAGACTTCTGCCTTCCTTCCAGCTTTCTGCCATTGCTGGTGCATCACCGAACCTTCACTATATGTCATGCACCACTCCTTCCTCTTTTGTGCCATCTTGTACCACTTGAGACACACACACACACACACACACATACATGCACACACATATACACAGTATGTAGACCTACATGCCCCCAACACTGCAACACAACATTATATGTACCATCCATCCATCCATGTATGTATGTATGTATGTATGTATGTGTGTATGTATGTATCAGTTACACATTACAACAATGTGAGAATAGATGGGGAAACAAAATGCATATATAAATTCATATATAATACCTGGTAATTATATGTGGGGGATCAGATAGTGAGCAACATTGCCCCATATATAATACCTGGTAATTATATGTGGGGGATCAGATAGTGAGCAACATTGCCCCAAATATGATAGCTCAGGTATGAAAAATTGTAGCTATTGGAATTGCCAAATTGTTCTCAACATTTTATGAACAGAATTCCAGTGGCTTCAATCCTTGTGCCTCAGTTAACAATGTAGCTGATGAAAGATAAAAAAAAAACAACTTCAAAATAACTAATTCCAGCACCCGCATGCCACACCCTTTTTTCTAATGCATTCCTGACTTCATTTATCCTTCAAAAGTATGCAATTTGAATGGCGACACTCCCTCTTCAACCAGCCCCACCCTCCTAACCAGCCCGTGTGTGGCTTGGCCAGTGACCAGTACCTGGAAACACAACACGAACAAGTGCTAGAGCAAATTACAGGCAGAGGGCCAGCCAAGGCCAGCCAGGACTACACCAGGTCAGATCAGGCCAGGAGGCTGGGACTTCTGATTACAGCATTAGCTACATGCTAGCAGAACTGTGGGCAGTAGAAGTGACACTGTTCCAGTACACAAGCATGTGTCCTGCTACCATGTTACAGAATCAATGAAATGTTCCTCACAGCGAAGCCATCTAAACCCACTTTGTGAATTTGAATAAAAGAGGTCATAGTGGAAGAGATGGCTACATGCCTGGCAAATTGTAGCAGCTCTTAATCAATGTGGGTAATATTCCAAGGTGGAAAGAAATAATAGGAAATAAAAATGGCAATAATAGTAAACAGCTACAGTACAGTGAACCCATAAACTTTATACTAATTGTACAGGTGTACACCTACCTAGAGAGAGTTTCAAGGCATTTTTAGGAATGGCTTGACCCCAACCCTTCTTCTCTTCGTCTAAATGACTAGCTTATTATGAGAAAACATTTCAGTCACAGATGAAATAATGGAGTTTGATGTGATGATGTCACATCACTCTGGGAAATTGCTAACCACGTGCTTGAAAGATGAGTTCAGTAATGGCTGCTTTATTAACTAATAACTCAAGAGTGTACTTATAACTACACCACACCATGTAATGAAGTACACCCATATTACATAGATGAGTATTTAATCACACTCACATTACAGGTACAAGTGTGTTATTACACCACATATTTATAATATTGAGTGCACACTGAGCACCCACACACCCTATGGTCCATTGCAGGCAAGCGAAACTACACAAATTAGAGTGCAGAAGCTCTGGATTTAGAAGTGAAGCTACCTTCCAGCTGAAACACAGTACAATAACTACAGGCGTTAAATTCAATCAAAATTAGTCTATATAGTGTGTGCAACTTAAATATAATCATTAGGGCCTACTCTGTATGTGCACACAAGTAATAACAATAACAACAACAACAACAACAACAACAACAACAACGGGAATAAAAAATTGAAGTCTGCCAATATGATTAAAAAGAACAGTTTTATGCTGGCTCTCCCAGTGTCTCGTGGGTATGGAACTCATGCTACTGTGGAATAGAAAGGCTAGCAGGAAATGGCATCATTAAAAAATGTATGAAGTATCCTTTACAGCTCGTGTGTGTGTGTGTGTGTGTGTGTGTGTGTGTGTGTGTGTGTGTGTGTGTGTGTGTAGTGTTTGCATTCTAGTGCACAGACTGTGGGGAGTCCTGCACAGACTACTGAAACTGAATCAGAACTCGGATTAGTGCAATATGGTGGACAGACCGAGACCACAGAACATCTCTACCTACTACCTAACAGGATCACCATCCTACAGCCCATGTAATACAACAATTTAGGGCAACCAAAAGACTTGCTGGGTAAGAATTTATTAATATCTAATAACTACTAATGAGTTAATCACAGTTCAAGTAAAACATACAGATTAATTATGACTACATCAATAATAATAATAATAATAATAATAATAATAATAATAATAATAATAATAATAATAATAATAGTAATACTAACACACTCTAAGTTACACCCATAGCTATTCTCTCCTTACCCTGTAATATCTAAGACAAGTGATTGTATAGAACCACTCCTACTAGCTTCATCCCCCACAGAGGAGGAGGAGGAGGAGGAGGAGGAGGAGGAGGAGAATGCAAGTGCGCTCACTATCGAGGCCAACAAGTGGAGGATGGGTCCACACAAAGCAGTGCCGCCACATTCTCTTGCAGCTATCTCTACAGCAGACCCTTTACCACTTTGTGGTGAGCCTTGTGGCGAGTGCACGGTGGAGTTGTTGAGAATAGCCAAGGCAAGGTCCATGAGGGGCACCATCTTGTTGGATGAGAGGAGATAGTGACAGATGAGAGGCTGTGACCCACACACAGACAGCAGGACTGACAGACACAGAGAAAATGTCCTGAAGAGACAATAGTGTTTGTGTGTGTGTGTTCATCAAGGAGTGCAAGAAACATGAGAGAGAGGGAGGTGAGGAAAACCAATAAATAATTATACTTACAACAAATGAAATGTTGTGGTGACAAGACTATGTATGCGAGTCCTTGTTTCCAGGCGTGTGTGTGTGTGTGTGTGTGTATGTGTGTATGAATGTATGTATGTATGTGTGTATGTATGTGTATGTATGTATGTATATTAGAGCACACATAAACACACAAATGACTGATGCATACAGTGCCCTCTCATAATCCTCACTTCTTGGCCAGAAACCACTGCCCAGAAGCAACATCCACCAATGACAGCATTAGCATCTTCAAAATAGAAGCCACACCGCCCAGGTGGGTGAAGCATTTCTTGTCCTCCGGCGTCACCAAGCCTCGGCTGATTTCTCCAAGTGCACGATCCATGATGGGCACCTGGGAGGGTGCCAGGACGAGGCGAGCCTGCCCACTCGACGACCCAGTCACGGTGCCAGCATCCACCTGTTTGTTTACCTCCCTAAGTGCTCTCTGCAGCCTACCAGAGATAAGGAACAATACACTGTCGTGAGCAAGAGAATAACAACCCCCCAAAAAAACACTGACCAAACTCCCTCTCAGTGCTCCAAACTGTTGTTCAAATGGTCTCTCTCTCCCAACGTACCTGGTCCTTTGTTTGGAGAAAGTGGTAGAGAACAAGGTCTTGCTGGACTCACAGTCCTTGGCCCTAACAGTAACATGTTAATTGGCTGATGTCAAACATAACAGCAGATATCTGATAAAGGAAATCAAAAACACTATTAGTAGCACCAATACATTCAACACCATTTCTTTCCCCATATAGCAGCAACCTCCACGAGAGAGTGGACAGTTTCAGTGAGATCCTCTAACAATTTCAGCTGTATCAATGGCTTCCATGTGCAGACGATACATGCTTGCAATCATCCTAATGACTGCATCAGTTTGTTTCATTTACTCTCAGACCACATTCCAGCTATATGCAAATTATGTATTGCCCAAAAGTGTTCATATTTTAGTTGAACTCATTAAGCCAAAATTCATAAAATTCAATAACCTGTACTATGCTGCAAGTGAAACTAGAAAGGGTCATTAAAAGGTATACTATGTTGAAATGAAATTACAGGAATTCATTACATCATTTTTTTTGACCTATTGAAATCATGTGAATAATCAGTTTTCACTATAAGATAAAATGAGTAGCAAATCTCATCTATCATACATAACAAATTAATCCAGCGGCAGACCTAGCTTTGCTCCTCCGCCTACAGTAATTTAACACTAACTTTCCCTGAAGTCCTATATTTGCAAAAGTACCACGAGGTCCGTCATGTCACACTGGATATCTGCACCAGTACCAAAGTTTTGTGTGTCCTTCATTTGGCATGCATTACTTAGAACATGGAAGACTTCAGATTTGGTGGGTAAATAAGACAATTAGGAGTGTCTATTGTACCACGGTACATTCAAACCATCCAATCAGATTGCTCAATTTGAGGTAAATGTATTTCATACCCACCTTCAAAGGAAATGAAATAAGTGATCCGTCCAATCAAAAATTTAGTTTTTATGTATTTCCCATAGCCTAGAGCCATGGTACAAGTCAGTTGCACCACTCCGGTCAGTCCGTACAAGATTCACACTATCCTTGGGCTTTCGGCCCTTGGTCGTGTAAATCCCATACCAACTTCCACCTCGTGATGTAACCAAAACATACACACATATATATAATTAATAATAAATTGTTCTCTTCTATCAACGGTTTTTTAATACATAATTATAGTAACGACATTTGACATTTTGACAGTCCAAGTTTTCGTGCTATTATATCTCCATATATAGTATTAATAGCATGAGTGGCGCAAAAACATTCACGAGGTGAAGTTGACTGAAAGTTCTCACCACACGAGAGCTATCAATCCAAATCCATCAGTTTTCCATCCTATCATATGTTAATACTATAGCTATATAGCTATAATCATCATTTCGGTTTTCCACTGCTGTAGTGTTATAAAATAATACCACACTAATTTGTATTTTACAATGGCTAGGCTATAATATTAATATATATATCGCTATGACCAATTTCTATTTCAAGCCTCAAACAATTGTAAAATGGGCTAGACCCTTTTTATACCCAATAGACTTCTCATTCAAAGAAGTAAAGAGAAAAGTAAAGACAAAAGAATGAAAAGGTTTGGGGGAACCACACCCAGGACTCCTGGCTCAGCCACCAGTGTTCTAGCCTCTAAGCTACCACAACCAGTAACCTCCAAGCCTCATAGTTCTACCTTCATGCTACAAGTAGTACTACTCTCTGGAGTCTCACTGCAAACAATCTCCTCTTCTACAAAGAAGCCATAATTGGGGAGGGGGGGGGGGGCACTAGCATTGAAAATAAATTATCATTCTTATCTTTGCTCTTTTTTTTCTTCATCAGAATGATTCTTTTTCTATGGAGGATCACAACAGCCAGACAGAAATACATAATATTCAATGAGAAGGAAGAATTGGTGGCAAGCACCTGAATCTGTGAGACCAAATACCACATGAATAGCGTCACGCACGATCAAAGCCAACCACCAAACACAGCATATGAGAGAAGTGTCTGTCCTTTACTTCCAAGGCTGACCTCTGTGACAGGCACTGTTACAATAGCATCAAATGCTTAAAAAATCCAACTGAGAACATAGTTTTTTGTCCAGACTGTCTTACAATAATGCAAATGCTTCTTCTTCTTTTTGTCCTTCTATTATTATTCATTTTAATCACAGAAATCAAATCACAGTATTTTAATTCTTTTTAATAAAAGCCAGTAATTGTTAATAAATAGATTGTGGTACTGACTTAATCATAATGTATTGGTCAAAAACTAACAAACCAACAAAAACAAAACTCGTTACAATATTTATTGACCCTAAAAAAACTTCATAGGATGTCCCAATCAATTTATTGAAACTTATTCTAATGGTGGAATTTACTTGTTATTAATAGCCTATCATTAGTAGTCATGTGAGGTGGGTGGGGTGGGAGTGTGCCTCTCACAAGATGATGTCACAAATGCATGGTTCTGGTATATTAGGCTAATGGTGACAAGACTACAAGACTACAAGGCAACCAGAGCAGAACACAGAGGAGAAATTAATGGCAATCCAACCTGAGCGACTACATCAAAATATGCTCCAGAGCAATTAATGAACATAATGCAACATCAAGTCACCTCATGACAAAGCCTTCAATCATCTTTGGGCAGCCTCTTCACATTAAAATGGCCCACAAATACCTTTAGTCAATGATTTAATGTAGAACACTGAATGCACCAAACTAAATGCATTACTTCTTGTGCTCCATGACAGCTGATGAATGTGGTAAAGATAGAAGGCTTATTTAATAATATTAACCTGATTCTGTAGTTTTGCTAATAAATTAAATTATGTTTAACCAAATAAAGAAATGTTTTGAACCACATCATTATATAAATATCATTCTTGGCTATGAAATATATTACTCCTGTGCTTATTTACTTGTGGTGGAAAATTGCATATAATGAAGGAAGAAAATAAATCACTAAATCAATCAATCAATCAATAAATAAATAAAACAATAAATAAATTAATTAATTAATAAATAAATAAATTAATTAATAAAACAATAAATAAATAAAATAATAAAATAAAGCCTGCTTAAATACCACTAGTCCATTCACAGAACTGATTGAATGGATGCAAGACAGTCTCTCCCTACAATGCAAGACAGTCTCTCCCTACAGACAAGACAGTCTCTCCCTATAATGCAAGACAGTCTCTCCCTACAATGCAAGACAGTCTCTCCCTACAGACAAGTTGGGCTGTGGCCACTGCATACTAAGTCAAGCTATGGCATAGAAAGAGCACAGGCTTGTGGTTGAAAGAGATCTGGAACATACACGGTAAGTGTGGTAGAAGAAAAATTAATTTATTAGAATGGGTGTGGCTTATGCACAGTACACTTATCATGTGTCTCAATCACTAGCAGATCGGTTTGATGCCATACAGTAAGGTCTAGGTGAACATACCAGCCTACTCTAACACATCCCAGCCTACTCTAACTCATCCCATCCCCTCTCTGCCCAGCACACTCACTTGGAACTCAGCCTCTGTCTGAGTTTCCTGGCTCTCTTCTTGCCCGCCTGCACACGCTCAGCCAGCTCGCGGTGACTCTTGGCCGGAGTCTGCTGCTCCTCTGAAGCGTCAACGATGACTAGCTCCTCCCCCTGGTGTCCGTCTCCCTCAGTTGCAGAGGGCAGCGATGGGAGAAGAGCAAGAGCGGCCTGGTGCTTCCTACCTCTCAGATGACTCATCAGATAAACCTCCGATACAATCTATACACACACACACACACACACACACACACATCATAACCAAAGTAGTCCATTTCAGCAAAGGAAACGTCTAATTACATCAACCAGGCTCACAGAATTGATGGTCTTAAATTGTTTATTTTAAGTGATAGTAATTTATCAGTGCTTACAACTTTAGGATCACACACACACACACACACACACACACACACACACACACACACACACACACACACACACACACACACAGCGTGAGACACAACCAATATACTTTCACTTGAGAGCTAGAAAGGGTGCAGCCTTAGAAGTTCCTGAAATGACCCTTATCTGTCTATTTTTAAATAGCTTTGCACTCAACAGTAAATAGAATAATACAGTCAGTAAAACCAACAAGGCCCATCCAAGCAGACAACTTCCTTTACAAATCCATCCTAAAATGCCACAAGCTAATCTAGCCAGGCAGCCTTCCTCCTGGTCTAATGGTATTAATAAAACAATTTGTAATGAAATAAACCTCTTATAATATAAGGTTTCCCCGTCTTGTTACCAATTTCATTTGTAATTTAATAAACTCCCACTTATTATCAAGCTACGCAATAAACACTGGAATTCTACAATACTCGGTAAAGGATTGAATATTACAACATTAATTTATACATGTACACTAATTCAAATACATGTAACACTGACTCATCAAATATCTACACCATGTAACACTGACTCATCAAATATCTACACCATGTAACACTGACTCATTCGTAAACCACACACTAATCTAATAGAGTACACATGTATCAGTTACTTGGATCGACATCACCAATGTCTGGTCGAGACAAAGGTTGTGTAAAGTCAGTACTAGAGAAGTTCATAAGTCGTATTTACAAGCGACTGATAACTCAATGAGAAATAAAGAACATGTTAACTTGCAATGCACCCTGAACTCCTCATATTATGTAATCTGTTAGGTGTACGGCAAAAACTACTGGCGACACACTAACTCTCCCTACTAGTCATAATCCTCTAGCCAGTTGAGGTTCTCTGTGAAGTGATGGGTGGATAATTCCAAACATAAGGAGATGGCATGGGCAGTACCAGTAGCATTGCTCGACAGACGATACAATAATTGCTGGACTAAATATCACTTGGTCCTTCTCTTTGACGGGATCTTTTTTCTAGCAACTGTTAAATGTATATCATAGAATAATGGCAGTCCTTGCAGCTTTGATGTTCATTTTGAATGTGAAAGAGATGTGTCTGAAATGATAAGAGGAATGAGCAAAAGAAAAAGGGAAAACAGCATTCTGTGTGCTGCAAGTTGTACGGTGCTAATTCTCTTCAATGTAATGAATCAATGTCACATACTATATTAATCAAGAATGGACGAAGTCAACAAAGATATTTATTGAGCAGGAATTCTAACTACAAAGAAACCAGCTAATCCTGCAATAGACCTGCTGAAGAAATACATATAAAATAATAATAATAAAAAAGAAGCAGAAACAGACTTTCAAAAAATATTTAATTCTACTAAAGTTGGTGAAATTGAATGATTTTTATACCCCTGCAATCGCACACACACACACACACACACACACACACTTCTAAAACCTGTTAGTCACAACTTCTCTGTGAAGTCTACAGTGCCGTGCTACCTGAACTAGAGCATCCTCTGGAAGCAAATCCAACACACAAAATAAACAAAACTCACCCCACCCAAACTGGGTTAACTGGCTGGAAACACGAGTGGTGAGGTGAGGTGAGGTGGGCAGTGGGTGGATGATCAGTGGGCGAGGGGGCAAGCACTGCACATGCATATTTGCCAACACTGACATTCCATGTTGGCATAGCATCCACACACACTGTTGCGTGCCAACCCAATAACACGCCCACAACAAGGGAAGACCGACCGAGCAAACGCAGGAAGTACATACTATGGCCAGAAAAGGCAAGTAACATGCAGATACTGTAAATGGAGAAGACAACCGTCTCAAATATATCTAGAGGAATATAGGTCCCCCCATTAATAGATTATAGAGAAGTGAACCCTTCTCTGAAACTTGTGCACCACTAATAGAGCTATGTAGGTCACTAGAAGAAGTGCTAGAAGTTACACAGAGCATGAAAGAGCAGTGGACCACCCACTAACCTCTCTCTCTCTCTCTCTGCAGGACTCCAGCTTTTGCTGAGAAAAGGAGGAGGGATTACACTAAGTAATATGGGAAGTATCCATAATAATTTTGCAAGCAGCTGTTATTATTTAAAGGCACTTCATTTGTGAACTCTAGTTCATCTTGTGAAACAATACATGACTGCAGCATTTGCATGCCAGATCCATCAAGTCCATTTATGATCACTACATTGACTGGTGGGTAGGGACTTCATAGGATCAGATCTAAAGAACTATATTTTTTAATACACTAGTATTGGCTGCAATGAACACATGCTATCTTTTCTCCTGACATGCTATCTTCTCTCCTGACATGCTAGCTACCAAATTTAGGATGCAAAGAAAGTGAGTGCAGGGAAGAGAGTGTGATTGGTGATACAATAGGAGTGAAGGGAGGGATGAGGGAGGGAAGGAGAAAAACAACAACAACAACAAAAAGAAAAAAAAAAGAAAAAAGAAAAAAAAAAGAGAACATAAATAATTCTTTAACACTTGGTTGCTATAGAGTGACTAGCTGCTGTTTATGTTGACCACAAATCATGGGATGAGGTGAGAAATTGTTAGACGAACATAATGATAGGACTGCCATTAATAAATATCATCCATTACACTAGTACTTTCTAATTTAAACAGCTAAAAAAATTACATGGTTGAAATAGTATATCTGTGCTACAGATGGCACCTACTGGTCCCAGACTATCCAATACATGCACGTATTGTCTTGCAAGCACGACATATACTTGCCCGTGCTACTACAATAAAGCATGCCTAAATATAACTGCACCACATCCCTCCCATGTAAGCTGAAGAACAATGCAGTAGGTAAAGGGTTCTCACAGTGACATTGCAGTAGGTAAAGGGTTCTCACAGTGACATTGCAGAGGGTACACCATTTCTTGGTCTTGTAAGCATCCACTCTTGGAGCCAACTCCACTGAGGCATGGCGGGATGAAATCACACCAGTAGCCAGCTTCTTCTTCTGCTCCAATTGCTGGTCATATCTCTTGGAAGATTCATCTTGCTGCACATACACACAAACAAGACTATAGCCACTAGCACACGCACACACACACCTAACCTTTATCTGAAGTTTGCGCTCCAACTCTTCAGTAGATGTCATTAGAGCAATGTTTCTAGCATGCAGCTTCCGCTCCCTCTCTCTGATTCACACACACACACACACACACACACACACACACACACACACACACAGTGTAGTTGGTTCATGTCATACAATAATGCAAAAATATTAAACATCCAGTGAAAGAAACATAGTCAGGGGAGAATGGGGGAGGGGGGGGGGGGTTGTTGTATGTAGCTCAGTAGGTTAGATGCAGAGTAAATGTAGCCAGTGAATACGTAAGCTGGCAAAATTTACCCCTCGCCTGGGATAAACCCAATGGCTGCAAGCCACACCAAGGCCAACCTTGTCATCAGCACAATTGAAACTCAATAGTTGGAGTGGACAGAATATGGCTGGATGAAGAAATGTGGGTTGGACAGTATGGAGGAAGATGGGTTGGACAGTATGGAGGAGGATGGGTTGGACAGTATGGAGGAAGATGGGTTGGACAGTATGAAGGAAGATGGGTTGGACAGTATGGAGGAAGATGGGTTGGACAGTATGGAGGAGGATGGGTTGGACAGTATGGAGGAAGATGGGTTGGACAGTATGGAGGAAGATGGGTTGGACAGTATGGAGGAAGATGGGTTGGACAGTATGGAGGAAGATGGGTTGGACAGTATGGAGGAAGATGGGTTGGACAGTATGGAGGAAGATGGGTTGGACAGTATGGAGGAAGATGGGTTGGACAGTATGGAGGAAGATGGGTTGGACAGTATGGAGGAAGATGGGTTGGACAGTGTGGAGGAAGATGGGTTGGACAGTGTGGAGGAAGATGGGTTGGACAGTATGGAGGAAGATGGGTTGGACAGTATGGAGGAGGATGGGTTGGACAGTATGGAGGAAGATGGGTTGGACAGTATGGAGGAAGATGGGTTGGACAGTATGGAGGAAGATGGGTTGGACAGTATGGAGGAGGATGGGTTGGACAGTGTGGAGGAAGATGGGTTGGACAGTGTGGAGGAAGATGGGTTGGACAGTATGGAGGAAGATGGGTTGGACAGTATGGAGGAAGATGGGTTGGACAGTATGGAGGAAGATGGGTTGGACAGTGTGGAGGAAGATGGGTTGGACAGTATAGAGGAAGATGGGTTGGACAGTATGGAGGAGGATGGGTTGGACAGTATGGAGGAAGATGGGTTGGACAGTATGGAGGAAGATGGGTTGGACAGTATGGAGGAAGATGGGTTGGACAGTATGGAGGAGGATGGGTTGGACAGTGTGGAGGAAGATGGGTTGGACAGTGTGGAGGAAGATGGGTTGGACAGTATGGAGGAAGATGGGTTGGACAGTATGGAGGAAGATGGGTTGGACAGTATGGAGGAGGATGGGTTGGACAGTATGGAGGAAGATGGGTTGGACAGTATGGAGGAGGATGGGTTGGACAGTATGGAGGAAGATGGGTTGGACAGTATGGAGGAAGATGGGTTGGACAGGTGAGAAAGCCAGAAAGGAGCAACCAAGTGGGTGAGTGAGTGAGTGAGTAAGTGGTAACAAAATGAGCAGCTGGTGAGTCCTAAAATGCACTGGCCAACACCTGCTGCAGGAGAGGAATGCCTGTTAGGCCAATCCTTGACCTCACCAACATGTATGTGTATGTGTGTGTGTGTGTGTGTGTGTGTGTGTGTGTGTGTGGTGAGGAATGATTGGGGTGGAGAGGAGATTTTGAAAATGGTGAAGTCGGCAACTATAAAAAAAAAAAGTTAATGTTCGTCATAAAACAATTCAGTTGAGGGGTTTAGGGGGAGGGGAAGGTAAAATAAATGGGGAGAGGGACTAAATTAAGGGGGGGGGGGGGGGCTCCATGTAGGGGAGGCTCCCATAGTCTGTATGAATTATCCTGGTGTGTGCAAGCATGCGCATGTATGTGTGTACAAGGGTGTGTGTGTGTGCGTGTAGTGTGTGTGTGTGTGTGTGGTGTGTGTGTGTGTGTGTGTGTGTGTGTGTGCACATGAGTGTGCATAAGGTGGTATCAACATGCAGTTTAGATATATAGTAAGAGTGGGTAAGGTTACATCAATATTGAAAATAAAGGGTGAGATTTACTCCTAGGATGATGATGATGATGATGATAATAATAATAATAATAACAACAATAATGTAAATGTTACAACTAACTGGCACAGCCCATGACAGCCATGGCATTCCGTCAACAATGCAGCTAAAAGAATTGTTTGAAAGGGGCCACACTGTGAAAGGAATTGACAAAATGGCGGAACTTTTAGCTCCAAATATCACGAGAGAATTGCCACGAGTACTTGCAATAATGCTTTACAAACTTGCAATATATGATTTAGGTTTCTTTCCTGATGTGACGACATCATCTCCACCACTTTATCAGACAAAGCTTGCAAATGTCCTATTACTGGACTCTGTACAATTGGTCTTGCATATAGCTTGCACTGTATGCTGTAATTCTCAGAGGAATGTTATTCTGTTCCAGCGAAAATTAAGTTCTAATATTTAGGAACACGAGTGCTGGGATTTTAAAAGTCAGAGTTTAATTTCAGAGTTTAATTTCAAACCATAAATTCTCTGCCTTTGGGGGCCTTCTAGTGGTGAACTAAAAGAACAAGTAAGGTGACTGTGACTTAGATACTACATGGCATAGATCAAAGGAGACACAGGACAAAGAAGAGGTGCTGAAAGTCTATTTAACAGTTTCTACATGACATAGAACAAAGGAGATAAAGAACAAAGGAGACAAAGAAGCGGTTATTTAACAGTTTTTAGGTGACGATGAGGTTGTCTTCTGAAACGTGAATAAGCATGGTGTCCAACCAAGGCTGTGATGTTGTAAGACTTAAATATTTCTAGGAAGGAGGATACAAGAGAAGGAGGTACGAGAAGAGAGTAGGGAAGGGAGAAATCTACAAACTGAAAATGTTAACGTGGTGGGCACACAGTGTAGGTCATAGGTCGCGGAGGCTGGAGAGGACCCTCACTTGTGGCCTACACTCCCTGTCACTCTTGTCACATAGAAACTGTTAAATAGACTGTCAGCACCTCTTCTTTGTCCTGTGTCTCCTTTGATCTATGCCATGTAGTAGTATAAAGTCACAGTCACCTTACTTGTTCTTTTAGTTCACCACTAGAAGGCCCACACTTTTAAAATCCCAGCACCTGCGTTAGTCCACAGGAACTCCTGTTCCTAAATATTAAAAGAAGTTGCAGTGGCCTTGAAAAAAGATCCAAACCAGCCATGCCACACCTCCCATGCCACACCTCCCATGCCACACCTCCCATGCCACACCTCCCATTCCACACTCAGTGTATCTCAGTCTCCTTCATACTTTGCTTTCTCTTTGGCCGCCTCTTCCCGGGCTCTCTCCCTCTCTATCCTGCTCTGCTCTGCCTTAGCTTCCTGCTCTCTCCTGCGTTGGTCCAGCTCCAGCAGCTTGGTATGTCTCTCTGCCTCAATGGTCCTCCTCCTCTCCATGGCCGCCTCCTCCTTGGCTAGTTGCTCGTCCTTCCTGCGCTGCCGCTCATCCTGTAGTTCCTGAAGTCTGGCCTCTCTACCCTGAACCACCAGATCTGATTACTTCTACTGCCCCGCCCCCTTTCCTGGACTGACCTGATATTTCTCTTGTGCTTCAATCTTCTTGTTTTGTGCCTCTAGTGTGTTGATGAAAGATATTTCACTCACCTATAATTAGGTAAGGGCTATCATGAACATATACATACTTACTTATAGTGGCTACCTACAGCTGTGGCTAGCTCAACATGTACATAGCAGAAATTGAGAGAACAAAATAAATCTTATTGTACTGATAATACATCTAATGTCTTTAAAATTTGGAGGCATGTAATTTATAGAAATTAACTTGTCCTTCCTGAAAGCATTTATAAAAATATCCCTCAAGTAGAAACACATATAAGGCTGATTTCTTTCAACAAATTTAGACTATAAAGAGTTAAAATAGCTGCTAAAAGCTCGTGATAATTGTTAGTTTATTTATTTACATAATGCTCTCTTTCAACCTTACTTAGCCTCATGTAAACCCCCACCTCCCATAATGTACACACTCTATACAATAAGACAGGATAT
>WLWD01004060.1_pt1 | contig 34427 bp, 13 predicted proteins | sample 6712731 | NCBI WGS metagenome assembly WLWD01 (sample SAMN12718690, study PRJNA576275) | sponge metagenome | isolation source: marine sponge | host: Mycale hentscheli | place: New Zealand: South Island, Marlborough, Capsize Point | collected 2014-11-01 | reverse complement strand
TATGTATTAGTATAGCTTGTGCAATGAAGTATCAGGCTATGTATTGGTATAGCATGTGCAATCAAATATCTAGCTATGTATTAGTATAGCTTGTGCAATGAAATATCTAGCTATGTATTAGTATATATTAAATTGTGCAATGAAATATCTAGTCATAGCTAGTTATGTAATAGTATAGCTTGTGCAATGAAATGGGTAAATGTAATCAAGCAATAAAAGCTAAAAATGCAAGAGACACTCACCCTAGTCTCTGCAGAACCTACAATTACAGTACTCCGCATACTACTTAGCACAAAGCTCTTAACTTTGCTATGCTAATAATGTTATTATAGCTTATAAATTATTTGTTAACTAGCAATTTGTCAGGGCACATAGTGTTACTGGATAGAAACTCAAGTGACTTGTACCTATTCTTTGTAACTCACTAAGTAATGTGTGAGGAAACAGGTATCAGAGGACTTTAAGAGCCCCAAGACCACTACTGTTTAACCCTTTCGGGTGCGCTGCCAGTTACCAGTTACGGTTAACAACGCGCAGAGTTAGCGTGGCCAGGCCCACATAAAGGGCTCGAGTGTTGGCGTCATTGGTAGTTGAGGCGTTTATCCTAAAAGTTAAAGTGCCGTAACAAAAAAGATGATTATTTTGTTACTTATTTATACTTTTACGCTGCATCCAGTGATAGGTAAGGTACATTAATATGAACGACATTAAAGTACATAAATAAAATATAATACAGTATGAATTAATTTGTAATAATTGTCAATATGAAATTTATTGATCTCTTAACTTTGCTAGGCCTAATGATGTTATTTTAGCTGATAAATTTTGAACTAGCAATTTGTCAGGGCACATAGTGTTACTTGATAGAAATTCAAGTGACTTGTACCTATTCTTGTAACTCACTAAGTAATGTGTGAGGAAACAGGTATCAGAGGAACTTTAAGAGCCCCAAGACCACTACTGTATAACCCTTACGGGTGCGCTGCCAGTTACCAGTTACGGTTAACAACGCGCAGAGTTAGCGTGGCCAGGCCCACATAAAGGGCTCTAGTGTTGGCGTCATTGGTAGTTGTAGCGTTTATCCTAAAAGTGAAAGTGCCGTAACAAAAATGATGATTATTTTGTTACTTATTTATACTCTTACGCTGCATCCAGTGATAGGTAAGTTACATTAATATGAACGACTTTAAAGTACATAAATAAAATATAATACAGTATAAATTAATTTTGTAATAATTGGCAATTTGAAATTTATTGATCTCTTAACTTTGCTTCGGCTAATAATGTTATTTTAGCTTATAAATGTTGAACTAGCAATTTGTCAGGGCACATAGTGTTACTGGATAGAAACTCAAGTGACTTGTACCTATTCTTGTAACTCACTAAGTAATGTGTGAGGAAACAGGTATCAGAGGACTTTAAGAGCCCCAAGACCACTACTGTATAACCCTTTCGGGTGCGCTTCCAGTTACCAGTTACGGTTAACAACGCGCAGAGTTAGCGTGGCCAGGCCCACATAAAGGGCTCTAGTGTTGGCGTCATTGGTAGTTGTAGCGTTTATCCTAAAAGTGAAAGTGCCGTAACAAAAATGATGATTATTTTGTTACTTATTTATACTCTTACGCTGCATCCAGTGATAGGTAAGTTACATTAATATGAACGACTTTAAAGTTCATAAATAAAATATAATACAGTATAAATTAATTTTGTAATAATTGGCAATTTGAAATTTATTGATCTCTTAACTTTGCTTCGCCAATAATGTTATTTTAGCTTATAAATGTTGAACTAGCAATTTGTCAGGGCACATAGTGTTACTGGATAGAAACTCAAGTTACTTGTACCTATTCTTGTAACTCACTAAGAAATGTGTGAAGAAACAGGTATCAGAGGACTTTAAGAGCCCCAAGACCACTACTGTATAACCCTTTCGGGTGCGCTGCGCAGTTACCAGTTACGGTTAACAACGCGCAGAGTTAGCGTGTCCACTCCCGCATAAAGGGCTCGAGTGTTGGCGTCATTGGTAGTTGTAGCGTTTATCCTAAAAGTGAAAGTGCCGTAACCAAAATGATGATTATTGTGTTACTTATTTATACTTTTACGCTGCATCCAGTGATAGGTAAGTTACATTAATATGAACGACTTTAAAGTACATAAATAATATATAATACAGTATAAATTAATTTTGTAATAATTGGCAATTTGAAATTTATTGATCTCTTAACTTTGCTTCGGCTAATAATGTTATTTTAGCTTATAAATGTTGAACTAGCAATTTGTCAGGGTACATAGTGTTACTGGATCTTGTACCTATTCTTGTAACTCACTAAGAAATGTGTGAAGAAACAGGTATCAGAGGACTTTAAGAGCCCCAAGACTTAGACAGTTCACCTCAACACAATGGTATGTCATCCAGTGCATATTACGGCTTCACTCAATTTATACAGCGCTCGAATTCACAATTTGCGCCTATAATATTTAACTAAATTGTTTGTACAGTTAGACTACAGTGAATTTGTACATGCTACATGGAGGAATACACTTCATCATGAGCGTCTTTTTAAATAGAATATATTTTGTTTGGAGTGTTGCCATTAATGATGATTGGCTGCACTAAAACCAGAAGTAGGAAGTCTACAAAGGGCTTGAGATCGTGAACTCTCTACTCGAATAATTTAATGAAGAATCTTCTTATGGATTTTAGGATAGAATGCTTGCTCACAATTTGTGTGAGTGGCCTTGCATGAACTAGTCTCAGAGAATCTTCATTTGAAACACTTGGGCATGCTATTCAGCACAAGTAGAACTACAGAGGGCAGCAAGAATATATTAGCTTACCTGACTACAAAGTACTCTCAGGAGGCGCTATATCAAAAATGGGTCGAAATGCAAAAAATAAAAGAACTCCAAAAACATAAAATTCTGAGTAGCAAAGTTCAAATCTAATAAAACTATTAATTACATGTTATTTTCAATATCAATGCGTGATGGACAGACTATCACCAAACAGACTGGACCACTACTGTATAACCCTATCGGGAGCGCTGCGCAGTTACCAGTTACGGTTACAACGCGTAGAGTTAGCGTGGCCACCCCCACATAAAGCTTGAAAGTTGGCGTCATTCGTAGTTGTAGCGTTTATCCTAAAAGTGAAAGTGCCGTAACAAAAATGATGAATATTTTGTTACTTATTTGTACTTTTACGCTGCATCCAGTGGTAGGTAAGTAACATTGATATGAAGGACTTTAAAGTAAAATTTAATACAGTATAAATTAATTTGTAATAAATGGCAATATGAAATTTATTGGTCTCTTAACTTTGCTACAGCTAATAATGTTATTTTAGCTTATACATTTTGAACTAGCAATTTGTCAGAGCACATAGTGTTACTGGATAGATACTCTTGTGACTTGTACCTATTCTTGTAACTCACTAAGTAATGTGTGAGGAAAGAGGTATCAGAGGACTTTAAGAGCCGCAAGACTTAGTCAGTTCACCTCAACACATTTGTATGTCATCCAGTGCAATTTACGTCTTCGCTCAATTAATACAATGCTGGAATTCACAATTTGCCCCAGCATATTTGACTAAATTTTTTGTCCAGTTAGACTTCAGTGAATTTCTACATGCTACATGGAAGAATACACTTCATCATGAGCGTCTTTTTAAATAGAGTATATTTTGTCTTGTAGTGTTGCCATAATTGGGCTGCACTAAAACCGGAAGTAGGAAGTCTACAATCATTAAGGGCTTGAGATCGTGAACTCTACTCTTATGGATTTTAGGATAGAATACTTGCTTGCTCACCATTTGTGTCAATAACAATACAAAAGCAGCGTTGTGTCAAGTGGCATCATTGTATTAGAGAACTGTGCGTGTTCGTGGCAATGAGATTTGGGTGTTTGGACGTAGCTTTTGTTTTCACAGTAAGAAAAATGTGTCATTATAAAGCAATAATCATTTGGTTATTTGATATGCTCTAACATTACATAATTATGTTGGAGGGTTATTAACATTAGAATGAAATAACTTTGTGAAAAATCTTATATTATGGAGTGTGTTAGAAATAGTATTGTTATGCATACTAATTATAACATTTTACAATAAGTAAATCTCATAAGATATCATTACCTAACTATGATAAGTCAGTCAGTTGTAAAAATCACGACCAATTGATTTCTTTAAAGAATCAAGTCAAAGTAATCTGACAAGAGTTCTGAACCAAAAGTAAATATAGTATTTATACCTTTAACTACTAAAAAATTATGATTAATCCTCCATAGTGTTATCAGATAAACTCAACTAAACTAAAATTGCCATCAGTATTATTTAAATTACCTATTAAATGAGATTTGAAATTAAAGAGAAGCTCTACCTATACTCGTATAAAACAACAACAGACAAAAAAAACTGAGTCCAAACGTTGTGTATTTCTTGTAACATAAAGCAACAGCTTGAAATGAAATGCAAATAACTGCAACAACAGCATTAATAATTTGTAAACCGTAAAATAACAATATTGATAAACTTGTAACCAATGTCTTAATTAATATGTTCAAAGTTTATTATTAACATTTTTGAAACAGGCAATTTAGAAGTAGAAGTCAATGGGATCCCTCAAAAGTATCTGAAGCACTTAGTCAAAGTTCCCTACAATGCTAAAGTTTCCCTAACTTGCAGGTCACAGAATGTGGAATTATTAACATTTATCAATACAACTCTAGATCTTGATCAAAACTTTCTGAACGGATTTTCACCCTACTTATTCATATCAGCGAATGTTACAATTGACCACTTTAATGCAAGGAACAGAGGATTTTACAGCTGTGCAACAAATATTCATTCAAAATCATTACAAAGGACATTAATCACAACAAGTGAGTGTATTATCATTCAGTTACACTAGAGCACTCATAGAGCAAAGGTTCTTAACTTGAGTGTGACATATTGGTATCATTCGAATAAACTACAACTAGATTGAGTATTTTACGGTTATTACATTTGGCCTAAAAGATATAGCTGATTAGGCATTGGTTATTTAACAGTTTACTTTGTATATCATGAAATTATAGTAGTATTGAATTATATACTTCTGTTTAATTCGAAAAGTAAAGGATACAGTGAGAAAAACTAATGCAAATTTTGTCAATTGTTGATAATTAGCTAATTCAATTGATTAGCTCTTTTAATATTATAATTATAATTATTTAGATAAAATTAACCAATTTTCAAAACTCTTGTTATTCACTATGTAATCGTCTTGATCGTCATTTGTTCTGAAGCACTACAATCTGTTTGCATAATTAATTAATACTAAGCTATGTTTTTGTAATGGATGCATACTTCTCTAAATAATGTACATTATTACAAGATTCTTCAGTTAAGGTATCGTGTATTACATGATTACAGGCCAACACGAGGTAAACATAACAGATTTAATTCAGGAAAGATTGGGCAATTCCATTTATACTACTATATTAGCTCAATACTCTGGCATTCCTGAGCAATTGCTTCAATGGTACGTAAACGGGAGGCCTGTAGGCCCCTCAAATACTATATTTCACGTCAAATACGATGGACTTAATTCATATCTGAAATTCAAACACGATGTAAATCAAACCTATGGAACCTTCATGCTGAAAGTAAACGGTACAAAATGGAAGGATACACTAAAGTTGCCTCATCCTCAACAAATTTCTCATTTTTTTGGATCCTCCAAAAATATAGTTAACAAACTAGTAACTAAGATAGTAAATGGAAATATTCTCTCTGATGTCAAAGCTACTTCTAACTCTCCTACGTCTGATCAATTTCAATCACTTAATAAAGACAATCCTACAAACAGAAAATACTTACCAGATAAAATTCGCTTAGGACAAGACAAGAAACAAAAAATTAAACCAAAAAGTCATTTTGTCCATCAAGACTCAATCATTTCTTCCCAAACAAACTTGGCACCTAACAAAAAGGATAGTGATAGAAAATTCCTAAAAAAAGTAATTCGTTTAGGACAAAACAGGAAAGAAGAGAATGAATGGACACACCTACCTGCTCGTGCTAAATTTCTAGAGAAGAATATCCACAAAAAGTTCGTTCAAGGAAGCAACATTTTACAAATTCTCCAATCTGATTTGAGTGAGTTAAAATACGACAAATTCCTAAATTTTTTATAGACAATTAAAGAATATTGTTGAAGTTATTGAAAATGGAACTTGATTAGCTACACTGGGTCTTAAATAGTAAGATGCTAATGTTACAATTTAGGAACAGCTTAAATGTCACCATTTTTTAATTCCACTTTATAAGTCAACTAAATAATTCCAATATTGCATCTGTAAGTATGTCTGTAATTTAAGTAAGCTTAACATTCACTAATTTCCTATTAATATATACATGAATAGAGAGAGAGGCAGACTAAGAAATGGGAAAGACAAACAGACACATAAAGAGAGAAAGGCGCATGGACAGACTGATGGGTAGACAGATGGAGAGATAGACAGACAAACAAACAGACAGACAGATTGAGAGATAATCAGACAGTCAGACAAACAGACAGACAGACAGGCAGCAGACAGACAGACAGACTGACAGACTTGCATGATTATATCAAAATGAAACTTCCGATTATAATGCTCTGAATTTTTAGATCCAAATACAACACCTAATAAGACTATTAAGAAGACTCCTCCAAGTCACTTGTCACTCAATAGGAACAACAGTATAGGAAGTAAAGAAGAAACTGAAGTAGTTCATTTAGGACAAAACAAGACACTGAAAAACCTGCTCAATGAATGGATCCGTCAGCAGATTCAAACTAAGCGAACACGTCACCATGTCGACCAAGATTCATCTGTTTATCAAGAACAATTAGATCCTAGCAACAGACAACATAATGTGAAATCTCATGATACAGACAGAGTTCCTTCTCCAGCTATTCCAACAGATTTACGTAAGTAGTAGAATGGATTTACACCTTACACATTTTAAAATCCTATTCTTGGACAAATAGCCTGAGTATTGAGTCTATTTTCTAATTTGGCCACATTTTATACCTTCTGACACAATATGGTAAATGGAATGTTGTGAACAAAAATCAGTTTTGATAACTAAGCATTTTGCTTTGAAATGATTAGAAAATATAGCAGTACAATACCAAAGGTGCAATGAATCTCAGCATAGATTACAATTGTCATATTTTGCAATAATTTAGTTGAATAATAATATTAATTAATTATTGTGATTTTGCAGTAATGAACTAGCTTATAGAAATGTGTATTATTACTAGAATGGATAGCTACAAAACACTTTCATCTGCATCCATGAAGTGACAAAAAATTTGTATCAGTGTATCAGTGTTTTATCATTGTAATACATGGTAATATTTATAAATACTAGCATCTTTACAAGTAGAGGTAGATGGCAAAATCCAGAAATATCTTCATCATTTCGTGAAAGTTCCGTATGATGCAAAGGTTGCATTGAAGTGCATTTCACCAACGGCAAAACTACTAACTTTTGTTAACACAACTTTAGACCTGGACCAAAACTTGTGGAACGGACTGTCACCATATTTGTTTGTATACTCAAATATTACTATTAACCATTTTGATGTGAAAAATAGAGGATTTTACAGTTGCACCGCCAGTGTCACTACTAAATCGGTAGAAAAGACACTAATCACAACTAGTGAGTTCAAAGTTGGTATTTAGAATTGTATAGGCATGTATAATGATGAGTATTATTTATTGAAAAAGTAGTTACAGTAATGAGAATTATAACACGTCAAAACACTATTGGAAGATTAAGATTAAGCATCAGGCATGTAAGAACAAACGAACCACCTTAAACCTTGCTCAGATTTCAATGCTGTCTACTACTAGCTGAGCTAGGGCTGGGGTATAAAGGACTGAACGAGGGGGAAAGACAAGGACACGGAAAAAAAATGGGGAAAAGAGGGAGAGGAGAGGGGAAAAGGGGGGAGAGAGAGAAAGAAAGAGGAGGAGAGAATTTCTAAGTGAAAAACTCTACAATAAAAAAAAAATGTGACATTGAGTGGGAATCGAACTCAGTTTTTTCCCCAAAAACTGATCTTGGGCCGAGCCCCGTGCAGCCTAGCCTTCGGGTGTGTAACATTTTTGTGCCGCAGCGCAAGCGCTCACTACGCTAGAAAAGCAGGTCCAGACGCAGCACTCGCAGTCTTGTAGTAGCAACGATGTTCAGCTTTATGCAGCAACTCTACTCAAGGTTTTTTTCTGCCAGGGAAGGAAGGTGAGCACAACACTGTTAAGATTTTCCTGCATATATTAAGCCTATCTTTAGTGGGGCTGGCCAGTTGTGAAATAGCAGCATGCTGTCTAGAGTCATTAGCAGTATTATGTCAAGCTAATCTTGATTCAGATATTAGGAAGACTTGTCTGTTGTGAATCAGCAACATAGTTAATGCTTGTAGTGCATGCACTTGCTGCTGTCCAGTGCCATAAATAGACATGTTTGAAGGTTAAGCTAATCTTGATATTAACCTTCGACCTAAAACCGGAAACCTCGTACCTTCGACCTAGGGACCTCAGTCCACGAGTGGGCGCCTCGAGCTATAACACTATTATTATATCATTAGTAGTGTTTTGTTATCAGGTCAAATTCTTCAGAACCATACATTTTTACATAAAAGATGTGCAATCCTGAAATATGAAATAAATATTGTAGAATCTGATGGTACTCTAGTCGTAATTATTCCATGTTGCTATTTAACAATAGCAATCACCAGTATAATATGGTGACTTTTAGGATGTCAACCTGATAGCTAAGAAGTTGAAATGAGACATACTCTGTGGAAATTATGTATTTGATTATCTGCAAAGACGTGAAGTGTGTATATTTTATATTGATTTATTAACTAATTCTCGTTAAATATACATTCTACTAACAGATAAATTTGAAGTTAACATAACAGATCTCATCCAGGAAAGATTGGGAAATTCCATTTATACAACAATACTAGCTCAGTATACAGGCTTTCCTGAGAAATTGCTTCAGTGGTACGTAAATGGGAGGCCTGTAGGTCCAACTAATACCGTATTTGACATGAAATCTGATGGACTGAATTCATACCTGAGATTCAAACACGATGTTAATCGAACATATGGAACCTTTATGCTGAAAGTGAACGGTACAAAATGGAAGGATACACTAAAGTTGTCTCATCCTCGCCAAATTTCAAGCATTTTTGAATCCACAAAACATAGTGTTAAGAAAGTAATAACCAAAATATCACATGGAAGTATTCTCTCTGATGTCATAGCTGATCCTGATCCTCAATCTGACACATCTGCTAATCAGTTCTTGTCACATAATACATATAAGTCAACAAGCAGAAAGTTTAGATCTGAAGTCATTCGTTTAGGTCAAGACAAGACCCAAAAACCTAAACCAAAGAGTCATTATGTCCGTCAAAACTCAATTTTTTCTTCACAAGCAAACTTGGCACCTAACAAAGACAAAAATAGTGATAGGAAATTCCTAAAAGAAGTAATTCGTTTAGGACAGAACTGGAAACAAGAAAATACAATCAATGAATGGACTCACCTACCTGCTCATGCTAAATCTCTAGAGAAGAATACACACAAAAATATTGTTCAAGGAAAAAGTATTTTACAAACTCTCTCACCAGATTTGAGTGAGTTAAAACTTAACTAACTATAACATAGTTGTATTCTATCAACAGTTACTGGAATACATATAATATATGTGAAGCTATTAAAACAATGGAATTTGATTACACAGTCTCGTAAATAGTATCATGCTAATGTTACTTTTTCGGTGGTGCATAAGATTTAGCAATTGTTAAATTTTCTTTTATAGTTATATAAGCATTTCATAATGTGTATAATATAGGATCATTTTCATTGTAATGTTATAAATACTAGCATCCTTACAAGTAGCAGTAAATGGCAAAGTTCAGAAATATCTCAGACATTTAGTGAAAGTTCCGTATGATGCCAAGGTCTTATTGAAGTGCATTTCACCAACTGCAAATCTACTAACTTTTGTTAACACAACTTTAGACCTGGACCAAAACTTATGGAACGGACTGTCACCATATTTGTTTGTATACTCAAATATTACCATCGATCATTTTGATGTGAAAAATAGAGGATTTTACAGTTGCACCACCAATGTCACAACTAAATCAGCACAAAAGACACTAATCACAACTAGTGAGTTCAAAATCTGAATTTATAGTAGTATAAGCATGTTGATGTGGGTATCCACTGAAATAGTAGATTTAGTGTAGACAATAACAATATTACACTTCTAAGCATGGTTAGATAAAATAACATGCTTGCTTTAATACATGTAAAAAATGATGTGGTAGACTTTAAAACTTATCCACCTACTTCATGTTGAAACCGCTTCCTAATATAGAATATCCCCATATTTTGAGCAATCCTTAGTTTTCTAGCGATATATTTCCTAAGTGATAGTTGTGCTGGAGATGTTTTATTGTGAAACAATGCACATTAGATATATGCAAGCAATTTTAGAATTTGATTACACTGCCATGAAACATTGTGTTACTAACATTAAATCATTGACTTATTCACCCAATTCTACTTGCTAATTCCAGATAAATTTGAAGTGAACATAACAGATCTAATTCAGGAAAGATTGGGCAATTCCATTTATACTACAATACTAGCACAGTATTCAGGCCTTCCTGAGAAATTGCTTCAATGGTACGTAAATGGGAGGCCTGTAGGCCCCTCAAACACCATATATAATGTGAAATCTGATGGACTGAATTCATACCTGAGATTCAAACACGATGATAATCAAACATATGGAACCTTTATGCTAAAAGTGAATGGTAGTAATATGAAAGATACGTTGAATATACCTAATCTCCAAGAAATTTCTAATCTCCTTGGATCTTCAAGATCGTTTCTTAAAAAAATAGTAACCAAAGTAGTAAATGGAAATCTTCTTTCTGATATAAAAGCTATCCCTGACACCCAGACTGATACATCATCAAATAAATTCTTGTCACAGAATAACTATAAGTCTGGTAATAGGAAGTTTTTACCAGGAATAATTCGTTTAGGTGTGGGCAGGAAACCGAACATGGACTCTTGGAAAAGAAATAGAAATGGTATGAAATCATTTGTTCCAACTTCACCAATTACTCCACTAAACTTACGTAAGTTAAAACAATATTCAAACTTATCCAAATTTGTTAGCAAGGAGCAATAGGAAGAAAGGTTCATATTACTTTTAAAATAGTAAACATTTCCTTCACTAACTTAAAAAAACTAAAAGCAAGTAAATTTACCTTTACTTTGATGAGTGTGAGTTTTAAGAAGTTTTAGTTAATTAAATACTCCTGATGAGTGTGAGTTTTAAGAAGTTTTAGTTAATTAAATATTCTGAATACTTTAAGCTGAATTGATATTAAAATAATACTTAAATAAAATCACATTTTTGTTTTTATATGATTTTTCTTGAAAGCTAGACTATATTTAATTAAATAGCACAACCACAAGTTGAGGTAAAGGACAGTTTGCCACATAATAAAAACAAACAAACAAACAGCAAATTTGAAACTGGAACACATTACTTAGCTCAGTCAAAAGAAAACCAAAACAAGATGATCGAGAAATGGATGTCTAAAACTATTCCAACTAAAGCACCACGTGACAATGTCAATTCAGATTCAAAGACTTTCCCAAAACAGCAAATGGACTTTAGTAATAGAAACAATTATATAACTTCTCAACAAGAAGACATATACAAAACAATGGACTCAAAAGTAACTCCATCCACATCAAGTTCTTTACCAGATGATTTATGTGAGTCTACATCACAATTATTTTCTCTTAGCTATAGCTAAGTTGAACTGAATGTTATTTCTGAAAGAACATTGCTAGCACAATTTGTTTAGTTTATAATGTTGCTCAGATGTTGCTAGCTCAATACTTAAAGTGGAATAATTTATGCCTCATTTTCTTTTTCTTTATTTGTAATTTTTTCCAACTTTGTGAGGAAACAATCAATTCAGATGGTGTTTGCATTTATAAATTTATTACTTTTCTTCTGCTGTTATGCTTGAATGATATTAAATTGTTAAGTTAAAGTGAGAGTGTAATTGTAATAATTTATTGGCATACTACTTTATTACTACTCAAGTAGATAGTAAATTGTCATTAATTATTGACTGTGCAGCACTCCACCAAGATGATGTAAATGATCTTATACCACATCAGAAAGTTAGCCAATTTGACAGCAAACTAGGAACAAAAATGTTTAACTTGGGACAAAAGAATGGAAAGCAAAACAGGGCCAAGGAAAGGTTGTCTCAACTGATGGGCACCAACACAAGAAGTTACAATGTCAATCAAATGAGTCAAAATTCCAATAGTTTTCCACTACAGCAGGAGCTTTCAGAAGACAAAGAGACAACTGGTATGAAGACATTTAAAAATGTGAATTATACTGAGTCATTTATGTGAATTTACGTCATATATGTATTCATACTTGTTCTTGATGTGCAAAGTAAATTATCAAATGTAAGCACTGCACCCACAGTAGAAAAAGTAGATCTTAAATATTAGTCCTACTACTCACATTGAACTGAATTATATCATTGTTTACCTTCTAAACTCTATCTATTAAAAAAGTGGATTTATATGGCAGAACTATGAGAACTGCCGTGTTCCCATTCAAGTTCCCTAATTGAACACTATTGTTTAAACAGTGAGATTACTCCCACATTCATCAAAATACATGGCTTCTGTTTGTAGTTTCCCTATTTCAGGTGGCAAGGTAGCAGGAACTTCTCTAACCTTAGAGTGCAAGATAAATCACAAACAAATGCTGCTAGAGTCCTTGAGATTCAACAGTTTCACTCACAGCTCAGCATAAGCCTTACCTCCCCCCATTTCAGTTCTGGGCCGCTTTTATATTCCCTTGAGTAGCGGCATCTTTCATTCTAGCGTGGGTGTGCTTGCTCTAATTTGAAAATGTGAATTATACTGAGTCATTTTATGTGAATTTACGTCATATATGTATTCATACTTGTTCTTGATATGCAAAGTAAATTATCAAATGTAAGCACTGCACTCACAGTAGAAAAAGTAGATCTTAAATGTTAGTCCTACTACTATCACATTGAACTGAAGTATGCTTGCTCTAATTTGTGTTGTCATATATTATATATATAATATATATATATTATAATTATGAGTATAGATATAGTAATTGGGAAAAGGGCTTCCACAAATGTTGTTAATGAGCGGACTTAATTTTTAATGAATGTCTTTCATATCCTTATTTTAACATTATAGCTAACTAACATCCAACTTGATTTGGAATAGCAAATTTACAAGCTTAAACAATTTTCTCATTTGCTATTTTTATGAGTATTTGAAATCAAAAGCTAATAAAACTGTCTCAAGACACCAAATTAGGTACACTTAACCCTTTACATTGCATTGATCAATCCACAAATTATGCAGACACTCAGTTTAGATATACTCTTGATCTGGCTTAAACACACAGTTTTCCACTTTTATTGTAGTAGTTTGCACAGCCATAACCACAGGTATAACCTCAAAATCAAACTAGTGCTGTTTACACATTTTCATTTGTACTTCCTCATTTTAGGCACCAAAGAGCAAAGCGTGAGAGATGGACCAGTAATAACGATAGATGGGTTTTATGTCAGAGCTTTACAATATATTACACAACATGCCCCAGAGATATCTAATATGATCCAAAATGGTTTGAACTATCTGAGTGAAAAGTTTATAAATGTAAAGAATAGACTTCACAGTGCACCAGATCCCACAAAGAGACTGCAAGAGAACACAGAATCAAGTCCTCTAAACAATAAAGACTTCCATGAAGATTACATACATGAATCATTTCATCCAAGACGTAGACTTTCACCAGACTTTAGTAAGTATGAATTAAAAAAAGAGTATAATTTAAGCGATCCTTCATAATTCTTTGTGATTATTGGTGTATCAAAAATATAACACATATAGCAACTAGAAAACTTTACTCTAAACCCTAACAATAACAAAATTATATTTTAGGAGCCTGTCAGAGAAATTTGTTAGACAATATTGTAAGCAATATTTATATTTTATATTAATGATGTTTCACCTAGGCTAGTCGATAAATATATTTCCATGTACAAATCTGACTATTAAACTAATTCTGCACATTATTTTGTCTTTTTTTTTCTTAGCAAAATATCTGAATCCTGAAAATAGAAAGATAGAGGAGCGTGGCCAGGTAATTGAGGAAGATACAGAGCCTGTGGCAGTGGATCTAAAGCCTCACATAATTATTGCAGTGTCCCTACTTGTTACTGGAATATTATTCTTTACTGCTAGTATTATCCTCGTCATTGCATATTGTAAATCCAAGAAGATGAAAATTTCTGAGACAGATGAAGAATCTGGTAATGTAAATTCATCAAGGAAAAGTGGGATGACCTCTAATAACATCAGGTATGTTATGAGAATGTTCATTTTGATAATTATAAATAAATGAACTGACTTTGTGCAATACTGGTTGTTGTACATTGAGCAGTCTTCTACAGTGCATGCAATATCATGAAAATATTGAATATATAAGCATGGAAAAAATTGGTTTATAAATTTGTCTGAAAATTTTCTTAACTTTCTATAAATATTTTTCAGCTACTTGAACAATTTACTTGCATGAATAACTACATATTGACTCTGAAGTCTAACTGTAACTGATACTAATGATGTGCTTGAGCACAAAATGGAAGGCAAGCCTGTGCAGAAATGAAATACTTCAGAATTAATCTATATCAGTCCATTTCTAAAAGTATAAGTATGTAGCCGTTGTGACCGTACTTTATCCAACAAAACAACTACTTTCTTACCTCAACTTCCAGAGTACTTGTAGTCCCTAATATCGCATTCTGACTATCGCAGTTACCAGTAGCTACTGACAAGAAGCACTCACAGCTAACCATAGACGGCAGAGTTTTAAAAAATATGTCTGTTAAAGGATCTCAATACCATAGTAATCTTAGACATTTTGCAGCTTGAAAAGAAGAACAACAAGGTCTAAAGAAATACTGCATAGTGTTCAGTCTAAACGTAAGTTTTAAGACCTAAGTGCGTCTTGCGGCAATAACAAATATTGTAATCCAAAAGGGTAAACAATAAAACTCCCTTGAATGATACGGGATCGCTAATCTGAAAGATTCTATTATAATAGTACTTATTACATGAGTCAGAGTGTGATATGGTGAAATATTTCACAAGGAGGCTAATTATTTTCACGAGCCAAAGGCGAGTGTAAATAAATCGTGAGAGTGAAATCTCTAGCCATATCACTCTGACGAGTGTAATAAGTGGTTTATTCCACACTAGATATCTTCACTGGAGTAGTTTTTTGGTAACTTACTGTGTAAAGTTGACGAAAACTCACTAGGGCTCCCCACAGCCCCAGCTGATATCATTTCATATCGTACCAACTTTAGCTATATCGACTGCAGTCATTACTATTTCACTTATTCCTAATTGAAGTAATAAGAGAATAATAAGAAAGTTTATAGAATAATGTGCTATTCTGTTGGAATAATATATAACACATTGGAATAAATAATAATCTGGCAGGCCCTACTGGGCAGGCTCGCTCGATATTTGTGCTCATGCACATTACTAGTATATATATTATATATATTATATACAAACAAACAAATATCCTCGATTTTTAATTCTGTTATCCCTAGTCTCATTCATTTCGCTTGCTTGCCAATAATTGTACATGGTTTTCAAAGCATAAATCTGTAGCAAAACAGATATATTATAGTCTAGTTGAGTTCCATATTGTGAATAAAATGTATTTTCAACTGCACAGCAGCCTTCTTTGAATTTTTAAATTTTATTGTACATTGTCACCATAAATATTGAATTTATAATTTTATTTTATATTATATTTTTACTGCAGGAGGAATAAAGTTGCCCCAACCGGATATTAGATAGTTAAACAATACTATAATAGTAGACATTTAAATTACTGTGTATATTTTAATTTTTAATTAATGGGGCAACTTTAAAATTGTTGAAAAGTTTGCTTTGCTGGGCCAATCAATATTATACAGATCTCAGTGTAAGTGCACTGGTACATGACTAGACAGATCTCAGTGTGAGTGCACAGGTACATGACTAGACAGATCTCAGTGTGAGTGCACAGGTATATGACTAGACAGATCTCAGTGTGAGTGCACAGGTACATGACTAGACAGATCTCAGTTTGAGTGCACAGGTACATTATATTACTAGACAAATATTTAATGAAGAGTAATTTCGAGTGATTTTGTTGAAATTGCATATGATTATTATGGAGTGCAGCAGTATAACAGTAATGGAGGTTCCTCTTTGGATGCCATTATAATAGTATGTGCAGTACATCTTAAATATGAACTGAAGTTTAACACATTTCATCCAAACACTGAATAGTGTATGCTTGAGAACTGATGAAATGATCGTGAGTTTTGATTTGTCTTCCCTGTTCACCAATGTTTCCAATAGACAAGGCAGTATCTGTGATCAGAGATAAGCTCCAGAATGATGAAAGTCTATATGAGAGAACATGTCTATGTCCTGAGTGCATAACAGAATTATTAGAGGTCTGCCTTAAGTCAACTTACTTTAGGTACAACAGGAACTATTATGAACAAATAGATGGAGCAGCCATGTGTTGTCTTGCTTCTGCAGTAGTGGTCAACTTGTACATGGAGATATTTTAGGAAGTAGCTTTAAACTAAGCTCCAGTTAAGCCTGTGATATGAAAACGATATGCAGATGACATCATTTGCACGGTTAAGAAAGGAACTCATATGACATTTTGTTGGACCACTTAAACTCCGTAAGACAAACTATAAAATTCACTATGGAATCAGAGGAAGATAGTAAGCTACCTTTTTCTGGATTGCTTATTGAAGAGAGAGAGAGAAATGATAGGCCTACATTTCCAATGTGTACAGAAAACCTATACACACAGATAGATACCTTCACTTTAAGAGAAGATTAGTGAGATGCTTGTATCAGAGAGCTAGGAGGGTAACTAATATGTGTAAAAACTTAAGGAAGAAGAGAAATACCTACACAAAGTACGTCAATACAATGTGTCTGGGACTCAGTCACAGACAAATCAAGCAGGACTTGAACACTAACCACTTATCATCAGCTTGTCTGCATGTATGCATCCCTTACCAACCCTTAATTATATTCATAGTCACCTTAACCACTGGCTTCTTCCTTTGGTTCAGCCGCAAGAGAAGTAAGCATTGCCCAGAAGTCAGGGAGCCATCTCCCATACCAGTTGTTGTCATATGCTACCATCCATGGCAGCATTGCACGGAGGGAGCTGACATATTCATCCCAATGGTAGATATGAACTGCATGTACATTCTGCATAAGTACATCTGTCATGGATAAGAAGTCCTTCCAGTAATCTGCCATGTCACTGCCCTCTACATGTGTAAGCAAGTTATCAACAAGGTGTGCAAGGTAACTATCATCCTCCAGTGCCTTATGAGCAGCAGCTCTGCTTTCTCGGGTCAGGTTTGTATCCCTTAGAATCTCAACATTCTTCTTAGTCTCACGAGCCAGATTGGGCACCAGTTGTACCTTCACCAGCTGAGTCATGAGAGCCTCGTACATGAGCTTTAAGCAACACAACCCCCTCTTGTAGTGCTTTCCTTTTAGAGCATGTTCAACTGAACCCTCAGCTACAACTCCTCCTGCCACGAGCAACTCTTCTAACTCACTCCCTTTGTAGCGTTTATAAATAGCACTCATCATGGCACACTGGGTATGAAAGGGACCAAGAAAGGGGACAATATCATGAAACTTTTCAGGGTTCTCAGCTTTCAACAAGGTTATGAGGGTATACACAGGAAGATCTCCAACCAGGGCATGTTCTTAGTCATTATGATAGATAACTTTTCTATGATGGCATTAACAACCGACTTATTTGGTGGTTGGTTGTATGACATATGAAAGTATGCTTTGCTCTTACCTTGTTTTCCATTTAAACTAGCATGAAATCCACCATAAGAAGGGATAGTCTGCTCAGTTGCATCATTGCGATCACCATTAGAGTCTACACGGGCCAAGGCATGAATGATGCTCCGCTTGCGCTGAGGCGCCGTAGTTGATATAGTTGTTATGGGCTCAGGGCGGATGGGAGATTCACCACATTTGATGGTCTTGTATGGTGTAACAACCTGCATATCAGATGCCTTCTGAATCAGCACTAGTGACAAAGTCTTGGGATCTTCCTTGTGTGGAAGAATATCATGGTTTGCCCGAACTTCAATGCTTTGATGCTCTATGCGTTGAAGAAACATCCAGTTAGTGCGGTGTGCAGTACCCCCTCCTGTCAAAGTATCATTGCGAAAATCATCATTGTCAATGATACTAATGCTGGGTACTTTCTCTGCTATCTCATCAGGACAAATAGAACATTGCTTGAGATCATGCATAGCCCACACATCATGCAGCAGAAGCACATTTGAATAGCTGATTCCCATGCCCAGCTTGTAAAAAGAATCAAGAAGCTCCTTGCTGCGAGTGATCCCATGAAGGGTAACTGTGGCATTGATGGCAGTAGTCGTGGGTCGTTTTGACACATATTGAGTAATGAGTGAGGTGAGAGAGAGTGTGATAGGAGAGAGATCTACCCCTTTTTACCAAGTAAGGCAGATAGAAGCTGCAACATGAGAGGTGAAAGTTCTTCCTCTTGTTCTAGTTCCTCAACTCTTGGTGGCCATGGTACATGCTTGACAGAGTTTATGTCGTCTCTTAGCCGCCTAGCTACATTACACACCAACTGCTCACTACTGACACCAATGGAAAGGAGTGCTGCTTCAACATACGAACCACCACCTGTACAATCATACACCAGTTCGCTCTGATTCCGTTGAGAACGGGGGTGAAAACCAATCTTGTCTTGAAACTCCCTGGTTAGAATATCTTTGACATAACAAGACTTTATCTTAGAAGTTGGAAAGCCATACCGAGAAACTATTGAGCAATAGTCTTGACGGAGGCTCTGCAACGACCTCAACTCATGTTCTTCAAAGATTACACTTCTTACGTGATCCAAGAACATCGTACAAGCCTCACGGAGAGTGACATTGTGCATTTGTGGAAGTTTGTCATCTTCACTCATTTTCTGGTATCTACGCACATACTTCAGCCAACATTTATGGTGATACCTGATCTCAAGGGCATATGGATCATCAGCTGCAGATTCAATAAGACAGTTAATTCTGTCACGCATTGCCTGATCTTGAAGGGTCACTGTGTGGAGCTTGAAAGTTGCCCATGTGTGATCATAAGATATCAGGTAGAGCTTTGTTTCTGGATGTTTTGGTGACTCGGGCTTACAGCACCACACACATTTTCCTTTATCATGTATTGGCCCTAGACTTGATCGAAGCCTCTTGGCAGCTGGAGCTACTGCTTGAGAAGAACATCCAGAAACAGAGGAAGCCTTTTCATGAGATTGTTCAAGTTCTCGTTTTCTTTAGCTTGCTCCAGTTTGGTTGCATTGCATAGAGTCATTCTACATGACTCATGAGCCCAGTGTCCGGCAGGACCATGCTCCCAATCAACATTGGAATGGATACTGCCAAACTTGTCCAAACCAATCCATAATTGAGACTTCCTCTTTATATTGTCCCACCTCTCAATTGTAGAAATAGAGTGAGTTGCTTCATTGCTTACATTGCCATTACCACACAGAATACAAGTAGAATCTCCCTCTCTTGTTTCCATTTTTTCCAGGTAAGCTCATGTATTACTAAGAATTAACCCTCTCACCGGCAGATAAAATTCAGTTATTTATTTTTTCTACATGAATAATGTTTAAAAATAAATATAAAATCAGGAGTTCAAAAAAGTAACTAGCAACCATATGTCACGTGAAAGTACATGTATTGTTACAAAATTTTTGGTCAAATTTGGTTGCTTAGCAACAAACCACAAAGTGGTTTTGGGACCACAATGTAACTATATCATCATAACAAAGTGATCTGTATGCTTCCAGTGCAATATTAGCAATTGTTTGTGCGTGATTAGATATTTTTTACTGTTATAATAGACAGTTATCTCAGCCAGCAATGCTGTTGCTCACTGATGACACCAGAGGAGGCGTGACTGTTTGCTGGGCAATAGCTGGGCAGAAGAATATCAAGAATACAAGAATATTTTACTAACAATTCCAGTCCTCTGCACACACTCACTCCTCTCTCTAGCCATATTCTTACTCATACTCTTCCTTTTTCATCCATTCAATACTTTGTCAACCTTTCTTCATGCTTTCAGCATAATCAGTATTACCATCATCTCAATATTCAGACCTTGCAGAAGTAGAGACATCATCCTTTGAATGAATAGGAAGTCCAAAGTAATTCAGAGAGCAAAGGTGGCTAAGTCAAATCATTACTCATTGCTGGGAGTTTGTAAGAAAAGAGTTTACAGCTGTGACCAAATTAGCGCCATATTCCCGGGAAAGCTTTTGGGCATAATAAAACTTACCGCCATGTTCCCGGGAAAACTATTTCTTACTTTTTTTCCTCCAATACTGCGTAAATAGCTGCTTTTCTTACCTGGAATATCAAGTTCCATATCCTCTTTGACATTGCTGCTGGTATGTTCGCTACCTACAGTGCTCTAGTAGCTCTCAAGTTGAAAACTAGTAGTTTCCTCAACCGGTAATGAAATGACAGCTTTAGCGAGCAAGTCCTACTCTCTATTCTCGACAGCAGTACCTCTGCGGTAGCTATATAGCTCCTGTACCCCTTCCCTCTCACGTTCGCAGTCGAAAACGTCGTTGCAGACAAGATCCACCGCCTCAGTTGCAGACAAATTTATCGCCATTTTTCGAACTAACGTTAAGTTTATTTTTAGCCCGACTACCTTAGTTACGTAGTAGCTATTTCTATTCTAAAAATACACGCAATAGAACAACACATTAGCCGTGCTCTGGACGCTGCAGCTAAGCTTTAGCGTTTATCGTTTAGGGGGAAAATATTTTTTCCCGCATTACGTCATCCTTGAGCGCCTATAGGCGCTTGTGCCGGTGAGAGGGTTAATGACCATCTGTGTAAGAATACACAATAAATGTCAGCAGTCCCTTAATATCTATACTACACTGTCTCTACCTACCTGATGAAGGCTCAACATATGATAGCCACATGGCATGATGGCAGCTGCATGAAGTGTGAAATGGTTTTGCCATTGGGTACACTTTACCAGTTGGTATACAAGTATGTCTGTGCATTGAACTTCTGCCTAAAATTACACTGTAGTTTTACTTAACACAATATTGAAGCCAAAATTGTAATCTTCATGGTTGACTTGCTTGAAAAAATATCTTAATTCAAGATTCTAGGAAGATCAAATGTTAACTTTTATAACTGACATTGGCAGCCATCTTGAACATTGTGGTTATAAAAAAAATTGCCGGGACTTTTGTGAGGGACCTGGGAGCTAAATTTGTTTTAAAAGGTTCATAGAAGATACACCAATAGTCAAAACAAGTTAGCCAGAGAGTGGTCACGGAATTAATAATTTTGACCCAACTAATATTATAATTATATTTTTGTTGTATAATTTACGTTTTATATTTTATTGCACTTATTTACATTTACTATTATTTGATTGGAGTAATACTTTGTTTAATCCCACATAATTTGAGTGGTCAAAAAGAACTTAATTGATATAGGACTTGTGCCATATCTCTAATTTGCCTGTGAAGACATGGGTGAAACAACGCTCTAGTATAACTCAAATGAGTCCTGAGAACACTACAGAAGGTAAAACAAAAACAAAAAAGGCAGGTTATAAAAGAGAAAGGAGAAGAAGAATATTGTTTGCCATTGAAGCAGCTAAGTTCAACTGCACTATATGTACAGCGTACCTTCAGAGTACTTCTATACTATTTCGAGGAGTTATATTCAATCAAGAAGTACTTCTGCACAGGCTTTGATAGGAGTCTGAATAGATTATTCTATTATATCATTGCAAAAAATTATTGTACATAGCTGTATGTAAATAGGGACACTAGTTCAAATTGAAAGAATAATGAATCATTCTTGAGGGTTCTCTTGCGTTGCAACTTTTTTTAAATTTTATCCAGACTTGGGAGAGCAAGAGGGGGATTCTCCTTTTTATACTCTGACCTGCGAAAAGTTCAGAATGTGTAAACGAGGCCACAGATTCGCGTACAGGGAACTAAGATTGAATTATAAACGCGACTACTAAGTTCAAATGTCAGTCCAGCGTTGGCGATCTTTTACCATACCAATTATGTGGGCGTGGGGATAAGATAAGCGTCTTGTGGGAGCTTGTGGTATGATGAGCTAGGTAGTGTGAGCCTCAATGGTAGCTGCCACCAGCGAAGTCACTGTCAGAATACACTCAATCCAGTCAAGGAGCTTCCTAGTCCAAGTGTCAACATAGATTTGGTACAAGTTGAGTGAGACAAGCCCTTCCTATCCTTAGGTTAATCAGCCAAGGATACCTCCCAGACAGAGTTCTAATTATTAGGAGAGGAAAGTTAGGCAGAGCCTTCCGCTAGTGTATTTAGATAAAGTGAGATCTGTACAATAAAGTAAGGCTGGCCAATATATCCCAAACCTGCCAAAAGGTGAGGTGGGAAATAACATGGATGAACGTGTCTGCATAGGTATGGGTTGAATAAATTCACATGGGTTGAATAATTCACGTTACCTGAATGTAATTGTATGAACAAGATGAGTGTGAATGAATGAAATTGCATTAGGGTAGGGTTACATGGACAAGTCTAGGGTAGCATGAATAAGTTAGCTTCATGTGGGAAGAAGTCATTCTACCACAGAGCTCCGCATCGGATTTTTCCTCACTCAGGACATGACGTAAGCGAGCAATCGCAGCTCAACTGTGGGTCGCGACTTCAACGTGAGCAGCTTCGTTTCGCTTGATGTGCCAACCTGACTAATGAGTGACAAAATTACGGAAAGAAATGATTTCAATTGAATCCCCCAAAGTAGGAAGAGACTGATTCTTGTTAGGTGTAGAAGCAGCAGATATATCCAAGAATTGTTATGACTCATTTGCACATTGCACAAAGGTATAAACTTCTGCTAACACCACTCTGTAATAACTATACACATTATCTCTTTCACAAACACAGTCTGATCTCACCAATTTTAGCAAATTCTGCTATGTTACAAATACATTCCACTCCACTAAATTCCCATAGCTAGCTAATGTTCTTTCAACTCCTACAGTCCAGTTTCATCTCCAGTATATTAATTGTCACTCTATTAGTCTCATTCTCTTAGTGACAATAACAGCATCAACCATTCAATTTCGCCAGCAGTGAGCTATTATTACTTTTACCTCATATTTTCCAACCAAAACCCAAGTTTATTCAAATTAAGAACTAATGAGACCTGTAATTTGAGATAGTTATAAGTAAACTTTAGTACGCATGTAAACAACAATAAAACAACAACAAAAAAAAAACAACAACAACAACATAAATCCAGTTGGAAACTTGAGCTAAAGTTTTAATCAACATATTGAATGTTAGAACTAAGAAAATTTGCTAGTATTCCAAAATCATTTCTCAGAACAAACACAAACTTGCTGGGAAAAATAAAATCTAGTTATGTATTAGTATAGCTTGTGCAATAAAATATTTAGTTATGTATTAGTATAGCTTGTGTAATATATCTAGTTATGTATTAGTATAGCTTGTGCAATATACCTAGTTATGTATTAGTTTAGCTTGAGCAATGAAATATCTAGTTATGTATTAGTATAGCTTGTATAATGAAATATCTAGCTATGTATTAGTATAGCTTGTACAATGAAATATCTAGCTATGTATTAGTATAGCTTGAGCAATGAAATATCTAGTGATGTAGTAGTATAGCTTGAGCAATGAAATATCTAGTTATGTATTAGTATAGCTTGTGCAATGAAGTATCAGGCTATGTATTGGTATAGCATGTGCAATCAAATATCTAGCTATGTATTAGTATAGCTTGTGCAATGAAATATCTAGCTATGTATTAGTATATATTAAATTGTGCAATGAAATATCTAGTCATAGCTAGTTATGTAATAGTATAGCTTGTGCAATGAAATGGGTAAATGTAATCAAGCAATAAAAGCTAAAAATGCAAGAGACACTCACCCTAGTCTCTGCAGAACCTACAATTACAGTACTCCGCATACTACTTAGCACAAAGCTCTTAACTTTGCTATGCTAATAATGTTATTATAGCTTATAAATTATTTGTTAACTAGCAATTTGTCAGGGCACATAGTGTTACTGGATAGAAACTCAAGTGACTTGTACCTATTCTTTGTAACTCACTAAGTAATGTGTGAGGAAACAGGTATCAGAGGACTTTAAGAGCCCCAAGACCACTACTGTTTAACCCTTTCGGGTGCGCTGCCAGTTACCAGTTACGGTTAACAACGCGCAGAGTTAGCGTGGCCAGGCCCACATAAAGGGCTCGAGTGTTGGCGTCATTGGTAGTTGAGGCGTTTATCCTAAAAGTTAAAGTGCCGTAACAAAAAAGATGATTATTTTGTTACTTATTTATACTTTTACGCTGCATCCAGTGATAGGTAAGGTACATTAATATGAACGACATTAAAGTACATAAATAAAATATAATACAGTATGAATTAATTTGTAATAATTGTCAATATGAAATTTATTGATCTCTTAACTTTGCTAGGCCTAATGATGTTATTTTAGCTGATAAATTTTGAACTAGCAATTTGTCAGGGCACATAGTGTTACTTGATAGAAATTCAAGTGACTTGTACCTATTCTTGTAACTCACTAAGTAATGTGTGAGGAAACAGGTATCAGAGGAACTTTAAGAGCCCCAAGACCACTACTGTATAACCCTTACGGGTGCGCTGCCAGTTACCAGTTACGGTTAACAACGCGCAGAGTTAGCGTGGCCAGGCCCACATAAAGGGCTCTAGTGTTGGCGTCATTGGTAGTTGTAGCGTTTATCCTAAAAGTGAAAGTGCCGTAACAAAAATGATGATTATTTTGTTACTTATTTATACTCTTACGCTGCATCCAGTGATAGGTAAGTTACATTAATATGAACGACTTTAAAGTACATAAATAAAATATAATACAGTATAAATTAATTTTGTAATAATTGGCAATTTGAAATTTATTGATCTCTTAACTTTGCTTCGGCTAATAATGTTATTTTAGCTTATAAATGTTGAACTAGCAATTTGTCAGGGCACATAGTGTTACTGGATAGAAACTCAAGTGACTTGTACCTATTCTTGTAACTCACTAAGTAATGTGTGAGGAAACAGGTATCAGAGGACTTTAAGAGCCCCAAGACCACTACTGTATAACCCTTTCGGGTGCGCTTCCAGTTACCAGTTACGGTTAACAACGCGCAGAGTTAGCGTGGCCAGGCCCACATAAAGGGCTCTAGTGTTGGCGTCATTGGTAGTTGTAGCGTTTATCCTAAAAGTGAAAGTGCCGTAACAAAAATGATGATTATTTTGTTACTTATTTATACTCTTACGCTGCATCCAGTGATAGGTAAGTTACATTAATATGAACGACTTTAAAGTTCATAAATAAAATATAATACAGTATAAATTAATTTTGTAATAATTGGCAATTTGAAATTTATTGATCTCTTAACTTTGCTTCGCCAATAATGTTATTTTAGCTTATAAATGTTGAACTAGCAATTTGTCAGGGCACATAGTGTTACTGGATAGAAACTCAAGTTACTTGTACCTATTCTTGTAACTCACTAAGAAATGTGTGAAGAAACAGGTATCAGAGGACTTTAAGAGCCCCAAGACCACTACTGTATAACCCTTTCGGGTGCGCTGCGCAGTTACCAGTTACGGTTAACAACGCGCAGAGTTAGCGTGTCCACTCCCGCATAAAGGGCTCGAGTGTTGGCGTCATTGGTAGTTGTAGCGTTTATCCTAAAAGTGAAAGTGCCGTAACCAAAATGATGATTATTGTGTTACTTATTTATACTTTTACGCTGCATCCAGTGATAGGTAAGTTACATTAATATGAACGACTTTAAAGTACATAAATAATATATAATACAGTATAAATTAATTTTGTAATAATTGGCAATTTGAAATTTATTGATCTCTTAACTTTGCTTCGGCTAATAATGTTATTTTAGCTTATAAATGTTGAACTAGCAATTTGTCAGGGTACATAGTGTTACTGGATCTTGTACCTATTCTTGTAACTCACTAAGAAATGTGTGAAGAAACAGGTATCAGAGGACTTTAAGAGCCCCAAGACTTAGACAGTTCACCTCAACACAATGGTATGTCATCCAGTGCATATTACGGCTTCACTCAATTTATACAGCGCTCGAATTCACAATTTGCGCCTATAATATTTGACTAAATTGTTTGTACAGTTAGACTACAGTGAATTTGTACATGCTACATGGAGGAATACACTTCATCATGAGCGTCTTTGTAAATAGAATATATTTTGTTTGGAGTGTTGCCATTAATGATGATTGGCTGCACTAAAACCAGAAGTAGGAAGTCTACAAAGGGCTTGAGATCGTGAACTCTCTACTCGAAGAATTTAATGAAGAATCTTCTTATGGATTTTAGGATAGGTGGCCTTGCATGAAGTAGTCTCAGAGAATCTTCATTTGTAACACTTGGGCATACTATTCAGCACAAGTAGAACTACAGAGGGCAGCAAGAATATATTAGCTTACCTGACTACAAAGTACTCTCAGGAGGCGCTATATCAAAAATGGGTCGAAATGCAAAAAATAAAAGAACTCCAAAAACATAAAATTCTGAGTAGCAAAGTTCAAATCTAATAAAACGATTAATTACATGTTTTTGTCAATATCAATGCGTGATGGACAGACTATCACCAAACAGACTGGACCACTACTGTATAACCCTTTCGGGAGCGCTGCGCAGTTACCAGTTACGGTTACAACGCGTAGAGTTAGCGTGGCCACCCCCACATACGTAAAGCTTGAAAGTTGGCGTCATTCGTAGTTGTAGCGTTTATCCTAAAAGTGAAAGTGCCGTAACAATAATGATGATTATTTTGTTACTTATTTGTACTTTTACGCTGCATCCAGTGGTAGGTAAGTAACATTGATATGAAGGACTTTAAAGTACATTAATAAAATTTAATACAGTATAAATTAATTTGTAATAAATGGCAATATGAAATTTATTGGTCTCTTAACTTTGCTACAGCTAATAATGTTATTTTAGCTTATAAATTTTGAACTAGCAATTTGTCGGGGCACATAGTGTTACTGGATAGAAACTCAAGTGACTTGTACCTATTCTTGTAACTCACTAAGTAATGTGTGAGGAAACAGGTTTCAGAGGACTTTAAGAGCCTCAAGACTTAGTCAGTTCACCTCAACACATTTGTATGTCATCCAGTGCAATTTACGTCTTCGCTCAATTAATACAATGCTGGAATTCACAATTTGCCCCAGCATATTTGACTAAATTTTTTGACCAGTTAGACTTCAGTGAATTTCTACATGTTACATGGAGGAATACACTTCATCATTAGCGTCTTTTTAAATAGAGTATATTTTGTCTTGGAGTGTTGCCATAATTGGGCTGCACTAAAACCGGAAGTAGGAAGTCTACAATCATTAAGGGCTTGAGATCGTGAACTCTACTCTTATGGATTTTAGGATAGAATACTTGCTTGCTCACCATTTGTGTCAATAACAATACAAAAGCAGCGTTGTGTCAAGTGGCATCATTGTAATAGAGAACTGTGCGTGATAGGTTAGCGCTGGCCACACTTACTTCGTGGCAATGAGATTTGGGTGTTTGGACGTAGCTTTTGTTTTCACAGTAAGAAAAATGTGTCATTATAAAGCAATAATCATTTGGTTATTTGATATGCTCTAACATTACATAATATGTTGGAGGGTAATTAACATTAGAATGAAATAACTTTGTGAAAAATCTTATATTATGGAGTGTGTTAGAAATAGTATTGTTATGCATACTAATTATAACATTTTACAATAAGTAAATCTCATAAGATATCATTACCTAACTATGATAAGTCAGTCAGTTGTATAAATCACGACCAATTGATTTCTTTAAAGAATCAAGTCAAAGTAATCTGACAAGAGTTCTGAACCAAAAGTAAATATAGTATTTATACCTTTAACTACTAAAAAATTATGATTAATCCTCCATAGTATTATCAGATAAACTCAACTAAACTAAAATTGCCATCAGTATTATTTAAATTACCTATTAAATGAGATTTGAAATTAAAGAGAAGCTCTACCTATACTCGTATAAAACAACAACAGACAAAAAAAAAACTGAAGTCCAAACGTTGTGTATTTCTTGTAACATAAAGCAACAGCTTGAAATGAAATGCAAATAACTGCAACAACAGCATTAATAATTTGTAAGCCGTAAAATAACAATATTGATAAACTTGTAACCAATGTCTTAATTAATATGTTCAAAATTTATTTTTAACATTTTTGAAACAGGCAATTTAGAAGTAGAAGTCAATGGGATCCCTCAAAAGTATCTGAAGCACTTAGTCAAAGTTCCCTACAATGCTAAAGTTTCCCTAACTTGCAGGTCACAGAATGTGGAATTAATAACATTTATCAATACAACTCTAGATCTTGATCAAAACTTTCTGAACGGATTTTCACCCTACTTATTCATATCAGCGAATGTTACAATTGACCACTTTAATGCAAGGAACAGAGGATTTTACAGCTGTGCAACAAATATTCATTCAAAATCATTACAAAGGACATTAATCACAACAAGTGAGTGTATTATCATTCAGTTACACTAGAGCACTCATAGAGCAAAGGTTCTTAACTGAGTGTGACATATTGGTATCATTCTAATAAAATACAACTAGATTGAGTATTTTACGGTTATTACATATGGCCTAAAAGATATAGCTGATTAGGCATTAGTTATTTAACAGTTTACTTTGTATATCATGAAATTATAGTATTGAATTATATACTTCTGTTTAATTCGAAAAGTAAAGGATACAGTGAGAAAAACTAATGCAAATTTGTGACCGTCTACAGGAAAATCGGGCACAACGCGGCCCCGACGAAAAAATTTTTTTTGGCACTTACACACTCCTCAGCAAGCAGATATTAAGCTCTCCAAGTTTTATCGCCGTAGCTTTAGCCATTCCCGCTATATATCACCTAACCGTTCCCTTCGTTAGGCTTATTTAATACAATTTTAAGAACTAAATCGATCTTTTTGCGACGTCTACGCATGCCGCGTTGTGCCCGATTTCCCCATAGACGGTCACATTTTGTCAATTGTTGATAATTAGCTAATTCAATTGATTAGCTCTTTTAATATTATTATAATTATTTAGATAAAATTAACCAATTTTCAAAACTCTTTTGTTATTCACTATGTAATCTTGATCGTCATTTGTTCTGAAGCACTACAATCTGTTTGCATAATTAATTAATACTAAGCTATGTTTTTGTAATGGATGCATACTTCTCTAAATAATGTACATTATTACAAGATTCTTCAGTTAAAGTATCGTGTATTACATGATTACAGGCCAACACGAGGTAAACATAACAGATTTAATTCAGGAAAGATTGGGCAATTCCATTTATACTACTATATTAGCTCAATACTCTGGCATTCCTGAGCAATTGCTTCAATGGTACGTAAACGGGAGGCCTGTAGGCCCCTCAAATACTATATTTCACGTCAAATACGATGGACTTAATTCATATCTGAAATTCAAACACGATGTAAATCAAACCTATGGAACCTTCATGCTGAAAGTAAACGGTACAAAATGGAAGGATACACTAAAGTTGCCTCATCCTCAACAAATTTCTCATTTTTTTGGATCCTCCAAAAATATAGTTAACAAACTAGTAACTAAGATAGTAAATGGAAATATTCTCTCTGATGTCAAAGCTACTTCTAACTCTCCTACGTCTGATCAATTTCAATCACTTAATAAAGACAATCCTACAAACAGAAAATACTTACCAGATAAAATTCGCTTAGGACAAGACAAGAAACAAAAAATTAAACCAAAAAGTCATTTTGTCCATCAAGACTCAATCTTTTCTTCCCAAACAAACTTGGCACCTAGCAAAAAGGATAGTGATAGAAAATTCCTAAAAGAAGTAATTGGTTTAGGACAAAACAGGAAAGAAGAGAATGAATGGACACACCTACCTGCTCGTGGTAAATCTCTAGAGAAGAATATCCACAAAAAGTTCGTTCAAGGAAGCAACATTTTACAAATTCTCCAATCTGATTTGAGTGAGTTAAAACAAAATTTATTACGACAAATTCCTAAATTTTTTTATAGACAATTAAAGAATATTGTTGAAGTTATTGAAAATGGAACTTGATTAGCTACACTGGGTCTTAAATAGTAAGATGCTAATGTTACAATTTAGGAACAGCTTAAATGTCACCATTTTTTAATTCCACTTTATAAGTCAACTAAATAATTCCAATATTGCATCTGTAAGTATGTCTGTAATTGAAGTAAGCTTAACATTCACTAATTTCCTATTAATATATACATGAATAGAGAGAGAGGCAGACTAAGAGAATTGGAAAGACAAACTGACACATAAAGAGAGAAAGGCGCATGGACAGACTGATGGGCAGACAGATGGAGAGATAGACAGACAAACAAACAGACAGACTGATTGAGAGATAATCAGACAGTCAGACAAACAGACAGACAGACAGGCAGCAGACAGACAGACAGACTGACAGACATGCATGATTATATCAAAATGAAACTTCCGATTATAATGCTCTGAATTTTTAGATCCAAATACAACACCTAATAAGACTATTAAGAAGACTCCTCCAAGTCACTTGTCACTCAATAGGAACAACAATATAGGAAGTAAAGAAGAAACTGAAGTAGTTCATTTAGGACAAAACAAGACACTGAAAAACCTGCTCAATGAATGGATCCGTCAGCAGATTCAAACTAAGCGAACACGACACCATGTCGACCAAGATTCATCTGTTTATCAAGAACAATTAGATCCTAGCAACAGACAACAGAATGTGAAATCTCATGATACAGACAGAGTTCCTTCTCCAGCTATTCCAACAGATTTACGTAAGTAGTAGAATGGATTTACACCTTACACATTTTAAAATCCTATTCTCTTGGACAAATAGCCTGAGTATTGAGTCTATTTTCTAATTTGGCCACATTTTATACCTTCTGACACAATATGGTAAATGGAATGTTGTGAACAAAAATCAGTTTTGATAACTAAGCATTTTGCTTTGAAATGATTAGAAAATATAGCAGTACAATACCAAAGGTGCAATGAATCTCAGCATAGATTACAATTGTCATATTTTGCAATAATTTAGTTGAATAATAATATTAATTAATTATTGTGATTTTGCAGTAATGAACTAGCTTATAGAAATGTGTATTATTACTAGAATGGATAGCTACAAAACACTTTCATCTGCATCCATGAAGTGACAAAAAATTTGTATCAGTGTATCAGTTGTAATACATGGTAATATTTATAAATACTAGCATCTTTACAAGTAGAGGTAGATGGCAAAATCCAGAAATATCGTCATCATTTCGTGAAAGTTCCGTATGATGCAAAGGTTGCATTGAAGTGCATTTCACCAACGGCAAAACTACTAACTTTTGTTAACACAACTTTAGACCTGGACCAAAACTGGTGGAACGGACTGTCACCATATTTGTTTGTATACTCAAATATTACTATTAACCATTTTGATGTGAAAAATAGAGGATTTTACAGTTGCACCGCCAATGTCACTACTAAATCGGTAGAAAAGACACTAATCACAACTAGTGAGTTCAAAGTTGGTATTTAGAATTGTATAGGCATGTATAATGATGAGTATTATTTATTGAAGAAGTAGTTACAGTAATGAGAATTATAACACGTCAAAACACTATTGGAAGATTAAGATTAAGCATCAGGCATGTAAGAACAAACGAACCACCTTAAACCTTGCTCAGATTTCAATGCTGTCTACTACTAGCTGAGCTAAAACACTATTATTATATCATTAGTAGTGTTTTGTTATCAGGTCAAATTCTTCAGAACCATACATTTTACATTTTTACATAAAAGATGTGCAATTCTGAAATATGAAATCAATATTGTAGAATCTGATGGTACTCTAGTCGTAATTATTCCATGTTGCTATTTAACAATAGCAATCACCAGTATAATATGGTGACTTTTAGGATGTCAACCTGATAGCTAAGAAGTTGAAATGAGACATACTCTGTGGAAATTATGTATTTGATTATCTGCAAAGACGTGAAGTGTGTATATTTTATATTGATTTATTAACTAATTCTCGTTAAATATACATTCTACTAACAGATAAATTTGAAGTTAACATAACAGATCTCATCCAGGAAAGATTGGGAAATTCCATTTATACAACAATACTAGCTCAGTATACAGGCTTTCCTGAGAAATTGCTTCAGTGGTACGTAAATGGGAGGCCTGTAGGTCCAACTAATACTGTATTTGACATGAAATCTGATGGACTGAATTCATACCTGAGATTCAAACACGATGTTAATCGAACATATGGAACCTTTATGCTGAAAGTGAACGGTACAAAATGGAAGGATACACTAAAGTTGTCTCATCCTCACCAAATTTCAAGCATTTTTGAATCCACAAAAAATAGTGTTAAGAAAGTAATAACCAAAATATCACATGGAAGTATTCTCTCTGATGTCATAGCTGATCCTGATCCTCAATCTGACACGTCTGCTAATCAGTTCTTGTCACATAATACATATAAGTCAACAAGCAGAAAGTTTAGATCTGAAGTCATTCGTTTAGGTCAAGACAAGACCCAAAAACCTAAACCAAAGAGTCATTATGTCCGTCAAAACTCAATTTTTTCTTCACAAGCAAACTTGGCACCCAACAAAGACAAAAATAGTGATAGGAAATTCCTAAAAGAAGTAATTCGTTTAGGACAGAACTGGAAACAAGAAAATACAATCAATGAATGGACTCACCTACCTGCTCATGCTAAATCTCTAGAGAAGAATACCCACAAAAATATTGTTCAAGGAAAAAGTATTTTACAAACTCTCTCACCAGATTTGAGTGAGTTAAAACTTAACTAACTATAACATAGTTGTATTCTATCAACAGTTACTGGAATACATATAATATATGTGAAGCTATTAAAACAATGGAATTTGATTACACAGTCTCGTAAATAGTATCATGCTAATGTTACTATTTCGGTGGTGCATAAGATTTAGCAATTGTTAAATTTTCTTTTATAGTTATATAAGCATTTCATAATGTGTATAATATAGGATCATTTTCATTGTAATGTTATAAATACTAGCATCCTTACAAGTAGCAGTAAATGGCAAAGTTCAGAAATATCTCAGACATTTAGTGAAAGTTCCGTATGATGCCAAGGTCTTATTGAAGTGCATTTCACCAACTGCAAAACTACTAACTTTTGTTAACACAACTTTAGACCTGGACCAAAACTTATGGAACGGACTGTCACCATATTTGTTTGTATACTCAAATATTACCATCGATCATTTTGATGTGAAAAATAGAGGATTTTACAGTTGCACCACCAATGTCACAACTAAATCAGCACAAAAGACACTAATCACAACTAGTGAGTTCAAAATCTGAATTTATAGTAGTATAAGCATGTTGATGTGGGTATCCACTGAAATAGTAGATTTAGTGTAGACAATAACAATATTACACTTCTAAGCATGGTTAGATAAAATAACATGCTTGCTTTAATACATGTAAAAAATGATGTGGTAGACTTTAAAACTTATCCACCTACTTCATGTTGAAACCGCTTCCTAATATAGAATATCCCCATATTTTGAGCAATCCTTAGTTTTCTAGCGATATATTTCCTAAGTGATAGTTGTGCTGGAGATGTTTTATTGTGAAACAATGCACATTAGATATATGCAAGCAATTTTAGAATTTGATTACACTGCCATGAAGCATTTTGTTACTAACATTAAATCATTGACTTATTCACCCAATTCTACTTGCTAATTCCAGATAAATTTGAAGTGAACATAACAGATCTAATTCAGGAAAGATTGGGCAATTCCATTTATACTACAATACTAGCACAGTATTCAGGCCTTCCTGAGAAATTGCTTCAATGGTACGTAAATGGGAGGCCTGTAGGCCCCTCAAGCACCATATATAATGTGAAATCTGATGGACTGAATTCATACCTGAGATTCAAACACGATGATAATCAAACATATGGAACCTTTATGCTAAAAG
>WLWD01003858.1_pt1 | contig 34428 bp, 19 predicted proteins | sample 6712731 | NCBI WGS metagenome assembly WLWD01 (sample SAMN12718690, study PRJNA576275) | sponge metagenome | isolation source: marine sponge | host: Mycale hentscheli | place: New Zealand: South Island, Marlborough, Capsize Point | collected 2014-11-01 | reverse complement strand
CCGCAGCATGTTAATGATAGTAATATATGCTTTGTTTCTTGCCCTTACTACAAGTATTGCATTAATATTTTTTACAATTATATTCGTGGATCTTACACAGCACGGGTTATCGGCTTCCCAGCTGGGAAGTATTCTACTAGCATTGGCTATCCCCACTTTGATGATAGCCTTAACCTTCTTCATTGAAAGACAGAACAAAGACAGGAGTATGAAAAAGAAGAAAGAAGCGCAGACACCAAACGAAGAAGGAGAAGACGGTCATATTGTACACCTTAGTCAAGATAAAGCAGATTAAGATGCCATATGAAATATTTTCTCATTTAGAATACAGAAATACTGTTAAATAGTGTATTGTTATTTATATCTCCTACGTAGTTTGAGCTTTTACATTATATAAATTGCTTATAATTGTCTCTTGGGGTAATTAACAAGAAGCAATTTTCAAAACCAAGTTATGTTATATATTTATATGTTATATACATTGGGCATATACCATTTTAATATTGAATGAATTAGAATACATTAACAGTAATAGAATTAATCAAAAGCATTTATTATAAATTTGCTTCGAGAGTCTCTATCATAAACCGAAAATATCACTCATTTTTACTAAATTCATTTCAACCCAATGCTTGAAGACTCATTTTATTGTACATTGTATGTAATTATCTACTTGTAAGATTTGAAGCCAAACACCAAGTTTGCTGAAACAGCAAGCAGCCCTACAATGTGAAAATATCTCAGCTGTCACTTGGGGGGAAAACCCATAACACCTGGCTTTAGTCTTCATTACTCTAAGCTTCAACCCATGATTTTCAAGCTACCCTAATCTTTATGTTGTTGAGTAATACTGCCTCTATAAGACAACCAAGTATGTGTCAATAATCAAATGAAAATTAACCTTGTCAGAAAATCTTGCCTTATCATTTTAGCTAACTATCACAAAATTAAGAGTAAGGTGGGGGATCAGGGGAAATCTAGTCCCCTCCCCCCCAAACTTGGATAGGTAAGGGACAGAACCCCCCAACTTTGGATAGTGAAAGTTATTGCACATTTGTTGATTACATGTATTACAAGAACCTAATACCAGTGTACACAATCACTAAACAATACCCACTACCTAATAGTCTCCTATGGTCAGTGTTCGGCTACATGGATTCATACTAATTGCAGCTTATAAGGTAGTAGTCAGCAATAGTAAACTGACGTATTAGTCAGTAGTCTTGCTGTAGCTAGAATCATTCCGGTATTAGCTACTCCTTATCAGTCTCTGCAAAAAAAAAACAAAAAAACAAAAGATTGTACATCATGTCAATTTTAAAGACACAAAAAAGCTGATAATTTTAATTCTAGGCCTTTTGACCATAGCATAGCTGCTATCTAACTGCCAACATTGCAACCACAGCAGTGATACCTTCCACAGTAGCAATACTATATCGACCACAGTAACACCTATAGATTTTTCAACTTTCAAATCTACACAATTCATCCAAATAATCAATTTTCATCAGAATAGTTGAGCTAAAGATTGAAGTCCGTTTGAGACACTAGCTAAGAAAAAAATGTGGCTTGTCTTGTCTTTCTTCCTAACATTAAACAAGCATGAACTACTTGATGAATATGAATTAAATTTAATAACCTAATGTTTCTGTAGTTGATTTAAGTTTTACCCCCTCTAACTTTGAACCACTTCCACCACCTATGCTGGCAATCCTGGGAGCCTAACCCTTTACCAGACACAAAGCGGTGAAAAATTCTGGTCAATTTGAAGGAATGCAATTGAATCGTAAATAGTACGTAAAACATCCAGGACAAGTAAATCACTCCACCTACCCTTTCCTGGCAAGGGTTGACATGAGCTTGTGTCAAACCACTGAGCTTAGCTACAGAGATTGAAATCAAGCACCTAAAACTAAATCAAGCAAACAAAAACCACAACAATATATATATTTTATACCATCAACAAACTATTACATCTTTAAAATGTATTTTCTGCCACTCGACAGTTTCTTTGTTCTTTCATTTAATCACTCTTAGAGAGTATACAGGGCCGTATCTAAATAAAACTTCCTGGAAAAAAAAGTGGAGGGGGCATATGTTTGATGTCAGTTGTTATACCATAGGCACACTTTTATAATTATATATATATATATGCATACAATTTATATTTATATATGAGTATATTATATAATATGTATTTATATATAATAGCAGCTGCAAAAAAAAGCAGCTTGGTTTTGTTTAAATCCAAAGAGGATATAATTAAATATTTGATTCTCCATAGCGCCTGATTTTTTAAAAACTAAGCTATTCACTACTATGTATCTCGATAAAAATATAAAAAAAAGAATAATACATTAGGGGAGCTTTGGCTGCTTAATCATTATGTGTTTTACTTAATCAGTCCCATGTTTTCATGGCTACTATGCTAAATTAAGGTAAGTGCTATGTAGATTAAGTATAAGGTATATAAAAACTACTTGAGGGGGTGACCACCACACACCCTGCCCCCACATCCCCCCACCCCCACAAATACAGCCCTGGACACCATTTCAGTCTGACCTACTTTTGTCACCTTTACTTCATTCCTCACTTTTTAACCAGTTTTTTTTTTGTTGTTGCTTTGTTGGTTTGGTTTCACATCCACTTTCTTTCTCTCTTGTGAATATCTTTATAATAACTAAAATATTGACTTAAAATAAAAATACATGAGGAAACCAATACCGAGTTTTTTGACACATGAATACTACAATTAAAGACAAAGCTAAGAAGGTAGTTCAGCTTACATTAACAAGTTACAGAATGGTCATAGTATTTCTGAGAGATGCAGATGTTAGAAATGAAAGCCGATAGCTATGAAAGCTTGATAGTCAAAAAAAAAAAAAGAAGAAAAAAGTCATGAAGATAAATAAAAAGATTTTGGTGATGCCAAGCCATATTCTGTTAACTACATTTTCACTGTCGTGAATGCAAATGGTTAAAATGGAGGACAGAGTATATGCAATACGAATCAAATTGAAAAATTATTTAGCTACATATTTTTATTCTTATTACCATTTTATTTCCCATTTGTCATCAATTTGTAGATCCCATCATTCACGGATGCTGCTACATAATATAAGAGATGCTTCAGTACAAATTAGAGCAACACGACCATCTTTAGATGTTCCTTCTACATATTTGACAACATCAGATACTGCACCTTTCAAGTAAGTACATGTCTGGGAGGTAGGCTGTGTTGGTGTTACTTCTTATCCCTCTTAAAAAATGGTAAAAGCACTCTGACTTAGTATAAATTTTCATAAAGAAATCAAACGAAGGGCATATGTTGCTGGAATTTCCTTTAATTTATCAGAGATAACTTTGCTATTTGTCATGTAGCCTCTCCTCTATAGGTCCATCAGGCTATAAATGTCGTTAATACATGTGTTCTTGATAACTCATTAATTGCAGACTAATCACATACAAGGCGCTTAATGTCCTCAGGCTATTATAGCTATCCTAGCTATCAAAGCTGTACTGATAGTTTTGTATGTTTAAATTGAGCAAAAATCAAGCTAAATGACTAAAAATCATTAGTCGAATTTATGAATAGCGACAATACAGAACCTATTCAGTTATATAAATTCGACTAGTGATTTTTAGTCATTTAGCTTGATTTTTGCTCAATTTAAACATACAAAACTATCAGTACAGCTTTGATAGCTAGGATAGCTATAATAGCCTGAGGACATTAAGCGCCATGTATGTGATTAGTCTGCTAGCCAACTGCTGGCAGCTAACTAGCTACTTCATCTTCTTGTTTCATGGAACTTGTTCTACTACAAAATCTTTAATAGAGTTTGAGAGAAAAAGAAAGAGAGCACAATGGGTTAGTGGTTTTGATCACCAAAGGCTAAAGGAACAGTTTGTTACGGTGATGGAAGTGTGTTTTACAGTCTAAGTAAAGAATGGTTCAGGATGGTTAAACATTCTTCATAGGATTATAGACATCCCTGTGAACACCATTTTTCAAGCTGAAACTACTCTGGGAGGACAAGAAAGTAAATACTTGATTTCATGTTGACATGACAAAATGGTGGTGTATTTCTCATGTACTGGCCAAAACTATTTCTATTGCTCTTAGGGACAGGTTTGAGTATTAACTATAGCTATTGTTACACTGTCATTTTCTGTAAAGGAAAACAGGATTTAGCTAAAGCAGCCAAATAAAGTGTCCACTGTTATTATGGGGGAAGGTACTTTATTTACCAACCGTTGGGTTGTAAAACACAAACCACTTCTTACATACACCCAGGTGCTGCTCAAGTAGAGTGTAGTGGTGGTCTCCTGGTTGTAAAACACAAACCACTTCTTACATACACCCAGGTGCTGCTCAAGTAGAGTGTAGTGGTGGTCTCCTGGTTGTAAAACACAAACCACTTCTTACATACACCCAGGTGCTGCTCAAGTAGAGTGTAGTGGTGGTCATTATTACTATTATTTTTAAAACTATTATTATATTATTTTATTATTATTATTATTATTATTATTATTATTATTATTATCATCATCATCATCATCATCATCATCTGGGTTTTACTATACATTATATGATGGAGAGGTGTGTCTCTAGACATTTGTATTTTTAGTATGGCTTCTAACTAATTTTCCAAAGACTCACAATTATCAGATGATATGGTTGTTTATCTATGACCAGATTTATTTACTCCCCTCCCTGGTTTACTTGGGAAGCCACACTAGAAGCAGTGGTGGTATTGACTACTGCAAAACAACCAAACTCCAAAAACCAGTTCTTTAATGAAAAAAAAAATGGAAATAATATGTTTAGACAATCATAACAATAACAGAATAAATTAGCACTAACACAAGGTTAATTGAGAATTTAGAGCTGCTAGCAGTGGGGTAGGTTGAAGTTGTGGATGTTGTGGCAGTCTGGTCAACAAAAGCTGAAGGGGTGGGACAGAATGAGATAGGAACCATTCCACACGACTCCCATAGATTTCTGCTAGCCACTTGTAGGCCCGCTAAGTCCGATCCAAATATTGTTGTGTTGAATACGTTGTTGACGCAGCATCCTCCCAGCTGAACGAGTTTCCTTAACTCATTCTCACAATCGTCCGGACAAGTCTCAGTTGTGTTGTAGCAGTCAATATAAGCTGACTCGCCTGTATTCACTGTAGGCAATTGCCAGCACTGAAGATTACCATAAGAACCACACGCTAAACTTAGACCAGTCTGATAGGACGCATAGCAAGTCTTCACCAGGTCAGCGATGGAAGGTAGGCAAACATCGTTACATATTGTGCCAAGAAGATTGAAAACCTCCACACGCCTTTCAGCGTACTCATCTGGCTTGATCAAGGTGAAGTTCCGCGCGCTGTCCCAGCACGTTCTTTCCCCAGTCGCTGGATTCACTGGAGTGGCCTCAATCTTTTCAGTGAACACTGGAAGTGTGCAGGTAAGACCAGATAGTTGTCGCTTGTGTCTGTCATTAGCTAAAATTGAAGAAATAAGTACCACAAGTAGAAGACACGTCCTCAGACTCAACATCATCACTTCTCCAGAAACTGTAGGCTATAGCTATATTTCCACTTCGCTACCGCCGATACAACGAGAATAATAATGTGTCTACTAGCTAGCTTCCGGACACACACACAACAGCCCATATTGCGGCATGCGCATTGGGTGGGTTATATTTAGCTACAACGTGTAGCTACGTGTATTCTTTTATTCAGTTTGTTGTGTTTGTTGCTTTTATTTCTTTTTTCTTCCATCTCGCTTTAGAAAATTGCAAGTAGATAGCCACAACATATAGCTGACAAGAAGGAGGCAGCCTAAGGGGAGAGTGGTGAAGAGGAGAAGAGGGTAGTGTTTAGGGGGGGCTTTGCTGAATGCCCCTTTCAAATTAATTATATTCATGAATTTCAACACATAGTAAGTGAAACTGGTCACATCATTCATTTTTTTTAATAGCTATGTATATTCAAACATATATATATATATATATTTCTTGGCTCTTTAGATCACATTACAAGCAATACTTCATTAGACAATAACCTACTACATATACCCTCAAGTCTGAGAAAATTGTTGAATCCCACGTACAATATTAGCTACTTTTCAGGCTAAACATAAATAATAACATGCACGTACAGGGGGGGGGTGGCACAGACAAAAAGGACCGGGACAGAGCGAGAGATTAGAGGAGAGGAAGGAGAGTAGCGAGAAGAGAGTGGAGAGAGGAGAGAGGAGAAGAGAGAAGAGATTATATATATAAAATATAATAATAATATAGATATCTATATAAATATATATTATATATATATATAATAATATATATTATATATATAGTATATGTACGTTTGTATGACTGCATCAATCAATAAATAATACAGTGGAACCTCTCTACAAAGGAACTCCAAATAGAGCAACATGACTCTCAACAACAGCCAACATGAATGGAACAAAATGATCTTCCATAATATACCCTCTGAAAGCAACCAATCACTCTACAAGGGTCAAAAGACTTGCTTTCATGAGTGGCCTTTGTAGAGAGGTTTCACTGTCATCTCAGCTGTAGTCAGTTGTAGAATGCATTGTGTTACCTTTAAACTTGTATTGCCAATTGGTATGTACATATTATACTATATCAGATTCTTTTGCAAAGGACTTCCATATAAATAGGTTTGCTGAGGTGGCCAATAGTAGTTGTCAGGTATGGTCCTATTGCCACACATGCATTCAATGGTATATGTTATATTTTTGCAGATGAAATACAAGCGTGATAGTATGTGCTGCTAAGAAGATTCATAGAGGCTACAAGATTGATTAAAAAATCCTGGCAAAATGTTCTTTGTTGTGAGGTCCCTATGAACCACTGGGGACTCTCTATCATGTAGATATACTAGTCCTAACTTTTCCATCACAAACCATCACAAAGCAAAAGGTCAAGGAACTGTGTAATGTTGGGATGTTTAAGAGTAGCCATTAGTTGGCACTCTTGCATGTACTTATTAGTGATCTCACAAATGCCTTCATTATTATGTTGAAATAGAATGTCATGTGTTATTTATTTATAATTACAAAATAAGAATAATGTAGAGCTTTAGCTTCTCAAATTTTGCTTTAATGATTATGTGTTTTACTTAATCACACGCTTTTTTACTCAAGTAGTAATCATATAATTCTTAGTAGTCTAAATGAAGTTAAACTCTCTCTCCTCAACCAATACTAATGAACAAACCCCTCCCTTAGAACAATTTTGGTTGGCAAATTCAATTCATATACTTCCAAATACACATTTCAAGAATTAAAAATGCCATTTTGTGTTTTTTCAATGTGATAAATATGAGAAATGATTAAAATGTTTCGAGCCCAAGTTGCCTGCACATAAACATAAAATTAAGGTAAATACAGCATTTTCCCAAATGAACATTATTGTATGGAATAACAAAAACAGAATGAGTCTATACTTAAACTATAGCTATCTCTAATGCATATATATAACCCTTTATCCTTTACCTATGCATATTGTGTTTGTGCCATCTAACTGAATACAAATTGTAAAATTCACTACACTTGCACTGAGCCTTTCATCAATCACAAATTAAGTGTTATGTTTGAGCAGCTTCCTGAGCACATGCAAAATCAAGTGTGGCTATAAAGTGTAGAGTTAACAGTGACTGAGTACAAACTATATATAGCTAAGAGTTAAATGCTTATTTCTGACCAATTGGTTTTGTTGTTCTTATTTAACTAATTATTGTAAAACCATAACAAGTGTCATATTTAAAACTTTCTCTTATTTATAGTAAAAGATGCATAGAATTACCAACTTTGTGAGTTTAAGTTTTGGTTATTGCTTTTTATTCTGAATATGTGACCTCCGCACTCTTTGTCTTGTTAGCAACATCAAGATCAATAGCATCAGGATGAGCTATTTCACTCCCATGGGACAACACATTGACATGTTGTACACTATGATGTTCATGTTGACATACCCAATCCATCTTGTCTACTTCCCCTTCTATGTCTAGAGGATTTTTGGCCGGAATGGTGTTATTATTATCTGAGTTATCTCCTTCTAGGAGGCTTAGAATGTCTAAGGAAGATGAGTCTAATAAGGCTACTGATACAAATGATAAAGCATCCTCATGAACTTCTTCTGGCATATCTTCTGGAATCCTTTTTGGACATTTTATTGTTATTTTTGGTTTACTGTTGGAAATGTACACAACTGAATCTGCTGAAGTCCTTGGATCACTTCCTGTACTAGCACCTTATGTTTCCTCACAAGAATCTGAACTGGATTTATTACTTCTCTTGTTGTTTGAGCTCGTCCTTCTCCAGCACATGAACAATCCAGTGCTGTGATTTTCATTACCATCATATCCTGACATCCCAAATGATTCACTTGTGGAGCAGTCATGTGGTGGACTCCTATGTTTCCTTCTCATTCTATTCTTGGAGGAGGTGTTGCGAAAAAAATATCTTGCACCTGGACCACCTGAATGTCATTTTCTGTTGAGGGCTATCAATGTCATGATGTGTGCACTCTGAAGAGTGGCCCATTGTGCTAATATCATCTTCTAGAGAATATGCATCTTCCTATGGCATTTTCTGAACTTTTGCTTTCTTTTTAATACCCTCCATCATTTCTTTTCTTTTTCGTTCAGGCATAGACTCTGAAGAATTTCTACTTGAGTAGTTTCTTCCATGCTAAAGATGCTTTCCTGTATAGGAGCAAAGCATGTGTCTTCTTGCTTCACTTTCTGCACATTAACATTGCATGCTTCTTCTTTGCTCACTTCTTCCTCCACTTTTTCAATGTCTGTCATCTGTGGAGTTGAATCTGGTGGTAATATTATTGTCTCTATGTCTTCACATTCATCCTCAAAATCAACTTCTTGTGATTCCTTGTGAGAGAGAAGTGTCTTCTCCACCTCATTTATAGAAAATGATGTAGCATTCTCAGTGTCTAGTTTATTATTAGTCAAACTTGTTACGGTTTCACTTGAACCCAAACTAGATGGAAGGTTGTCCTGTAATTTAAACTTCTTCATAGGGCCGATTGGATGAGCTGTAAAGTATATTATATTGGACTTCTGAGCATACTTCGTTGAGACTGCATTCACTTCATTGCTAAACATGGCTCCTTCTTTTGAATACAATAATATGAGAAAAAACATCTTTGGGTAAGTCATTGAGGCAACACTAGCTTGTACAGCTTGGTTATACTTCCAATGTTGCATGCAGACTCTGCATCATTAACAAGATAAGACAATGATTTGCCATCGCTGCAGGTGCTAACTGAGCGGAGGAGAGAAGATTGGTGAAAGGCACTTTTAGAATGAACCATGTTCCACAGATCTTCCACAGATTCCTTCTCTGTGCAGAGAATCAACAGTGGCTTTCTCAATTAATGGATCCATCTGGAATCAATTGGTTGTTGTCTTCCCACACTAGCATGGATGGTAGGCACCACAGCATCATGGCTGCATATTTGAACCGATGGCAGTAGTCACAAAACAAACTTCACTACTGCTCTTGGAACTCCCAAGCCACTCTACTATGTTGGCAAGTCCAACCTGCTGATAATGAGTCAAATGGACTTTTGGCTGAGGAGGAATCTCTCAGATGGTGTCATTTCCATGTGTCATCAGGGTTGGGTAAATGAGCTCAGCACTGCACTGCTGGACTGTCACTATTTTAGGGACAACTCTGATCTTGCCTTCTTCTTCGTCCTTCTCAGTCTCAGCATTTGCTCTAATGATAACAGTGGTAACTCCTCTGAAATGATAGACTATGTCTTGTTCCTTCTTGTTGGCCAAGTATTGGGTCTGCACTATCACAACAGCAGACAGATCGTAGCTTGGGATGTTCTTGTAGAAGTTATTTGTTAATACTTCATTGGAGTTCTTGACTTGTGAGAATTCCATCGAAGTAAGCAGAACTTCAGAAGAATTGACTACAGTATTTTATTTTTATGGAATAGTTCATTACTAGTTAAATACAGCTTCAGTATGATCAACGTGACAACTCAAGGCAGCAATAAGAGGTCACAAACTGAAGAAACCTTGAGTACTATGTTAGTTAGTCAACTTTATTCTGAAAATGCAGTCTGTTTGTAAGCTAGTATAACATTCCCAATGCCATTGACAGAATACTAATACAATGCTACCATTTACTCTAACAAAATTGGAGAAACATTCTATGAACAAATAGGGGTGGGGAAGGGAGGCAGGGGGGGAGGGGGTGCATAGATCCATGGATCCAGGAAAAGTACTTGTATGCTGCTCTCACTGTCACTACTAGATACTCTAGATACATGCACATGTAGATTGCTCCATGAACTTTATGGAGTTGTGGTCTGTCGACTTAAGAATATGTGTTACACAGTATAACATTTGCTTCACCTTTTAGAATAAGCAGTCACATCCAAAATTGAAGCCACACCCTTTGATTGTTGTGTGAACAAGTATTATAATTACAAAACTGCAGTTGCAAAATATTGATGTGTACCCACAGCTATTTTTCCAAGTGATCATGTACTCCAGCTGAGGTGGGTCTGTCAACTCAGAATGGTCAGCCTTGCAGCAATGGTCAGCCCTGCAGCAAATGGTCAGCCCTGCAGCAGTGGTCACCCCCACAGAGATGGTCAGCCCCGCAACAATGGTCAGCCCCACAGCGCTCTATGTCGAAGGTGAGGGTCAGCCGTTCTGCACATAAAACGTCGTCCGTTAATATCTTTGTGCTTCCCCATGTGCACTAATAACACAAAATAGCGAAGCGAGCGATGCATGTTCCCTGTAATTGCAGCTATTCCATGCATGCTTGGTGTGGCTAGGAGCATTTAATGGCTTTTCAAAAAGAAAGATTCTTTACTTTGCTACCTGTTTCTGTTTTGTTTTAGATCTCCTCCTCCTTGCCCTGTCTTTTTTATTTCTTAACTCTCTCCTTACTAATTTTTCTTCTGGAGTTTCTAACGCCCTCAAAGCTCTTGACCGAGCGTTTCTAACGTTTTGTCTCCCTTTCGCAGAATTAGTTTCACTGGGCATCGCTACTTCGTACGGCGGGTAAACAAAACAAAATGTTGCTAAGAAGGTTACCCGGCCCGCGCAAGCGGGTAGGAGAAAATGTGCACACTTACGCCCACGCAAGAACAAAAACAATTCCTAGACCTAACTAGTGATGTGCTTGAGCACAAATGGCGAGCGAGCCTAAAGACTATACTATTTTTATATGATTGATTTTGACTTCTAACACTGAAGCTACTGAAAATAAGGTCCAGTTTTTAAATTTCGCATACACGGTAAAAGGATTTCAGTGCCCAAGTAACAACTCTCTGCAACTGCTTGAATTGAAGGAAAAAAACAACAACAAAACAATACACGTTATTTAAAAGTTTTCTTTGTGATATTCTTTAGCTAAGTAGTGGTTGTAACACACAATGCTTTGACACAACTGGACATGCACCTACACAGACTTACCTTCGCAGTAGTCTAGTGGACAATGTATTTTCAAGTAAATACTGTTGCGCACGGCTTATAACCATGACAAAGAGTGCATTGACTTACCACCGCCACTAACTCAAATAGAAATGGAAGTCCCTTAAGTTTTCAAGTTTGAACTGCACCCGCAAAAGAATTCAAAACGGTAAACAATTCAATTTCTAGGGTGATACGGGCACTGATCGATAAACCAGAGGATTCTGTTTAGTGCAATTTGGGACGGGGTCGACCACATAACTAACACAAAAACGCGAGGGTCAAAGTACAAAATGACATACGTACGTCCATACATATATACAAATAAACTAGTGGTGTGCTTGTGCACAAATGGCGGCGAGCCTGATAGTTAGGTAACATAAAATGTTACTATTTTTAGCTTACTTCATGCAAACACTATAATAGCAGTTATGACATTTGATTTCAGCAAACAAATACAAACTCACTCTCTTACCTGATTAATGGTAACTTTTGTAGTATCAAACATCAACTATTCTGATAATCTCAATCACCAGTAACTCTTGAACAAGCTCTCAGCTACGATAAAAAATAAACCAGTTTTATTATTTGTAATTTTAGCCAACAAATATGGAATTACTACTTACCTCATTCTTGAGTATTGATAACTTCTGTAGTATCAAATTGAAGTTTACCTTGAATTCTTGACAACAAGCTCTCACCTACAAAAACAAAAGACAATCAATTTTAGCACACAAATACAAAATTACTTTCTTACCTCATTTTCTTGAGCAGTGGTAATTTTGTAGTACTAAATTTGAGTCATTCTGACTATTTGAATATACCAGTCACTGTTGACAACAAGCTCTTAGCTATAAAAAAAGAAAGGCCAGAGTTATTATTGCTTATTTAGCTAACAAATATGGAATTACGTACTTACCTCAGCATCCCTCGAGTAGTAATACTTTATGTGCTTACATACGCTTTTCAGAAGTAGTGATAGCTCTCATAGTACCGACTACAGGTGGCTCTTGACAACTAACCAGCCGCACTTAGCCGGAAAAAAGACGAAGTTTTGAATTTAAATCTGGTAGAGGGTCTTCAATGCCATAGTAACCGGTCGAATCAACTTTTTGTTTCTTGAAAAGCAAGCATTTTCGAAGGAATTTTCTCACACTTTGGAGCTTAAGTATAAAGTAAGGCTTGCTTAATGCTGTAGTGTCAGAATAAACTGGGGTCAAGCCTAAAAAGCCGTGTTTTTTGAAGAAAAAAGTTCCCTGCGCGAGCGTTTAAAGGGCATACGTACAATCCATACATACATACATATTATACATACTAGTGGTGTGCTTGAGCACAAATGGCGAGCGAGCCTGATAGTTAGGTAACATAAAGTGTTACTATTTTTAGCTTACTTCATGCACACTATAATAACAGTTATGAAATTTTATTTCAGCAAACAAATACAAAATCACTCACTTACCTGATTAATGGTAACTTTTGTAGTATCAAACATCAACCATTCTGATAATCTCAATCACCAGTAACTCTTGAACAAGCTCTCAGCTACGATAAAAAATAAACCAGTGTTATTATTTGTAATTTTAGCCAACATATATGGAATTACTACTTACCTCATTCTTGAGTATTGATAACTTCTGTAGTATCAAATTGAAGTTACTTTGACCATCTGAATTACCTTGAATTCTTGACAACAAGCTCTCACCTACAAAAACAAAAGACAATCAATTTTAGCACAAATACAAAATTACTTTCTTACCTCATTTTCTTGAGCAGTGGTAACTTTTGTAGTACCAAATTTGAGTCATTCTGACTATTTGAATTTACCAGTCACTGTTGACAACAAGCTCTTAGCTATAAAAGAAAGGCCAGAGTTATTTTTGCATATTTAGCTAAAAATAATATGGAATTACGTACTTACCTCAGCATCCCTGGAGTAGTAGTAGCTTCCTCAGCATTAATACTTTATGTGCTTACATACGCTTTTCAGAAGTAGTGATAGCTCTCTTAGTACTGACTACAGGTGGCTCTTGACAACTAACAAGCCGCACTTAGCCGTAAAAAAGGCGAAGTTTTGAATATAAATCTGGTAAAGGGTCTTCAATGCCATAGTAACCGGTCGAATCAACTTTTTGTTCCTTGAAAAGCAAGCATTTTCGCAGTAATTTTCTCACACTTTGGAGTAAAGTAAGGCTTGCTTAATGCTGTAGTTTCAGAATAAACTGGGGTCAAGCCTAAAAAGCCGTGTTTTTTTAAGAAAAAAGTTCCCCGCGCGCGCGTTTAAAGGGCATACGTACAATCCATACATACATACATAATTGGCGAGCGAGCGTAGCGAGCGAGACACTTACAGGGGTAACACAATCGAAAATCGGGGATGTTTGTATAGGTTACATCATGAGGTGGAGGTCGGTATGGGATTTACACAACCGAGGGCCGAAGGCCCGAGGATAGTGTAAATCCCGTACCGACCGCGCACCGAGCGGTGCAACCGACTTGTACCATGGCTCTAGGCTATAAGAAACGCATAACAACCTTTTTTTCTGTAGCCTCATTGGTCGCCGCTTCGCTTAGCTACAGATCGTAATTCTAGGCCACGGGCAAAAAATATTCACCTCCTAGGCGGTGTATAAGTGATTTATTCACCCCGAATTGAGAAATCTGATTGGACGGTTTGAACGAACCATGGTATAAATAAATTTATTTATTGGCGAGCGAGCGAAGCGAGCGAGACAGTATTAGGGGTGGATAATGCAAAATCGGGTATATGTTATATATATGTATGTATGTATGGATGGTACGTATGCTCTTTCAACGCGCGCGCGGGGAACTTTTTTCTCTTTAAAACACGGCTATTTAGGCTTGACTCCAGTTTATTCTGAAACTACAGCATTAATATACTTAAGCTCCAAAGTATGAGAAAATTCCTGCTAAAACGCTTGTTTTCAAGACACAAAAAGTTGATTCGACAGGTTGCTATGGCATTGAAGACCCTTTTCCAGACTTAATTTCAAAACTTCGCCGTTTTATGGGGGGATACGGAGTGCCGGTTGTTGGTTGTCAAGAGCCGTTGGTAGTCAGAATGCCGTAGTATTAATGGTATGGAAGCTACTACTTCTCGAGGGAAGCTCAGATAAGTACGCAATTCCATATTTGTTAGCTAAATATGCAAAATAACTCTGGCCTTTCTTTTTTATAGCTAAGAGCTTGTTGTCAACAGTGACTGGTAAATTCAAATAGTCAGAAGGACTCAAATTTGGTACTACAAAAGTTACCACTGCTCAAGAAAATGAGGTAAGAAAGTAATTTAGTATTTGTGTGCTAAAATTGATTGTCTTTTGTTTTTGTACAGGTGAGAGCTTGTTGTCAAGAATTCAAGGTAATTCAGATGGTCAAAGTAACTTCAATTTGATACTACAGAAGTTATCAATACTCAAGAATGAGGTAAGTAGTAATTCCATATTTGTTGGCTAAAAAATTACAAATAATAACACTGGTTTATTTTTTATCGTAGCTGAGAGCTTGTTCAAGAGTTACTGGTGATTGGGATTATCAGAATGGCAGATGTTGGATACTACAAAAGTTACCATTAATCAGGTATTATAGTGTTTGCATGAACTCATAAGTAACAATACTTAATTTTTTACCTAACTATCAGCTCGCTCGCCATTTGTGCTCAAGCACACCACTAGTTTATTTGTATATATGTTTGGACGTACGTATGTCATTTTGTACTTTGACCCTCGCATTTTTGTGTTAGTTATGTGGTCGACCCCGTTCCAAATTGCACTAAACGGAATCCTCTGGTTTATCGATCAGTACCCATATCACCCTAGAAATTGAATCGTTTACCGTTTTGAATTCTTTTGCGGGTGCAGTTCAAACTTGAAAACTTAAGGGACTTCCATTTCTATTCGAGTTAGTGGCGGTGGTAAGTCAATGCGCTCTTTGTCATGGTTATAAGCCATGCGCACAGTATTTACCTGAAAATACATTGTCCACTAGACTACTGCGAAGGTCCAGCTGTGTCAAAGCATTGTGTGTTACAACCACTACTTAGCTAAAGAATATCACAAAGAAAACTTTTAAATAACGTGTATTGTTTTGTTGTTGTTGTTTTTTCCTTCAATTCAAGCAGTTGCAGAGAGTTGTTACTATGGCACTGAAATCCCCTTACCCTGTATGCTAAATTAAAAAACTGGACCTTATTTTCAGTAGCTTCAGTGTTAGAAGTCAATAAAAATAGTATAGTCTTTAGGCTCGCTCGCTATTTGTGCTCAAGCACACCACTAGTATACATAATATACATATAACATATACCCGATTTTGCATTATCCACCCCTAATACTGTCTCGCTCGCTATGCTCGCTCGCCAATAAATAAACAAACATCCCCGATTTTCGATTGTGTTACCCCCTGTAAGTGTCTCGCTCGCTACGCTCGCTCGCCCGCCAATAACATATACCCGATTTTGCATTATCCACCCCTAATACTGTCTCGCTCTCTTCGCTCGCTCGCCAATTAATTGTACAGTGTCATTACAGTGTCATTACTGTGGGAGCGTTGCTAATTCATCTTTCTGGCCCCAAACTACCCCAACAAAGTGTTAATTTGCATCTGTAACTCCTCCCCCTTCGATTTGGGCCCCTTACCACATGTTCAAAAAGTTCTGACGCTTTAATAAACCCAACTGTATAGTCCCTATCTCTGGAACAGGTGTAGCTACAGCTTTGAAACTTGGAAATTCCTCTTTCTGGCCCCAAACAACCAGTGTTTATTTGCATCTGTAACTCCTCCCCCTTTGATTTGAGCCCCATACCCCCAGTCTAACAAATTCGGACGCTATAATTAACCCAACCGTATAGACCTTATCTCTGGAATGAATGTAGTTACAGCTTTGAAACTTGGAAATTCCTCTTTCTGGCCCCAAACAACCCCCACAAAGTGTTTATTTGCATCTGTAACTCCTCCCCCTTTGATTGGTGTCCCTTACCACATGTTCAAAAAGTTCGGACGCTATCTCTCTCTATCATGCCTAAGTTCCGCCCCATCAAACAGTATTAGCATTGGAAGAGCACCCCCACTGGTTAAATGACTATGCCAAAAATAGTGACCATCTTTCAATCACATCATACAAAAATACAAGATAGCAGTGCAGATATTGCAATTTAAGTAATAACAATAGAGTCCACAGCAGGAGATGATGAGGTAGTACCACTGTAGGGTAATGTCTTTGGAATAGACCCACATAGTTGCCAAGTGTGCCGGAACATCCGGTGCAGTACCGGAATAATCAGATCTCCAACGTACCGCACCGGAATTACTACTTAGCCTATTGTTGCACCGGAATTACTACTTAGCCTATTGTTGTACCTGAGCTGCCAGCTAGCTCTGCAATCTATTCATGCGTCGCGTGGCCAGCTCTGAATTTCTACACGGATCAATTAACTTTGGCGTCAAAAAAATCTACAGGTTACCGCGAAGCAGGTGGACGAACGGGTCCCGAGCTATAACTGTATAACTGTAGTGTACTAGTCTGAAACAGTCACCTCAAATAACATCCTTCTTTAATATTTTTATATGAATGATTTTGACTTCTAACACTGAAGCTACTGATAAGGTCCAGTTTTAAAATTTAGCATACAGGGTTAAGGGATTTCAGTGCCATAGTAACAACTAACTCTCTGCAACTGCTTGAATTGAAGGGGAAAAAAACAACAAAACAATACACGTTATTTAAAAGTTTTCTTTGTGATATTCTTTAGCTAAGTAGTGGTTGTAACACACAATGCTTTGACACAACTGGACATGCACCTACACAGACTTACCTTCGCAGTAGTCTAGTGGACAATGTATTTTCAAGTAAATACTGTTGCGCACGGCTTATAACCATGACAAAGAGCGCATTGACTTACCACCGCCACTAACTCGAATAGAAATGGAAGTCCCTAAAGTTTTCAAGTTTGAACTGCATCCGCAAAAGAATTCAAAACAGTAAACAATTCAATTTCTAGGGTGATACGGGTACTGATCGATAAACCAGAGGATTCTGTTTAGTGCAATTTGGGACGGGGTCGACCACATAACTAACACAAAAACGCGAGGGTCAAAGTACAAAATGACATACGTACGTCCAAACATAATATATACAAACTAGTGGTGTGCTTGAGCACAAATGGCGAGCGAGCCTGATAGTTAGGTAACATAAAATGTTACTATGTTTTAGCTTACTTCATGCAAACACTATAATAGCAGTTATGACATTTGATTTCAGCAAACAAATACAAAATCACTCTCTTACCTTGTGGGGGTCGTAGCTTCCCACACCGGAGAGGTCCCAAGCACTTAGAAATTTATAAGATGTCGAAGGACCAGGCTGCCCACTTGATCAGGCGTAATGCTCGAATCCAATCTCAACCGCTGGCCAACCTGGGCTTGCAGTCTCGACAAGACAGCAAAAACGCGCACACCTTAGTGAATATAAACTAAGTTTCTCAGAGGTGAACAACAATTATAATTAAGTACATTTTACATTAAATACATCATAGCAAGCGGAGAGTTACGTTGGGTTCCGTAACTCTACCGCAATGATACAATACAATAGAATGAGAAAGGAAGTAGGAAATGATCGCTACTATAGAGTTCTTATGACCTGTCTGTGGACGCAGTCCCAGACATACCTTATTAATGGTAACTTTTGTAGTATCAAACATCAACCATTCTGATAATCTCAATCACCAGTAACTCTTGAACAAGCTCTCAAAAAAAAAACCAGTGTCATTATTTGTAATTTTAGCCAAAAAATATGGAATTACTACTTACATCATTCTTGAGTATTGATAACTTCTGTAGTATCAAATTGAAGTTACTTTGACCATCTGAATTACCTTGAATTCTTGACAACAAGCTCTCACCTACAAAAACAAAAGACAATCAATTTTAGAACACAAATACAAAATTACTTTCTTACCTCATTTTCTTGAGCAGTGGTAACTTTTGTAGTACCAAATTTGAGCCAATCTGACTATTTGAATTTACCAGTCACTGTTGACAAGCTCTTAGCTACAAAAAAGAAAGGCCAGAGTTAATTTTGCATATTTAGCTAACAAATATGGAATTGCGTACTTATCTCAGCTTACCTCGAGAAGTAGTAGCTTCCTTAGCATTAATACTACGGAATTCTGACTACCAACGGCTCTTGACAACCAACAACCGGCACTCCGTATCCCCCCATAAAACGGCGAAGTTTTGAAATTAAGTCTGGAAAAGGGTCTTCAATGCCATAGTAACCTGTCGAATCAACTTTTTGTGTCTTGAAAACAAGCGTTTTAGCAGGAATTTTCTCATACTTTGGAGCTTAAGTAAGGTTTGCTTAATGCTGTAGTTTCAGAATAAACTAGAGTCAAGCCTAAATAGCCGTGTTTTTAGGAGAAAAAAGTTCCTCACGCGCGCGTTTAAAGAGCATACGTACCATCCATACATACATACATATACTAGTGATGTGCTTGAGCACAAATGGCGAGCGAGTCTAAAGACTATACTATTTTTATATGAATGATTCTGACTTCTAACACTGAAGCTACTGAAAATAAGGTCCAGTTTTTTAATTTCGCATACACGGTAAAGAAATTTCAGTGCCATGGTAACAACTCTCTGCAACTGCTTGAATTGAAGGAAAAAAACAGTATATGTCATTTGGCTGACCTAACCATTAAAGCTGGTATGGAGACTTTACTTGTTGACATAGATCAACTCTTTGTTAATATCTTCTACTTCTTTTTTCACAGCAGTAAGAGAAAACAGCAGTTTGCTGATAATTGGTGTTCCTTCTTCACCTCTGAACCTGAGACTATTCTAAAACACTGTACCACACGATGGTTGAGTCTTCTTCGCTGCGTAGATAGGTATCTGTCCCAATATGATGGTTTAAAGTCTTACTTTTTGTCCTGTGATGAATCTGAATCCAGCAAAGTACAAGGTATTGTAGAACGACTAGAAAATCCTCTTACTAAGCCTCTTCTACTCTTTCTTTCCCTTCAATGGATCGATTCAATAGGCTATTTCAAAAATTCACAGAGAACACCACATGCCAATTGTATAACGAGATGAGTAGGCTAGTTCGTCTTTATGCATCAAATGTGTTGAAAGCTGACGTTATTATAGCATCTACTGATAACCTTAGCACTCTAAATTTAGCTCGTGAAAGCCATCTAGATGATGAAAATCTAGGCATAGGTGATGATACTTGGACTTTTGTTGCAGAACTAGAAAGTGAGTGTGATACGAAGCCTTTCTATACAGCTGTACGAATGTTTTATGTGGCAACAATTCGAAAAATGCTCAAGAAATTTCCTTTTGGGGATTCCCTACTTAAAGATTTGGGAATTATTAACCATGAATTAGTATCTTCTTACTCTGTTTCCACTGTAATAAAGCTTGGTAAGAGATTTCCGCAAGTTGGCTTATCAGATACATATTCCCTTGATAAATTAAGAGAAGAGTTTATGGACTTCCCTTTATCACCAGCTGACCACCCTCCTATGGAAAAATACATATCAGCTGACAAGACTTTGAAACCTCGAGCTGGAGCATTTTGGTGGGAGGTTAGCAAGCTAAAAACTCGTTTCCTTACCTATCGAAGCTTATGGCTGCGCTGCTATCCATCCCTGTGTCTAATGCTGACTTTGAGCGAGGTTTTTCCATGCTAAGGAAAATTCATACTGACCAAAGGCCAAGTCTTACAACTCCGCCATGCACAAATTTCACAAGTTCTGCACCCTATATGACGTTACCTGACCATTCCCTCTCACCGAAGGGCTGCTCTGCACATACGCGGCATTCCTATCCGATCAGCACCTGTTGCCCCAGACAATAAAATCCTACCTCGCTGCCCTCCGGAATTGGCAGATATCCCTTGGCCTCCCAAATCCCCGGGACAACTCATTTTTGCCAATGCTCAAGAGGGTGCAGGCAGGCATCAACAGACTACGCCTGGGAAGAGGACCCCCAACTCGCCTTCGGCTCCCAGTCACTCCCCACCTACTCACACAAATGAGGAACTCGCTCAACAAGTCGTCCCACCCTGCCAAGTCGTTGATTTGGGCAGCGGCAACAACGGCTTTCTTCGGTTTCTTCCGCCTCGGGGAACTCCTCTGCAACTCTGCACAGGAGTTCAGCGAAGCCACATGCCTGGCATGGGGAGATGTGGCAGTCGACAACCAGTCAGCACCCACCATGGTCCAAATCCACCTGAAAAAATCCAAATGCGACCAGTTCGGGGCCGGGGCGGATGTAGTGGTGGGAGCTACTGGGGACGCCTTATGTCCCGTGTCCGCACTCCTGGACTACCTGAAGCAGAGGGGCAGCAGCAAGGGCCCCTTCTTCCAAAACCAGGACGGGAGAGCGGTTGTGAAAGCATGGTTTGTTGAGCAGTTCAGACTAATTCTCGCTAACATCGGGGCTCCGCACCACCAGTATGCCGGCCACAGCTTCCGGATAGGGGCGGCAACCACAGCAGCGCGGGCCGGGGTAGAGGACTCCACCATACAAGCCCTGGGACGATGGTACAGTGCCACATTCCTGCAATATATCAGGATACCGAAAGAAGATTTAGCACGCGTCTCAGCAACTCTGGCCAAGCACAGGAGACTTGGAACTGATGCCGGCAAGCTTTATTAGGTAGTCTATCACCATGTCAAACGCGGTGTCACTCAGTTACATTCTGTCACTTGATGTATAATTGCTAGTTTCCTAACAGATGTGCAGATGATACATGTGCGGGGGGAGCGAGCGCGATCTGGAGCCACCACACCATGCACAGCAGTACTGTAAGTTACCAGTGGGAGGGGTAGATAGGTAGGTACGTCGCTCGCACCAATCCTAAACTAAGCTTGGGGGTGTGGCCACCACTATCGGGGCCACTTGGGCTGGGCTTCAGGCATCCCCAGGGTCGTAGCAGAGGGAAGGCCCTCGGCTCACGCCCAAGCCGCAAAAGGGGAGGCCACAAATCACGTGACGTGCATGCACCCAATGCATGCACGCAGCTAGCCTTGCCAGTCTGACTCTCTCCCAAATATACTAGCTAGGTAGTGCTTCACAATGAAACCAAGCGACCGTTGTTAAATAGAGTTTAACATAGTTAAACTAGGTTAACGGAGGGAGTCAGGCGGGGCTCAGCATGCAACGAGCCAAGTGGGAAGCCGCCCACTGGCGAGGAGCACAGCGCAGGCGCAGTGATCACGAAATTCGATGAGAGGCGCACGTGTCAGATGACCACCTCATGGCTTCGACAAGAGTAAGTGCGGCTAAATGGTAAGCTCCTCGGAACTCGTCCTAACGACCCACCACCATCCCCTGCACCGTCCGGTTCCTGAATTGGGCAAGACAGCAAAAAAATAAAATAATAAATAAATAAATAAAGAGGAAAGAAAGGCAGCAGAAGGATTTTCCATCCGCAAAAAAAAAGAAAAAAGGACGCACGCCACTTAGCAAATGTGACTGGTCAGGCTGGAGGGCTGGGCCTCAGGCATCCCCAGGGTCGTAGCAGAGGGAAGGCCCTCGGCTCACCCCCAAGCCGCAAAAGGGAGGGCACAAATCACGTGACGTGCATGCACCCAATGCATGCACGCAGCTAGCCTTGCCAGCCTGACTCTCTCCCAAATATACTATCTAGATAGTGCTTCACAATGAAACCAAGCGACCGTATGCACAAACAATTGCTGATGTGGGCTCGTCATCTGAATAGCAAGTTACATGAGCAAGCTAAAAAAAAATATTATCACATATAAAGACACCGATAGGTACACAAAATTAAATATTACACTGCTGATCAACAATACAGATCCTATACTTTTGGAGTTCATCAGACAATTAACTTGTATCGTTCGAGAAGGTAGGCGTAGGCTATTTGATGCCCAGGAAACAAAGGCTAGTGATGCTTAAAAAAATTAGGCATTTCTATATTTTGTGTGTTCTCTTATTTAATGCCAATCATGCCTGCAGTGCACCCCTTCACGTACTACTAACTGAAACAATTCTATGTCATGGAGGAGACCAAGTATTAGTACAAATAATGAATAGAATTGGTGCTGTTGCATCACTGGATACTAGCAACAGGTTAGCAACACATGTCGTTCAAACTAGACTTGTTAAGGGAATAAAGCCATCATTAATACCAAATGCACTTACGATAGTATCGGTGGACAATATTGATATACTACAACCACATGCTGTAGTATCCAGTTTAGACGCCACCCAAAGCTGGCACGGTACATCCATTCAAGTCATGCAGCCAATGCCAGAGACATGTTTACTTGGGCCACAAGAAACGGTGACTATCAGTCCCCAGCCAGACCAAGCTTCCCCTATACCAGTTCATCGTTCTAAACAGAGACGAAGAACAGTGAAAGAACCAGGATCACTCCACGGGAATGATACCCAATCTCAAATGAATATGAATTGAGATATTACATACGAATACAATACCCAAAAACCTACCATGAATAATTTTGTACTCCAACACAATAAAAAAATTACTCTGGACCAATATCTACAAGATATACACCTAGGAATGTTATTGAAACACTTTAATAAATCCAAGGATAATTACTTACCATCCATTACATCCCTTATTCACTGTCTACATAAGCAAACACATCAATCTGAGTCCTCCAAAGTCGTGTACGTAGACATTTTGAGTGAGAAGGCTGACAGCAAAGAAACGTTGCTCAGATAATTGGGAATCTACATAAAATATTTATTAATGAATTGGGTCAAAAATGGGTAGTGGGGTAGGAGATGCCAAAGTGCATGCAGTGTTGCAATCTATTCGAACAGAGTATGGAGACAATGTGAAGTGGCTTATTCCCTTTCCAGGTGATTGGCACATAATGTACAATTACCACAAAATGTTAATGTGAAGCCATATGCCGATGAGGGGCTCATGGATCTTGCAAAAGTCTCAGGATATAGATCTGAAACATTTGTTGGAGATGGTCCAACTCATTGTCACCAGCTATGCTACACCACCGCACTGAGACAATTCCACCCAAGATAGAATACTGACAATCTCACATGGCCATGAACGAGACAGCACGTGATGACAAGTCGGTAAGGGATGATATGATATAGAAATAAGTATGAGGTAAAAGGACGACAAACAGTTAAGCTCTGTACGCCACATCACTCCCCTCCCAGTGAGCTAGTGAACGTAATCACTTAACTTCGCTGGCCAATGTACGTGACGACCAGATCGAGTTGACCGAGGGGGTGGTGCTAGCTCGATGGGAGTTGAGGAAGCTGAAGGAGGGGCTGTATCTGAAGATGAAGAGGATCGTGCTAAAGAACGAGAGGCAGGAAGAGATGCGGAAGATGGATTCGGATTGTCCATGCCTGTTTTAAGCGGTCAATTGAGACAGTATTAGACTTGCCGTGGACTTCTAAGGTGAAGAACTTGTTCGACCGATCCACTACTTTATAGGGGCCATCATATGGCTGCTGAAGTGGCCGCTTGACTGCATCTCGTCTGACGAACACGTGGGTGCATGTCTTCAGGGCTTCATTGACATACGTAGTTCGTTGGGAATGATGATGCGGTGATGAAGAGGTAACACGTCGCATGGCTTCCTTGAGCTTAGTAACGTAGTCAGCTGGACTTTCGTGAGGAAGAGATGTCGTTGGGCTGACAAATTCGCCGGGAAGACGCAAGGTAAGACCATAAAGAATCTCAGCAGTGGTACAGTGCAGGTCTTCCTTCAGGGAAGTGCGAATCCCTAATAGCACGAGGGGTAGAGTGTCCATCCACTGCTCCGGGTGAGGTTGAGCCTTGAGGGTGGCTTTCAATTTCCTGTGGAATCGCTCTACGAGACCGTTTGGCCGTAGTACGAATAAATTTCGTTCCAAGAAGCTACATCAAGTTAGTCCACAGTGTTGACTCGAATTGACGTCCACGGTCTGTAGTAATAGTGGAGGGAGTTCCGAACCGTGAGATCCATCCATGGACAAACGCACAAGCTACTGTATCAGCAGTGATGTCCGCTATTGGAATGACTTATGGCCACCTGGTGAAGCGATCAATGCAGGTGAGCAAGTACGTGTAGCCACGAGATGGTGGAAGAGGACCTACGATATCAACGTGAATCTTGTCAAAACGGGCTGCAGCATCTGGGAATGCAACCAATGGTGTGACTGTATGCCGCTGAATGTTGGCGCGTTGGCACCTGAGACAGTTGTGAGTCCATTGACGAATGTCGGCGTTGATGCGAGGCCTAACATAATGTGTGGTCACTAGGTGTTGAGTGGCGCGAATGCCAGGGTGAGAGAGTGAGTTAAGAAACTCAAACACAGCACGTCGGAAGGCTACGGGTACCAAAGGACGGGCAACACCTGTTGACGTGTCGCACAGAATTGTCGAGTCGGACACTGCTAGGGGCATTGACGCGAGTGAGAGAGGAAGAAGAACGCATCTGGAGGACATCAGGGTCAGATTCCTCAGCGGCTGCCATTGCTCGGAACTGGAGGTGAATCAGACAATACCACATTAGCTTCCACGCGTGATAGGACATCTGCTGGGACATTGTCGTTGCCTTTGACAGGTCTGATATCCGAGGTAAACTGAGCGATAAAGTCCAAATGTCGTGCTTGACGTGGAGAGTGCTTGCTGGAAAGAGTGTGGATAGCATACACAAGTGGCTTATGATCAGTTAACCCTTTCGTTCCCAATCCCGATTAAAAGCGGGTGAAGACCGGTTGGCTTCTCCGAATTTTTAAAAATAGTTACTTTATAGCTAGAACCTTCAGATTGCATACACAGGTGCCCAATGCATTGGAGAAGAATCTAAAATAGCTTTCAGCCAGGGCTGCTTCGACAGTACCTCACAGCAGTTACGTGTATTTCTTCCTCAGCAAAAAAAACAACAACATCGGTTCTCCGTTGAATTTTTAAAAAAGTTACCTTCTTCACAGCAGCTTCATTTATGGATCCACTCAACTCCAGAGCTTTGTAGAAGCAGCGAAAAATTGCTTGAGCCCAGTAGTCTTCCATAACACATTGAAACAACCGCTTCTTTGCCAACCAAGACTTTGCGGTTTGACTTACTCTCTTCTTTTTTTTTTATAAAATCGCCAGTTCAACTGGGGGCCTCCCCATTACGTACAGTCTTAGGTAATGCTTATTACATCATAGGAAAAAAGTGAGCGTGTCGTGTGATCCAGGTAATTATGCAAAAAAAAATGTTTTTTCGTTGGAAAGATGGCGTCTACCAGTTACAGTGCTGTGGAAGTTTTAGACTTGCTTGATACTGACTCTAGCGACTCAGGATCAAGCGGAGAGGAGGGAGACGACATCTAGGGCTATAGGAGGCCCTGTATCAGGGTTGGTGGACCAGACCCCGTCAACTCTGCTACTGACAATGGAAGTCAAGAAGATGATTGATGTAAGCTTGTCTTTCTCTTGTCTTTCTCTTGAAAACTAGCAAGCTTCTGTTGTGGAAAGGACTTATTTATAGCTATATTGAGATAGAGAAAGCTGTTTAGCTCTAATATATATATATATTTCATTGAGTTTTGAGATTTGAAAGTGGGTTGTGGTTTGTTGAACAATTTCAAATTTTCAAAAAAATTTAATTTTTTTTACCAGAATGTACTACTAGGACCAGATGTGTATGCAGTCACCGACCCGATTGTGAAGAGGGATTGTGAAGAGGACGCAGATGAGGCAACAGGAGCAGAGTCTTCCAGTGATGGAGAAGATGCCGGACCTGGCGAAGTACACTCGGAGCCCCACCCCCCCTCCCTCCCAAACAAAAATCCTGTATGAAACCGCATACAATACATCATAAAGTTGCAATTATATAGGATCATGAATAATTTGTTGTTTGTATTACAAATATCTTTGTTGTTTGTGTTTTTGTGTATATGAAATTGTTTTGTAGTGGAGCTTGACGTCCGATGGCATATGTTCCTTGTGGACACTCATAGATGTCTCCTACATGATCACAATCAGCACTAAACACAACAAACAACATATTTTATTGTTGAACTAATATAATATTGGTATACAATACATCAAACAATATTATTTCTATTTTATTTTTTATTTTTATTGATGGGAAAAGTGAAATTTTTTGGGAAAAATTTTTTTTTGAAAGTATTAGTAGAGAGCCTAAATATTATTCAATTTTCTCAATCAAAAAATTAGGGGAATCCCAAACTCTTGGTCTATTTAGTGATATATCGTTGCTATGGGGTTTTCCCAGCCAGCATTGAGTTTTAAAAAAAAACGGTAATGCTCTATTCCGCGGTAGAAGATTAGATTTTTCCGCACGCATCCAAACAATTCGGGAACGAAAGGGTTAAGATGTGGAATTCTCGTCCTTCAACAAAATATCGGAAGTGCTTCACTGCGAGATAGGCAGCCAAGAGCTCTCGATCGAAAGTGCTATATCTAGTTTTCAGCTGGCTTGAATGGTTTCGAGAAGTAAGCGATAGGACACCAGCGTCCATGGAGAAACTGCTGTAGAACAGCACCAACAGCTACGTCGGATGCGTCTGACATAATGGAAGTCGGGGCGTCCGAAGCAGGGTGTGTTAAGACACTAGCGTCGGCAAGAGCTGCTTTAGTGGCAGTGAAAGAAGAGATGGCTTCGCTTGTCCAGGTAAGTTCCCTAGACTTGTCTTTAGGATGAGACAGGAGGCCGTTGAGGGGCTGCATGAGAGTGGCACAGTGAGGGATGAAACGAAGATAGATGTTGACGAGACCGATAAATTGGCGCAGTTTATGTTGAGAAGTGGGCTGAGGAAAGTCACGAATAGAGCGAACATTTTCCTCAAGAGGTGTGATGCCACTCGAGCTAACATGATGACCAAGGAGGTCCAGAGAGTCCACTGCAAACACCGATTTGGACGGGTTGATAGTGAGACCATGTGCAGCTAAACGTTCGAGAACCTGTCGGACGTGGTGGATGTGATCACTTCGTGTTGTACTGGCAATCAGCAGGTCATCGATGTATCTGAAACAAAAGTCAAGACCACGTAAAACTTCGTCGATGAATCGTTGGAAGGACTGGGCGGCATTGCGAAGACCAAATTGCATACGTAAAAATTCAAATAGGCCAAATGGAGTGATGACGGCTGTTTTCGGAATGTCCTCTGGCTCCACTGGGATTTGATGGTATGCACGTACCAAATCAATTTTCGTGAACACTGTAGTTTCGCGCAGGGATGCGGTCAAGTCATGAATGTGAGGAATTGGGTAGCGGTCTGGCGTCGTTTGGTTGTTGAGGTTGCGATAGTCCCCACAAGGTCTCCAGTCTCCACTACTCTTCTTAGGAACCATATGTAAAGGTGAGGCCCAAGGACTGGAAGAAGGTCTGATGATCTCAAGGTGTAACATGTGCTCAAACTCGCGTTGATCCACCTTGAGACATTCTGGAGCCAGTCTGCGTGCTCGGGCTGAGACAGGTGGACCTTTCGTTGCTATATGATGTGTAATGTGATGTTTAACTGGACAGTCTGCTAAGTCCACTCTGGTGATAGACGGGAACTCACGGAGCAGGGCAGAGAAATCGGCATCCAGGGTATCTGTCGGGAACGTTAGACTAGGAGAAGTATCCAGAGTAGCTATACCTTGGGTGCGTAGTTGTGGGTCCGGTCTGCGAACAGCGCACGAATCGCCACAGCTCTGGGGACAGCTAGTATCGCTGCCACCAGAGTCAAGCAAGAGGGGTTAGCCTCACTTCGAGATTTACTAGAAAATGCTACTGTAAACTTGACTAAATTACAACACGTGGCGAGAGGACTTATGAGACGAGTCCTCTCGCAAAACTGACCAATCACAATGCTACAAGAAACTACCGCAGGTGACCTGCGCACACAATGATCACAACTCTAAATAACACACACGCATAACAGTCTTAAGTTCTTTCTTCTCATGTGGGCTGGCCCACATCTCCCCCCTCCTCTCTTGAAAGACTGGTGTCACGGCTGCTGTCTCCACCGTGACATCTGCTTAATTCGTCAGCCACAACGTTGCTGCTCCCAGTCCTGTATTCCACCGTGAACTGGAACTCTGATAACTTGAGGGCCCAACCATAGACCCGTCGATTCTTCTGCTTGCCAGAAGTTAGCCACACCAAACTCTTGTGGTCTGTAAATACAACAAACTTCTTCCCATACAAATAAAAAGCAAAATGAATCACTGACTGATACAGTGCCAACCCCTCCAGTTCTTGTGCACTATATCTCTTCTGGGCATCCTTTAACTGCCTGGAGTAGAACGCTACAGGTTTCCACTCTCCTTCCCTTTCGACAGACAATACTGCTCCAACTCCTGAAGCACTCGCATCGCATTCTAAGCAAAACTCATCCTCCTTGCATGGCACACATAAACACACATGATTACATAAAGAAATACACAACTTACGGAACGCCTCCAGCATGGAGCTCGTCCACTGCACTTCCCCCGGTGAGGTCTTTGCCGTGTGTGGAGTCAGAAGAGACGACCACTCATGGAAATCACGGACAAACCTACGGTAGTACCCAATCAGACCCAGGAAAGCTCTCAGCTGCTTTCTGGACCTAGGAACCGGGTGTTCCTCCAATGCCTTGACTCTCACTCTCGGTACACTCATAACTCCGTCTCCCACAACATGTCCTAAGAACTCCAATCTCCTCTTCCCAAACATGCACTTGCCCTTTCTACATGTTAACCCCGCCTCACGCAACACACCAAACAACGTCTTCAGGTGCCTAACATGCACCTCCCAACTACCCGACACTATCAGAATATCGTCTATGTAGACCTTTGCGAACTCGTCGCACCCAACTAATACCTCATCCATGAGCCTCTGGAACACCGAAGGGGCATTACACAGCCCGAACGGCATCCTTCGATACTGGTATTTGCCAAAGGGGCAAATGAAACAGGTCTTCTTCCTGTCCTGTTCTACCACCTCCACTTGGTGAAACCCCTTAGCCAAGTCCACCTTTGACAACACACGACCACTTCCCACTCTCTCAAGTAACTCATCCAACCCCGGGATGTAGTAAGGCTCCTTGACTGTCACATCGTTGAGCCTCCTAAAATCCACGCACAACCTTATGCCACCCCCTGACTTCTTCACTGGCACCAACGGCGATGCCCAACAGCTATTGCTGCGCTCTATGATACCACACTCCAACAAATTGTCGATCTCTTCCCTCACTGCATCTCTAATTCCCATGGGCACTGAGTATGGAGACTGCCTAATGGGTGGGCTGTCTCCAGTGTCAATACACATCTTAACCCTATCCGTATTCCCTGGCACATCCGAAAACACATCCCTGAACTCACTCATAACACTTTCCAACTCTTCCACAACCAAACCTTCGCAATCGTCTCTCAGCACATTCCTCTCTTGACTCTCTTCTTCTAACACTAAATCCAACCTATTGACTTCTTCCCTCTCCTTGAACTTCTTCAGACAGTTCACATGCACCACCTTAGCATGCGACTCCTTCCCAACCTTCCCAATCTTGTAGTTAACCTCCCCCATACGTTTTAAAACCTTGTACGGACCTTCCCAGGAGTCAGCCAACTTGCATGACATCCCAGGTATCCTGTATAAGACCAACTCTCCCTCCGCAAACTCTCTCATCTTGCTCCCCTTATTGTAGTACCTCAACCTGCCTTCTTTCCCCTTACTCATCTTCAACGCAGCACAATCCCTCATTCTCTCCAACCTGTCCATTAATCCAGCAACCCAATCGCACACATTCCTTTCCTTCCCTTCTGTCTCGTAAATACCGTGGTACAGTGCATCCAATGGTGTCCTGACCCTGAACCCAAAGACTAGATCAAAGGGACTGAAACCACTATCAGCATGAGGCATCTGCCTCAATACGTACAATGCCAACGGTACCTGTCCAACCCAGTCTACCTTATCCTCAACACACCTACCAAGCACACTCTTGAGGGTCCCGTGCATACGCTCCACTGTTCCGTTAGTCTGTGGATGGTATGGAGACGTCCTCAGCTTCTGCACTCCCAACAGCTGGCATAACTGCTTCACAACACGTCCAAAAAACTGTGAGCCCTGGTCCGACAGCATCACTTCTGGTATGGCTGTCCTCGAGAACACGCACCATAACCCCTCGGCTACTGACTTCGCCGTCACACTTCTAAGAGCTACTGCCTCTGGCCACCTGGTTGCTAAACATATATAGGTGAGTAAGAACCTACACCCACCCTTTCCCTTGGGCAGTGGACCGACCAAGTCCACAGCAACACTCTCAAATGGCTCAGATAGAACCGGTCTGTCGACAGCAGGAGCCTTCCTCGGCCTCCCTTTGCTCTTCATTTGGCACGTCTCACAGCTCGCACAATATTCCAAAATCTCTCTACTCATTCCCGGCCATATAAAATGTTTCCCAACCAAGTGCGCCACCTTCTCCCCTCCTAGATGTCCGCACTTCTCATGCCCCAACACCAAAATCCGTTCCCTGAATTCCGTCGGTACCACTATCACATCAACAAATTCTTCCCACGACACATACATTCCCCTCAACAGCAACTCCTTATCCCACTTGAAACCTCTCTCTTCTCTCTTCCCCAACTCTCTCCACGTCTTTAAACTCTCATCTGACCTTAAACATTCTCTGAACCTTTCCCCGTCTGAGCCCTCTCCCATAGGCCCTATCTCCCCTGCTAACTGATTCAGCTCTAGCTCGGAGCTGTTCACAGCAACTGAGTCTAAATCCTTCGCACTCCCTTCTTCTTCTCCTTCCTCCTCAACCACACTCCCCCTCGTGCTCTCTTGCATAGATTCTACCTCCCCTTCTTCTACCGAAGCCTCCACCTCATCTCCCAAGTCTTCCTGAACAGACTCCTCCACTGTGCACCACAACTCCTCTACTTCTGCATCCTCCTCACATTTGTCTAGCTCGGCCTCTGCCTTAGCCTGACTCCTAGTCAAAACCTTGACTTCGGCCTCCCTTCTCGCTTCGGTCTCACTCTCCTGCTGGTAATCGGCGACTGCCTGAGCATAAGCCTTAACAGCCTCCTCATCCCTCAGACTCACTGGGACTATGCTGGTAACTCCTTCCCTTTCATCGATCATGGCCAGCTTGGATCTTATCACCCCTCCTACTTCATATGTCACCACAGTACTCCTGTGTGTTCTCTTTGTACCATGGAAGCTCTCTACATGAACCTCCCCGCAATCCTCGTGACTATCTGACAATAGCTCCCTTGGGATAACTCCCACACTCGCCCCAGAGTCTACTAGAACCTTGCATCGGACCCCATTGACAAGGCCCCATGCAATATTGTCCTTCTTCCCTTCAACTACCAGCTTGGCTACTCTGCCACCCTCCTTTTTCACAGGCGCCCCCACCTTCTTACTCATGCACTCTGTACTCCTGTGACCTGGCTTACCACAGTTGTAACAGGTTACAACTCTAAAACCCGCAGACCCACTGCTAGGTTCAGGGCTCTTGCCCTTCTTGCAATCAACAGCCCTGTGGCCCTTAGCTCCACATGAGAAACAAGTTAACTCTCTGCTCACAAATCCATCCCTCCTTTCTGTCTTAAATCCACCCCTCTCTCTAACAAATTCTCCCATCCATGGCTTGTAAAAATTCCCTTTCTGCCTCCCAGACATCCATGTCTCCCAAGCATCTCTCAACCCCTCTGCACTTTTAATTTCTTTCCCCTCCAGATACACTCTCCCTGCCTGTGGCATGACCTTCCTAGTCAGTGCCGTGGCCAGAGATACAACACACTGTTCGTGGGTAGTACAGCCCTGCAATACCCCTCTGCAGACTCTCAGGATCTGCTCGCATATTTCCCCTGCAGACTTCTGCTTCACAACCTCCCCAGTTAGCTCAAACAGCTGGTGTCCGTAGGTGAGTGGAGTCTCACCCACGGACTTCAGTAAGACCTTCTTCACCTCCTCATACCCTGCATCTCTTTCCCTCACACTACTAATCCTTGCACATAGTCCTTCTGGCAACCTCGGGAACAGTCTCTCTGTCCATCCCTCTTCTCCAACCCCTGACTCTTTCATAATTCTCTCGAATTTGCCCAAGTAATCCACCAACTCCGTACCCTCTCTGTACGACCCCATAGCCTTCAGCTTCTCCTGTATTAGCTCTCTCCTATCTCTTCTGAGATTATCTTCTTGCCTTCTAGCATTCTCCTCGTCCCTCTTTCTTTCCCACTCTCTCTTTCTAGCCTCTTCAGCCTCCCCCCTTCTCTCTTCTTCTAGTCTCCTACGCTCTGCTTCCTCAGCCCTGTATCTCTCCAACTCCTCCTGTCTAACCCTCTCTTCGGCCTTGCGCCTCTCTTCTTCTTCCCTCCTACGTTCTCTCTCCTCCTCCTTCTGCTTCTCATCTTTCTCAATCATGTACCTCAGCAACACACTGAGCTCGCTCTCCTCCCTCCTAGCCATCTCTTCTGGCCTACTCTCGTCTACCTCCACCAACTGCTCTGACTCAGACTCAGCCCCTGACTCTGCTGACTCACTAACAATGGTGTCCAGCTCCTCAGACTTTCCCGTTCTGACCTCCGTAGGCCGCCTAGGGTATGGTGATCTTTTGGAGTGACCGGGTGGGTGGGTAGGTTTGTACTCGCTATCCACGAGCGTCGTCCTTCTCGATGTCTTCTTCTTAGTCCCCACAGCTCGAACCTCAGTCATAGGGAAGTGAGTGTCCTCGCTGCCCTACTGGAAAGCTGCACAAAAAAAATATACAACACGGATTACAAAACTCAACAACGGAAGTAACGGTACAATTAAAAAAAAAAATGCAACACAAAAAAAACACAAGGTGAATGACACACAAATACCACGCCGTTCGGGGGATGTCTCCCAGTGGTAGTTCCCAACACAGCCGAAGCTTGCAGGAGTGAAGGCTCCGCCACCGTAGTCCGGAGTCTGTGAATGAGGTAAGTCCACTGCCGCTGTCGCCCAGTGAAATGCGTAGAACACCACCGCCTCGGCCTGATGTTCGTGACTGGATTTCTTCTTTCTCGCTGCCGCTGTCGCCCAGCAAGAGTGATAGCTCCCACAGCCTAAGCTTCGAAGCTGCGCGTCCTTCTACGGAATGTCTTCCTTCAGGGTGACTCGGGCTCGACTGGAACTCGTTCCGCCTGCCCTCGGTAAGTTGGTTCGTTCCTCCACACAAGCGCACTTGTTGTAGGTTCGTTGGTAGTCTCCAGCGGAATGTCTTCCCCAGAGATCCCACCGCTGCCACCAGTTTCTGTGGGTCCGGTCTGCGAACAGCGCACGAATCGCCACAGCTCTGGGGACAGCTAGTATCGCTGCCACCAGAGTCAAGCAAGAGGGGTTAGCCTCACTTCGAGATTTACTAGAAAATGCTACTGTAAACTTGACTAAATTACAACACGTGGCGAGAGGACTTATGAGACGAGTCCTCTCGCAAAACTGACCAATCACAATGCTACAAGAAACTACCGCAGGTGACCTGCGCACACAATGATCACAACTCTAAATAACACACACGCATAACAGTCTTAAGTTCTTTCTTCTCATGTGGGCTGGCCCACAGTAGTTGAGTGACCTCGTCCCGGAGTTGGTGGTTTGTAACATCTACCAGCAAGTTGAAGTGATGAAGAAAGTCCGCACCAAGAATAGGACGACTGACATCAGCTAACACAAAGGCCCAGCGAAACGTACGCCTGAGGCCAAGGTCCAGAGTGAGAGAACGGGAACCGTATGTTGGGATGGAGGTGTGATTAACAGCTTCAAGAGATATGCCAGATTCATGTGAGCGTTCTGACGAAGAAGGGGGAATCACACTTACAGCAGCACCAGTATCGACTAAAAACTTGAAGCCAGACAGACGATCCTTGATGTAGAAAAGGCGACTTGTGTGTTGGCCAGGAACACTCGTCGCCGCTAGTGCCTGGCCAGGGAGTTTGACTGATAGCTGCAGGGAGATTTGCAAC
>WLWD01001794.1_pt1 | contig 34433 bp, 26 predicted proteins | sample 6712731 | NCBI WGS metagenome assembly WLWD01 (sample SAMN12718690, study PRJNA576275) | sponge metagenome | isolation source: marine sponge | host: Mycale hentscheli | place: New Zealand: South Island, Marlborough, Capsize Point | collected 2014-11-01 | reverse complement strand
GACTTTGCCTACCTAAAATTTCATTTGGCAACACTCCAACACATTGCCACACCCACCATAGCAAAACACCTGCATATGACCATGCCCACCATGGCAATACTCCCACACATGACAACAATCATTAATGACCTTAGCAATGACCACACCTACAATTCTACTAGGCAATAATCTAAAACATTGCCACACCCACCATTGCAATACTTCCCCCCATGCCCCATAACCGCACCTACCACAGTAGTACACCCACACAGACCACACCTACAATTTGACCATGTCAATGACCACACCCACACAACAATGATTACACCCCTCCCACACATAGCCAACCATCTTGGTGATAATTCCACTCCTCCAATCTGCAGTACAAGCAAAAGAATGGCTACAGCTGGCACAACTTTATAATAAGATTAATATGATGTTGCCGCAGGGATCAATTATGGGAAGAAGAGGGGGGAGGGGTGGCACTTGGGCAGTAGCAAAAAAATTATTAATTGCTATAAAATTGGGGTTCAGCCTCAATAGCACACTACAAAGTTGGGAAAAACTATTCCTCCCCTCCCCCCACTAGTGAACCCTGCTTGGTCCCAATTACAAGAGTTCTGTTGTACACAACACACACACACACACACACACACACACACACAGTACATGGGAAAACATAAGAGTACTAACACACATACATTAAATGTCTCACCCACTTACCAACATCTGCTTCAACAAGAATTGTCTTCTGCTAGAAGTCGACTGGAAAAACTGCAACTGTTGATTATTAATACAATAAGCTTCTTCACAGGCATCAAGACCTTTTACCATTCCTTAATATTAAACACAAGTAAAAATAAATAACAATCGATTTGGGTAAAAAAATATTCAAGCCCCCCTCCCCCCCACATTTATACTTTCTACGAAGAAATGTTTAAATCTATAGTAAATATCACTAGTAATTATCACTGCTGGTACATAACCATCTCCCCACCCCTTAATGCCAACAAGTAACATTTCTTGTTCCTCCAATGCCTATCTCGGTGTACCACACACGTTACTATATATAGCTGCTCTCTATTAAGAATGTCAGTTTAATAAAAGTATGATGCTTGCACACTTACCAGGGTTATATCTAGAGATTTTTTCTGGGGTGGGGTGTGTGTGTGTGTGAAGCTAGAGCAAGTTTACCTCCCTCTCTCTCTGTATGGATGTATTTGTATTAATGGTACATTCTAACTGTCCAATCAGATTGCTTAATTCACAATGCTATATATTTCATACTCACCTGCTACGAAGTGAATAAGTGAATTGTCCAATCATAATTAGTTTTATGCTTTTCCTATAGCCTAGAGCCATGGTGTTGTACCACTCTGCGTTCGGTCAGTAAGTGACTTACACTATCTTCGGGCCTCTGGCCCTCAGTTGTGTAAATCCAGTATCGACATCCACGCAATTATGTAACCTACATATACATACATATATTTATTGTCATTAGACCACTGACTATTTTCGCATCATGCGAGCTTTCAATATTCTCCCTCGAACGCTCCATACAGAACGCTTCAACGTGCATGAATGTAGTTCTGTACAATTCCCGGCCATGCTGGAATGTTCAATATGCATCATGTGATGAGGAAACACTTAAGGTACTCAAGGGAAACATCTAGGGAAAAGTCCCATTCAATTCAAACGTTATGCTAACTTGATATCGTGAAGCAAAACCATCATATACTGCAAGAATCATTAGCTCACATGATTACAATGTGACGAAAGGGGCAATCACCAACAAAAGCTAGTGCCTGAAATTAACTAAAACTAGCATAATAAAAGGTCTAAATAGTTGTTCAAGTAACTCAAAACAACATTTAATTATCAGTAATCTCCAAAATGACAGACAGACAGATCGACAGACAGGACGGCTACAATATCCCTCTCGCACACGCAGGCTGAGGGTTAATTACATATCTTGTCTAAGTCAAATATATGTGGATACCATTATTTCTCAATTCAAATATATGTGGATACCATTATTTCTCAATGTACTTTACTTTATTCCTCCAAAATACAAAACAAAAAACAAACAAAACAAGAAACAACAAAAAACAACCAACAACAAACAGAAGAATAAATAACCCCCTCCTTCCCCCCACCCAGAAAACAAAACAACAAACAACAACAAACAAACAAAAACAACATCAAAGGCCAGCAAAATGTACCTAACCATGGATAAACCTCTTCTACTCAATATGGACATCTGAAATAGTCCTTCAGGGAAACTCAACACTCCAACAAAAGTGCTTCAGCCCAATCACAAGTCAAATTAGAATGACCAGAGAGGAACTGAGGAGAGGCTGGCCAGTTGTTAATCACTGGAAACTGAGAGTATCATAACTTCAGAATACGTGTTGGATGGAACACAGGGACAATAAGAATGTTGCCATTTTCATAAATGATCATCTAAATACACACACGTTGATTTAGATATAGAACAGACTTCTCCATAACAATGTGGCTTTCTTTCGCTCATACAAATGATCATCGAAAACTTCTACCAAAATTTAAAACCTGATAAGTCACATATAATTATCCACAGATAAAAAACCGACCAAAAAAACAGAAAAAACAACAACAAAAAAACAACAACAACAACAAACAAAAAAAACAAAAACAAAAAACAAAAACAAACTGTGTCAACTTAGACTTGGTTTAGTATAACATTTGATATTATATCAAGTATATTTCATAGCAGATATGTTGTTCAGTAACATTTTTCATTCTTGTACTTCAAAAAAACAAGCGGATTAAAACTAGGTAGGTTGCGACAAGTGTAGAACATACTCGCAAGCAGACATTACACCATTGACAGAAGTCCTACAGACCACAGTTCAAACACTAATAAAACTTCTTCACTCTGACTTCAGGAAGGGTAAGGTGGAGGAAAGGAAGAAGGGGAGATTATGAGCAAAGGTTCTTTTCTTGTAGTGTTCTATGGGAACGAGAACTGTCTGCAAGTCGCCTTATTTTCTTGGCATAGTAATGCGAATCTAATTATTGCACACCACAACTATGGAATTAGGGTACGGCTCTCTCATATCCCAAACATTCATCACCAGCTCATGCAGTCTGGCATAGCCAGACCCTGTACCGAACCGCTACGCTGGGAATGGGTCTGGGGACATGGCCATACCAAATTTGTTCTGCCGCACATATATTACGGCGGTCAATTACCAATTACCGGGAATAGCCCTCCTCAACCACAAATAGAAATTCCTGTGCATATCAGCCACCAGGTTTAGCAATCATGGCTAATTTGTGGTGGGAATTCAGGTATAAAGGAGGTGGGGCACTCACCACTTCCACATTCCTCCAGAACAAATTTGGTATGGCCATGTCCCCAGACCCTCCGTGCACTATGCCAGACTACTACAGCTCATGAGATTATATTTAGGCTACTAACACTTAAAATTACCTTCCAGTCTTTTGGTTTATGAAATGTTACTCTCCAGCTGTATAGCAGCACTGTTTGCAAAGAAACGCAACTGTTTGCACCCTGCTCACACAGCAATTCAGCATGATTAGAACATAGAAGATGAGCATATTGGGTCCAAAAAAAACCTCTGGCAATTCATCCTATACTCCACAAACGATAGCCCAGTCTTGTGCTTCGCCTTATCGAGCTTCCTATACATCGGACCCTTTACCGAACGCTCGTTTGCGTTTGGTAAAGGAAAACTCTGGCTAAAGGGCTACGATTGTAAAAGCCGTTATTGTTCGTGACGATGCCAAACACTTAACCTTTGCATGGGTGCTGTGAGTCAAAAGTCTATGGCTTGCTGAAGGATGTGGGACACCGGGACTAGAGACTATCCTTTCCAGCATCTCTCAGTGGCTGTGCAGTGAGGAAACTGTGCCTCCTCTGTCCTGGGAACAATCACCACCTAATCCTTAGTATTTATTTATAAATATTTAAATGAATAAATACAACAATTAAATGAATAAAAAATAAATACATAAATAGAAGCATAGACAAATAAATAAATAAATATTTAAATGAATACATAAATAAGATGAATGAGTGAATGAATGAAGAATAAAGATAGACCCACTAAAATTTGATGCTTTGTGTATCAAATATTTAAGGCATAGTGTTATACTACTGATATATGCACATTTTTGTGTGGTGTATACCACTAGACTAAATGTACTGTTAAAGCAGGAGGATTACTGAGTAATACACGAGTGTGTATAATGTGTATACTAGAAGTATCAACACTCAAGTATAACAATACTATAACTTCGTAATACACATGATGTTTTGCATGTTATAATTCAAGTATACATGCCTGAATATAACAATGTTATTTCAGTGATATACACATGTGGTAAGTATGAGTATACTACATGAATACATAATATTGTTAGTATAATAAAAGGATTATTTTAGAATACATATGTGAAATACACATGTGAGTATAACTCAATTATTCTAGTGATACACTTCCCAATACACATCAGTATTCTCTACTTTTTGCAATGTGATAATATTAAATCCATGGTTTCATATTTGTTCTATCATTTAGAATTATTTATAGTGATTTCAAAGGCTCTATTTGTGAAAAATAGTGCTGGTATCTATGAACCCATGTAAAAGCTGACGAACATCACCTACTTGATCTGGAAGACACAGACACTTTTGGGATATACAAAGCTTGAGCCATTGATATAATACATGCATATATTAATATCTTGTATATTAGCTATGGCTTTGTAATTTGTGTACCGAGCTATATGTATATATATATATATATATATATACCGTAATAGTAGCACATTGTAGTATTTGCACACAATATTTAGTTAAGCTAGATCCCCCATTCACAGTATAATTATACTCAACTCAATTTCATATTTTACAAGAATGATCAAACTGACAAAAGGTGAGTGTACAAAAGATTGCATCATTGTGGTTTGAGGTAGATCATAAAAACTGTGGGCCAGAGGATAAGAATTACACTAGTAATAATAATAGAACATAACACATTATGGCAGAGAAATGAAATTCTATTTGGGAATTGACTACCAACAATAAAATGAAACCTTATCTAGAATGAAGCAAACTGCTTGATATACTTCATTATGTCTCTCACTATAGTGAATTTAAATGTTTATTTACCTAGCTGCATTGACGAATATTTAAGTATATGCACTGTGGACAAATTCCAAATTGAAGTCAATTCAAAGTGAAATAGTAAGAATATCTTGTCTTTGCCATCATTGTCAATTTATGTTTCTCGGAGACTCTATCTGCTCTTCCCACCCCCTCATCAAGTCCTCCCTGTGGTTAGTTCAACACAGCTAACTGGCTTATTGTAATAAGTCCAACTACGTTTCAGTTGTCTTGTATTGAGTGATGCAAGAATTTGCTGTATAACTTCCATCTCTGACTAACTTTTCCCTCAGCCGAGGAAAAAGAAAAGCATAATAATTCTATTTTTACGTTTTAAAAACCTGTTCCCCCTGTCCCACCAAGCACTTCAAGCAGTTAGTTACTTTACCTAATTGTACAAACAGCTGTAATATAATATAGACTAGTGGCAGTGGATTCTTTTTAGTAACACCTGCTGGTCTACCTAGGAATGATGGCAGGTGTGAGGTTTTGAGGGCTCTTGGGTAACAATTCTTGCCCACAAACAAGGAAACAAGGGAATCATACTTAAAATATACCAACACTTAGCATCACTATAGAATTATCTGGTGCGCTAGAAATGGTTGGTTAATATTCATAGTTTATTGTACACTTTCATATTTTTAATCTGCATTTTTTGAAGTACTTTAAAATAGCTACAATTATTGCTAACAATTACAACCAAAAAAAAATGCTATTTGAAAAAATAAAGTATATCAGGAGATATTCTTAAATATTCTAATTATCAATGACTCTACAAAATGTAGTCACTTTGCTTCAGTGAACAAATAAGTGTGGGCTCATAAGATAGTGTTTTTTTGTGTGGCTAACTCTGCTCCAGTCATATACTTATCCTGTCATTGCATTACACATTAATAAATCAATAAAACGTTTTAATTGTTGGGTATTATCTATATCTTGAAATTTATTGAAGTGAGTAAATGTGGTATTAGTTTTATATTACTCAGTGCTTCTAAATTATATTCTGAAGTTTCTCTTCGTCTCTTATTTGGTTGGCTTTTTGCTTGCATCGGAATTGTCATCAATGTACACAGTGAGTATCTGGCGGTTTTGAAACTTCTTCTGTTGGAGTCTGTAGTCATGTTGATCTGACCCATTTTCAACGGACACAACAGGATCTTTACCCACAGTATAGTTGACAGAGACTGCTATTGCTTTATCATCCCCTGCAGCCAGCAAGGAGAAGACAGGATTTCCAATGATTGCTTTTTCATCTGCAAGCTAACAGCATATGACAAATAATGCACAGAAAGCTAGCAGCTTTGTTCCTACCTCTGATGTACTAGATTGTGTAGTTTTAAGAGTTGTTAAACGAAATTCAGTTGTCCAGGTTCCAGACTGAAGTTTGCAGGTGGCTATAGTTACCACTTTGGTACTCTCGTTTATAACGTTGAATTCAACACCTGGATAAATAAATATACATAGGTAGTTGACAGTATAAAATCAAATTATACACAGCTTACTTGCAGGAGCAGACATCCTCAAATCTTGGAGTTTTGTTTGTCAAATTTTTTTTTTAATGGAGAGCACCTTGTTCAGGGTAAAAATGTATTTTCCTGTGTGGGGTCAGTCCAAGTGGCATTTGTATGGCTGCTTTGGGCTGGCAGAAGATCAGATAAATATTTGTGGTGGTAAGAGATCCCTCTAGAGAGTAAGACATCAATACATATCACTTTACATAGTGTCATTATCATGAAAGCAAAATTTATAATAAAAAAAATTATGTAGGGGAAAATAATTGGGCAAAATTGACTATGTATAAGAAGAGTACCTATAATGCAAGCCACAAGTTACCACATCTACAATGTGAGGTTTACCTAAATATCTTTGCCTATATGTGGAAGATAAGGTCAATGATCATATTATGGGTATTTAGTGTATAGATCTTACATGTGTCTTGTACATCACTGTCTAAACTTAGGCTTGTGCAATCTAAATGGGCTCAGTCACTTGTATAGAGAGACTGTGTCTCATTTCATCCAATTCACGGCTGGTTAACGAGACTAAATACCTGGTATAGAAACAAATTAGTACCACAAAAATAGCAGCTACATTTCAACTACTTGATTTTATGACCAATATTTCAACTTGAGGTTTCGTTAATACTTTTGGTGGGGATTGTGCCTTCAGTTATCGTAGTCGTGGTAGAATAATTTACGCTGCTTCTTCAAATCTATTCTTACAAAAAATCTAGCTTTATTTCAGTTTTACACTGACACCTGCGCTCATTTTCAGGGGAGCCATTCCTTTCGCTGATTTGAATCCACCAAAGCATTTCATTTGGTCAGAGCTGTATATATTTTAGCAAATCTTTCTCGTTCTAACAGCCACTATTATTAATTTAAATTTAACCCGATGTTTCCACTTCTTGGCTGAAGTCCTCTTCAGCGTAGGGTTAAGTTTAAATTAACAATATTGGCTGTTAGAACGAGACATTTTGCTATTATTTATTTCAGCCTGAGAATGACTGAATTATATTTTTGTATTAGTGTTAGAATTATTTTGCGATGCTCTGGGATATTCAGCGACAAGCCAGTGTGTGGACTGTATCTAGCTAACTACTGCACAATACGACTTCAGTTGTCCTAACACCAAACGATCAAAGGGTATTCTGATTACAGTGGAAATCTTATGAGAGTGAACTCTCTAATAAGCAATTACCTCTATTTAGTGCACTTTCTGCTTGCCCTCACTATAGAAAATGTACTGTTCATCACCTCTTAAACAAACAACCTCTAGTTTGTGAACTGAAATCCCTGGTTCTAAATTGTTCTCAGTTCAGGGGTTCTACTGAATGAAAGGTGATTATGAGTATACATTTTATATTGAAATATTATTATACTATGACTACAAAACAAATTTTATTACAATCTTAAAAAATCAGACATTGTTGTACATTTTACCATACTAACATAGTGTTTTTGAGACAACATTCCTTATGGTATAAAAGTAGCTTTTTGTTCTGCAAGGAAACAATTTGAGTAGCACAGAAGCAGCAGTAAACAGGCTAAGTAATCAAGGGAGTGAGGTTCAACCTGGCAGCTGTTTGGAGTATCAGGATCTACTGAGGATCTACTGCATAAGTAAATTGAGGTTTTTCTGGTTGAAACTTTATGATTGGTTCTTCTGATAGAATTTGCTAAAAGAAAAACAATGAAAGTGTACACTTTCAAAACATAACGATGTTTTTTTTAACCCAGGAACTCTGGTATACTGTGGCCACAATTGTGCTACCCACAGTGTGTTTTTTATATAGCTTTGGAGCAAGTTTGTGCTTGAGGATCTTGGCTCCTGATTTTGTTTATGAAAACTGCGCGCTTGTGGAAGGTTGGGTCTTGATTTCATTTATAAGAACTGTGTTCGCAATTTGCGCAGAGCTATTGCAATATCGTTCCTCAAGCTTCAAGTCTGAGCGTTATGAAGGCTCTTCTGTTGTGCTTGCTGTTTAGTGTCTTTGTGAGTAGTATCACCTACGCTTTACGACGACCAAAATTGAAACCTCCTGAATTATCGCAATACATTACTTTACCTGACGCTCAATGGATTTACCAGAAACTAGACCATTTTGCGACGACTGTGCCTACCTACTGGAAGCAGCGTTACTTCGTTAATGCTTCCTGGTGGGACGGCCACGGTCCGGTTTTCCTGCTGCTAGGAGGTGAAGGCCCTGCCAGTCCCGCTTGGCTGGTTATTGATACTAGCATCATGGTAATGGCAAAAAAATATGGAGCACTTGTTTTCAGCGTGGAACACAGGTGAAAATTTTAGCTCAATCAGAGACAAATTATTGAGGCTGTTGTTGTTATTGAACTAAGTAATGAAAAGTAGCTATTGTTATTATAAAGCTGGCATAGTATTTTGAGTTTTACTTAAAGTAATTTATTGGAAGTCTGTATGTTACATTAATAGTTGAGGTAGTTTTATTTGAGCTTGCCATTATATAATTGCAAACTTAAACTCAACTCCCCCCCCCCCAACTGTCTTCCTTTCAGTATAGCTACATATTGAAAGAAATTAACAACACATAATGCTTTCAAGAATTATCTTTTAGCTATAGTAAACATTTCATTCATTGTCGATACTATTTAGCTAGCTAATGTGGATTGTGTTACTCTTGTGGGAAAACATGTTTTCTAAAGTGTGGTTCTTCATTGATAGGCTACCATGTAAATTTTATGAGCATTGACAATTTACTCTGTTAGCTTGATAAGACTCATTGATAACTTGCCTTCATACTCGTGCACTAGATTGTGTTAATAAGGTGGTGTGTGCATACTCATGGGAGCACTGTTCTTCTTACAGATTCTATGGTGACAGTCACCCGACACGTGATGCTTCCTTGTCCAGTTTGAAATATCTTTCTAGCAGACAGTCTTTGGCGGACTTCGCTTATTTCACTCTTACAATGCAATCCATCTATAACATGTCATCTAGGAATAAGTGGGTGGCATTTGGAGGGTCCTATTCAGGAGCACTGGCGGCATGGTTCAGACAACTATATCCTAATTTGGTCGTTGGAGCAGTAGCAACAAGCGCACCTGTACTTGCTAAAGTTGATTTTTTTTGAGTATGTTGCAAGTTCTGCTACTTCTTTGTGAACGTATGGTAAGTGCATTCAGTGTGAATATTACTGCTTGGATGAAATAAGGCCAGCTGGTTTTGTGTTGATAAGTGGTGTTCAGTTGCGCTGTTTGTGAATTTTACTTGTGTTTGTGTACGACTTTATATTTTTTTTTGGCTGTTCTCACAGGCACAAATTTGGTCCTCTAGCATCTTAGAAGCTTTCTCATCTATTAAGTGCCATGCTATTGGACAAGTCAAATGGCAAACTGTGGAAAACTTGTTCAAGTATTATTTGTATGGCTGTATGTATGTTATGTTATGTATGCCGTGGGGGGGAAAGGAACATGATATTTTGTTGGGGTGCGGTTTGGATCGTGGTTTTTTTTTTGTTTTTTTTTTTTGAACCATTTTTGTTTCGTAACTACACTTTTTGTTTTTTTTCTTTTGTTTTTTCAAATCAATAACGCTTTGTTTATATTACCACCGGTTTGTTTTTCCCCCCCTCCCCCCCCCCCTTTGTGCCCCTGTCCCTGCCCCCCCCTCCTGTTTTTTTTTTTTTGTTTTTTGGGTTTGTGTCCCCCCCCCCCCCCCCCCCCCCCCCCTCCCCTTCCCATTTTTTGTTTGGTTTTTTTTTTTTGTTTTTTGTCCCCCCCCCCCCTTGTTGGAGGACCTTTTTTCCCCCCCCCCCCCCCCCCTTGCCTTTTGGTTGGTCCCTTTTTCCCCCCCCCTCCCCCAGCCGATGTTTTTTTGTCCGCCCCCTTGTTTTGTGTTTTGTATTTCGGGGGTGGTGTGTTTTTTTTCTTTTTGTTTTTTTTTTTTATGTTTTTTTTTCCCCCCCCCCCTTTGTTGTTGTTTTCTTTTTTTTTCCCCTCTCTATATTTCATGTCCTTATAGTATTAAGCCATTGCTGAAGAACCATAAAGACACATTGATTCTGATAGACATACTAGCTGGCTTGTTTGAAGGCACAGTCCAGTACAACAATGACAACATTGGTGTGAGTGGGTGCATGGGGCATGTACTATATAGGCATTACAAGACATTCAATAATATTTCTTTTTGGTGAACAAACAAATGTTAGCTGATGGGGTTTTCAATAGTGTTAGTTTACAAAGTTTTGCTATACATTAATAAGTCGGGCAGTTCAAAGTCGCATTAAGGGTGGCCGCACATAGCAACGCGCACCGCCTGTAGATCCGGACATTAATTTATTCCCCACCAATACCCCACCATTCGATAATACGCGAGCAGAAACTATCGCGCAGTAGTAGCAGAAGTATACTTTGCGAAGTTGTTGTGTTTTAGTTTAGCTTCTTGTTGTCTCATATCCGTTTACAGCAACTCTCCATACGTCATCTGAGCTCACGCGGCAAGGTGCACCAGGCTGCCTCTCCTCCTGTAGCCGTTCTCCGGACTATGCGCACCTGAACTCAAGCGGATGGTTCCATCAGGCTCGATTTCTGTGGAGCGAAGACTTCCCAAGCTGCGCAGATCTAATGCCTTCACCTCTGGCTATCTCCAAGAAACTGCTCTCTCTTCTGACTCTCTTGTTACTGTTGTATTAATGTTTGTTTACTCTTGATATAGGCGGCTTTTTTTAGAACCAATACAAATTAATTGAAAAAAAAATTGCTCGCGTACTTGTAGTACGAGATATGGGGGTGGGGCTATTTCTTAAGAAGTGCGAGTGGAATTAAAGTTCCAAATTTTTTATGAGTTTTTCTTGGAATCTAATAATGAGAACGACACAAACATTTTACACACGGGTAAACCAAAAAAATAATGAACTGCACCACGTAGAGAATTTTTCAATATCTTATAAATAGAAAACATTGCGAATAAATCATAAAGTAATATTGAAATGGAGAAGAACTCATTAGAGTACCGGCTCGGCTAGTAGTGCACCAAATTGCAGAGCTCCAACTTACCGCACCGCTCCAAAAAGTGCTACAAAGTTTTATAACCAGGCCCCGATATTTCCTGATATTTCCTCCAGATTCACTCTAAAATTAGTGAGCGGCTCCTTCGGCAGGTACTTTGTCCTTGTGTTGTAGTGGAGAAGCCCCTGTAAGTATACAATAGTAGTAATCGTGCATAGCAACCATCAACAAAAAATTGCGTAGGCGGTGTGCGGCCACCCTTAATACAGAAGCTAGAGAATGCTATGAAGTCCTCATAAAATTGTAAAAACCATATGGCTGAGAATCAAGCACGTAAAACAGTACATAAACTCCAAATCTTGAGTAGATCTTAATTAATGGAGGAATATTGAATTCATTGAGTGAGCAGAGCTAACATAACTGGCCTTTAATCAATTTATGTATTTTGATCATTACATTCAGGTATTTTTGAATGGTTGTGCTGTTGTCACGTACTGAATTTGAAGATTACTGACAGTAATTGTTAATTTAGGGATTAACCTACTCAGTACAACAATTTTAGGCCTTAAGTTATGCTATATTTTTGAATTTTGGACTAATTTTTTGATCAAATTAGAAGCTACTAGCTCCGTGTTAGGTACGTTGTTTTTTTTGTTTTTTTTGGGGGGGGCGGGGGGGCGGGGGTTATTACCTCCTATCCAAATCACCGGGCAGTCAATTGTTGATGTAGTAGACCTTGGAATTTTTGATGATGAATAAAGTAAGCCACAAGGTACAGAAGATATTTATGCCACTGAAGCCATCCAATAACAAAGAGAGAGTTGCTCTATAAAGGATCCAGACATTTGACTACAGCTCTTGAAGACAAAGTGAAGGTTTGCATGAGGATGGAGTAGTTATACTGGACTTGGAATTATCTACAGACAGTATAGTATCAGATATAGAAAGTTGTTAACCTATTTGAAGTTCTTTTTTCTGTTACAGACATTTTTAAGACAAAAGCTGAAACTTTTTCATTTCCTTGACAATTCTGAGTGAAAGGGTTACGATGTGATGTGGAGTGAGCCAACGCTCGGACTCCGAAAGCTACCTCAATGTTAACGTTGTAGCCTTAGAGATACCACCACAAGGAGTTCGAACACCACATAATAACTTTTTAGCATACTTCTTCGGGCTATAGCATTCGAGTGGGGCTACCAACATGTCAATAAACAACGATTTTCCCAAGGCATTACTTTAAACCGGCGTATGGCGGTTACAATAATGAATCATGATCAAATATTTTCTTAATGTCTGAATTGGTTTTGCTTTATGCTGAGAAGTTAACCGAAACTTTGAATTGGAGTTTTGTGCTGAAGCTATTGATGAGTATCCCTTACCTGTTTATATGAAGGCAGTATTTACATCTACCTGTTTTCATTGCAATGATACTTGAACAGTATAAAAAATAATTTCATAATAACTAGCTGGTGTACATGTAATGCTTAGGATTCACATTCATTAGTGCTACTGAATACTGTATTTTCATGGAGTATTTATGAAAACTGAAGCGCTTACTTACTCGTTCTCCACCAAAGATTTAAGAAATTAGTATACACATATTTCAATAGTATAGCTTGCATGAGGGATACTTATGACTATCTATATAATATCATTTGCTTAAACAGTTTGGTAAAGCATCGTCATACCACCATGAATGGGTAAAGCATCGCCACATTCAGTAGAAAGTGATAAATTGTAACCAAAAAGCAGGTGTAATAGTAGATGAGGGAAGGTGGTATATGTTTCTAAAGGAAGGTGAAAGTAAGAGAAGGTAAAGGTATGAAAGAGAAGGCAGAAGGCGATTAATTGTAGAAAGCAGTTGGAATTGGCGAGGTAAGGCAGCGTAGGTTAAAAAGAGAATGGAAAAGAAGGAAAAAGGCGTGATATTAGCTAATTGTAACTAAAATGCTGGTGGAATCGAAAGTAAAGGCCGTTTCGGTTTCAAACAGGAAGGTGAAAGTGCGAAAAAGAAGGCCAAAGTTTCGCAAAGCTTACGTCCACTATCAAGATAGTAGAACAGATAGATTCAGAAGCAAGAGAGGTAGAAAGAGCTGAAGAAAAGAAAGGTGGGGGATAAGAAAAGCAGAGATTGTTCAGAAAAAGAGAGCAGGAGAGAGAAACTTATGTAACCTTAACCAATGGTAGAGAATGATAACTGATCAAGATAACTTATGCTACTGCACATTCTAACTTTGCAAATGTCAAGCGCCACTGTGTAGCAGGGTACTTGCTAGAAATTAATATTCGGAGGTAGCAGAATTATTTTACTAACAGATGACATTTAGTTTTCTCAATGTATATATATATATATATATATATATATATATATCAAATCTTTACCCTCTATTTATTATTGTAGGGAGATTCTAGCATGTTAAACATAGAAATTTTATGTAAATTTATGGCCAATGAGTCCCTTGGATCACCACTGGACAGGTTAATTCATTTATACAACACCACCTATGGTGGAGGACCACTCAATTCGGATTATGATGCTCTCATTTACTTTAAGCGTGAAAGTAGCTGGAACTCTGGCACCGTACTAGCTGGAGGTAGGTGGAGCTTCACTAATTGTAACATAAGTATGAATTTTTAGTGCATACAATGTGATGATGGTAATGATGATTATAACTTCTGTATACTGCGGACTATGATTGTTATGACTACTTTTTTCCATTGATACCACATTTTTTTTACCTCCAAACACCTGCAAGTTTTGCAAGGGACAATAGGAATATAATAGCATACATACCTCATTTAGAATATGTAGTTCTATTAGTATGTATGTAACAGTCTGTGTTCTTAAGGAATTATTTGGTATATAATTATTCTGCATGAGGGATACATGTTACTAAAATTAATATTGGGGACTGCTGTTGTATATAGTACATGTATAGCCCACTTGGCAATAAAATTATAAATATAGTAGACAACAATAGCCATTGGTTAAGCTTTAATGAGTAAATCAATATAAGGACGACTGTAGTATAATATCAATATCACATTCTTGTATATTCCTGCATGTTTTACTTATCAATTGATTATTTATTCCAGAACGACAGTGGATCTATCAGACTTGCACAGAGTTTGCCTATTTCCAAACGACTAACAGCATTAACACTAACATCTTCTCCAGACTTTTAACTCTGGACTACTACACGGACATCTGCCAGCAAGTCTTTGATATTTCTCCTGAGGATATCATAGGATTTGTTAACACCACAAATAAGTTTTACGGTGGTCGAAACGTTACAGGTACAAACATTCTCTTCCCTAATGGCTCTATCGACCAATGGCATGCCCTTAGTGTGACCTCTGACATCTCGGACAGTGTCAAGGCTATATTTATCAATGGCACTGCCCACTGCGCTGACATGTATCCTCCTTCAAGTACTGACAGTAAGACCTTATACTAGCCCGAAACAAGATTTCTGCCACAGTAGGATCGTGGGTGGCTTCATAAGATGTGGCTTAATGAATACCACATGACTAATCAGTTAATTGAACTTGTTTTATTAGAAACTTAGTCAATGATATTTGTTTCAGTTTTAGATGAGTGGTACTACTTCCTAGTATATTACAATTATAAATAATAGTAAATACATTCACTCCCCTGTGCTGCCTTGTGTGATAATCCTGCAGGACTCTTTGTAGACACAAGTACACATTTCTAGCACTCTGGTTTCATAAATCCTCTTCTAAACACTCGACATAATAATAATAATAATAATAATAATAATAATAATAATAATAATAATAATAATAATAATAATAATTCAGTCATTCTGCTGAAATATTATAATAATTGCAAATTTTTCTCGTTCTAACAGCCAATATTGTTAATTAAAACTTAACCCGACATTTAGACTTCTTGCCGAAATCCTCTTCAGGGGTCAACTTAGGTTTAACTCTCCGTGGTGATATAATAACACAGTGTAAACAGCAAGATTTCTGGAGGGTATGCTTACTGTTTATTATGTCCTGGAGGGTGATTTGCATGCAGGATGAACAGCCAGCATCCTGGAAGCTAAACCTAGGTCTCTGTTAAACTTGTTGTTTACAGGTGTTATATCTGTATGTGTAGAGCTTCCTTGATCTTTAACTCACGATTCTTACTGGCTCTGTCTACAACTCTTACCTCTTCCCATTTAATGGGGGAGATGCTGCTGCCAAGCATGTTCAGCAATGACTGAAACCTTCTCATCACCTCTCCTCTCTTACAAGCATCCTTGATGTGCTTTCACTGTCTGCTCAAGCCTTCTAGTTGTTTCACCTACATGTAATATATACTTTTCCACAGCTGTAGGGTATACTGTACACTATGGATGGCTCGGTGGTAATTGGTATAGTATCTATGACTTTAGTAAGTTGTGATCTTAGTGTCTTACCCATCTTAAATGCTGTTTTGATGTCAAAATCTCTCCGAATACTCTCATTCAATCCTGCTATGTATGGGACAGTAAGAATCAAACCTTTCTCTTGCTCAGTATCCGTGTGAACTCTAGAAGGTAACTCTTTAGAGCCTGTCATAATACTATTACTGCTGTGCCCTAATCACACGGGAACAAGTTCCTGTTTCTCATTCATCTCCCTCATACAACTTAAAAACCCAATATAATTTTATATAAATACTATAATTGCATTGACTTTTTCTTTTGGATTGGGAAAAAACACAAACTCTTTGGTTTAGGGGAATTACTTAAATGACACTGAAGGTATGCCTCCTGACAAAAGAAGCATACGTTCCCAAAGAAAAACCCTCTGGTTTCCTAGCAGAACTGACACAATCCCATATGTAGCAGAACAGTAGAGATCAGCAATTAGAGAAAGAGAAGATTTTGTGACCAGCATAGACTTGTTCTCACAGTTGCATTTTGTAGTTGTAGAACCTGTGCGCTTTGAGTAATTTTTCTTGGATGAGAAATGGGATATATCCCTGCTTTGCCATGCAACATGACTATAGGAGGCATTACTACGAAAGGTTTAAGGTTAGCCACACTATTTGATATGCTCTACAGATATAGGAATTTATATGGTAGCGGTTCTTATCATGCTGATAATAAAGAGTGAAGAACTAGTGCAGTGTTACAGCCTTAGTAGCAAAAAGATAATCCATTATGAGTAGCCCTAAATTGCAGGACTTAAGCACACAAATATTCATTATAGAGCTGCACACAGCAGTGTATTTTTGATTCGATCAATAAATGAGGTATAATTGGTACAGATAACACTGGTAGCACTGTTAGCAAGGTAGCACTGGTAGCACTGGTTGCTCTGGTAGCTGGGACAAAAGTGTAAAGGTAGTGCATTGTGGGAAAATTACAGTGAATTGAAAAAAATAAAATAGCTTATAATGAACACAATATCTACATATAATATGTACATAGCTATGCATTCTTAGCAAACAATTTTTACATTAATTTAAATATGTACAAATTTCTTGCACTTGGTCAACACATGCACAAATAAAAGAATTAATTATGGATTTAAAACTGCCAGGGGCTGACCCCTAGAAGGACTAGCGACAAGAATCTACCAGATATGTATCTCATAAAATTGAAAAAAAGAAGCTATTCTCTATTAGTGTGTGTGTGTTTATGTGTGTGTACATATAATATTACCAATATCTCTTACCGTGTTGTATTGTGATTTGTAATTATAATTAAATGATATGATTACATGCTTCAAAGTAATTGTAATTTGACTATAAAAATCAAAATGGGCTATACCAGGCACAAGATAGACTGTAGAGCTTGGGGTGTAAGGCCTGAGTCTATCCATTTGCCACAGATAAAAGAGTGAAAGGAAAAGCTGGGAACTTAGTACGGTCCTAGCTACTTTTGTATATAGATTAGATCAGAATTATATTCAACACCCATGGGATTTCATTATTCCACCCACTAGCTGTCAAGCTAGTACATCACTTTACAAATCACTTCCTGATGTACAAGTTTCCAAGATCTGTTACGTAAAACCCCGCCACCCCATAAAACCTTACACTTACTATCCATCTTTTGTACAAAACAAGCAGGTACAACTGGCTGATCAATGATCCACTGCCTCCTAGAGAATTTTTTCTATACAATAGTCTGCACACTAAGGCAAAATTGCTGTTCCTCATTTGAGAAAAATGATAAAGAAGTATCCAGAAAATAAGAGAAGCTCTATAGGTAATAGCACAATAATCTTACACAGCACAGCTACAATAATGAACTTAAGTAATTTATATGGCAATTCTCTTTCAGATTTTAGTGTTAAAATCCAAGACCTCTCTCTAATAACAGAATTAGCAAAATTTCGTTTATTAGATGAATAATCCAAATAATAGCAAAATCTATTCATTCACAATGGTTTATAAAGTCATACTTAGAAAAAAATACTCAGTAAAAAAACGCAGAAGACGTCCCAAAATGCTTTTGTCATTTTGTATTATTAGCTATTAGGATTTTTGGTGGTAGTGTTTTGAATAGCTATAGACTTAGTCTTGCAATCAGCTATGATTATCTAAATCATTTCTTTCTCAAACAGACAATTTTTCATAATAGAACTGTAAGTTAATCGATTTCAAATATGAATCTCTTTGATATTGCTTCTACTCCATTCTGATTATTTTTGACATTGCATTACACATGCTATTCTACATTAATGAATCAATGAAAAGCAGCTACCAATTATTGAATATATTATGAACCTGATATTTGAATTTATGAAGTATTACTGTATTACTCAATACACTAAGTTTTTTTTTAATTTCTCCTCTCATTTGGTTGGCTATTTGATTGCATTAGAAATGTCATGAATAATCACATTGAGTATCTGGTGGTTTTCAAACTTCTTTTGTTGGAGTGTGTATAATCATGTTTATCTGACCCATTTTCAACGGACACAACAGGATCTTTACCCACAGTATAGTTGACAGAGACTGATATTGCTTCATTATCCCCTTCAACCAGCAAGTAGAATACAGGATTTCCTATGACTGCAGTAGAACTTGAAAGCTAATAGCTAAAAAAAAAAATATATTATATATATATAATATAACCATATTACTAAAGGTTACTGAATACACAAATAACAACACTTTTCCTACCACTGCTGTATCAGATTCCTTATTTAACAAGTAGTAAAATGTGTGAACACATGTACCACTATACAAATTTCTATGAAGTTCTCTAGCTAATAATTAATACCTTCAGTGATTGCTTGTAGCTACTGCCCCTTATGAGGAGAACAATGTGTTGTATTGACTTCAAAATTATTTTCTTGAGTTTTATTTTATTTATATATATTATTTCAGGTTCCTCTTGGAGTTCATCTGCTCAATGAAAATAAACTGGATGAGATGGCTATAATATTGGAAGACCTTCATGAACGTTACATTCCAAAGAAAGAACAACAGCAAACGGTGACACTTCAGGATGGCACAGAGAGAACTGTAGATGGCACAAAGTACCATCAACTTTTAATTAGTGGTGATCAACTTACCGTAGCCAGAGTCAGAGGAGCAGCTGCCCTTAGAATTACTCATGACACTGCATTTGAGAAGTTGACAGGTGTGGTTCCAATCATCGAGGATTGGCATGGACGACTCACCTTGGTTAAAGTGAGATAATACACACCAAGAGTAATTGTAATACTAATTTAATGCATCCCTTTATTAAGGGAGTATGCAGATGGTGGTGATGTGATTTGGGTGGGGGGGGGGGGGGGGGGGGGGGGGGGGGGGAAAGAATTTCTTGTTGGGGGTAGGAGAAGACAATGGGAATTGGGAGGGAGATAATGGGTAAGAATTCATTGGCAGTGGGGGGAATGGGGAACTAGAAATCATTGGGGAGCAGTGGGAATAGTGGAGAATAATTTATTCGGGAGGGAGACAATGTTGGGAGTGAAGTTCAATGGCATAAGTAGGTGTGGTGGTAAAAAAATCTGCTAAAAATTATAATTAACATGAAATTAGAAGTGTTTCAAGTACAAGACTGAAGTAAAAAATTTTTTAAATGACATTCCAATTTATTACTGAACAATTATGATTATAGATGTTGCTGAGGAGCCAAGCCTTTCAAATATTTTTGGAATCTTGATTATAACTTTGAGCTCTAATTATTCTGTTTATCAATTCAATATCTTTAAAGACCCCAAACTATTAAAGGTTAATTCTAACCATATGAATGACCCAGTACATAACACCCTCAGTTACCTTTCCAGCATCTATTGTAATTGTAACCAATTCCATTAGTAGAATATAGCCACTCTATTTTGGTATCATGTTACCAGATAAGCATATACATACATACAAAACATGCATAATGCATCAAACAAACAAACAAGAAAACAAATAAGAACTTTACTACCTTACCAGTGGCATAACTGGGAAGGAATTAGTGAAGGGGCAAACTAATTTAAACAATTTCATAGTCAATTTTAATGACAATTAAAGAAATAAATATAAAAATTTGAATAATTTAAACAATTTCATAGTCAATTTTAATGACAATTAAAGAAATAAATATAAAAATTTGAATAGAAACAGTTTTTTTTTTTTTTGGGGGGGGGGGGGGGGGGGGGGGGGGGGGGGGGGGGGGAGGGGGGGAGTTAGAGACCCCCTTTAGTGTAACCTCCTCCCAGCTTTGCCAATGCTGATACAAAGCATTACAAGCTAAGTAGATAGAAGTTTGGAGAGAACACAGAATGTCATGAAAGATTAAGTGTATATAATGTGAACTTTTTTAAATTTTAATAATAGGTTTTGTGGAACCGCCCATACTCAAATGCTTCTACTGCTGAACAGGGTACTATGTTCCAGCTCCGCAACTTAATTAATCGATCTGGAGTGCCAACAAATCCTGAAAAGAATATGAAAGCCTGTGAGGATTTTCTTATGCTAATGATAATATCTCATGTAGTTACTGCTATGAAAAAGCTGCTTCAATACGAGATAGAAAATATATCTGTAAGCTGGGCAGCTAAATCATTGATATCCACCCACTTGTTGCTTCCATCTTCATCAGTGGTTCAAGATGGTGTTACTATGTATGCACGTGAACTACTAACACTTGGATTAATACGGCTAGAATTCAATGATGCTATAAAGGAAGCTGATGGTGATCGTATTCTTCTGTCTTGGAAAATTATGATGCCAATTTTCAAAGCTACAAACCATACTAACTATTTTAGGGAAGCAGTGAATTTGCTAGCTCAAGTTTATACTTTAGCTCCTAGGAAGGTTGTCTTGAACATTAGCCTGCACTGCTTCAGCAATCTATGACATGGAATATTTAGACAAAATACAAGAAGATGTAAATTCATATGAACTAGTGCTATGTAGTAGATTGGTATTATGTGCACAAACATTGTCTGAAGATAATGAGCGAACACATTTTAGTAAAGCACACCAATAACACTACATGCTCTAACCAGAGATATGTCAGTGACTTGAGAATTAGAAATAGAGTCAGGTCCTGGCACGACATCATAATCCCCTAGAACCAATTATACATGTTTAAACCAAGTCATGTATCAGATAAGCATCTGATTGTCATTCAAAATCCTTGTTTTGGCCTTTTATGATTTTTTTTTTTTGCCCCTTAGCTCATGCATTCCAATCTCATGTGGGACACATTATCTAGGACTTTAATTTGCTCAGTCAATTAGATATCTTGTTCCCCATACAGCCTTACTTGGTAGGCCAGACTTTGAAGTAGTCTCATCAGCAGATATATAGGCATCATCTTGATGAGATAGTTTGTTCTGTTCATAAAACCCCGCCTGAGCATCTTCATAGAGGAAAAACAAATATCATGAAATCAATGGGTAGCTAGCTATTACACAGTCATGTGGTAAAAATACCTTCTGTAACATAATTTGGACGTGGTCTTTTCCTACCATCTTTTTTTCTCTCCTCGTTCTGCTATTTTTCCGCAACTGAGACAAATTTCGTTTCACACTCTTACATGGCATGGTCATACCCAAAAACATCCTGGCTGCTACTATGTGGTAGCATTCATTCGTTGATGGACAGCTGCATGAAACTTTGGGGAAAAGGGAAACAACACGAGTAATTCCTGACCCTCCTTTCACATTGAAAACATGGAGTTTTGAGTCAAAACTAATGGTGTCATTAACCAAGATCTGATGAGCTCTGGCTTCACTCGATAGAGACTGTAGTTTGACTGTACTAGATTGCGATGGTAAATCTTTCACGTCATTCCCAGCCTACAACAATAGATTATTATTTCTCATTATACGTATACATATAGTATAGCTCTAGTACCATGTCTTCATGTGTTGTGTTTTGTCCATCCTTAATATATTTAACAATTTCGTTTGGAGATCTTCCTTCATAAGACTGAACAAAATCTTCATGAAGGTTACAAAACTCAGGCAATAAAATGTATTCCCCAAGTCCTGCTAGCCCACGTTTAACCTCATTCAAGTAAAATGATTGAAGCTGAAACAACGACAGGACAACACAATCAACTGGAGCTTCCTTCCATCCTTGAAGATCTTTCAAAACTCTACACAAAAAATTTCATTCATAGTGCAGAGTTAAGGCACATCTTTTATCCAAACAGCCTAACATTTCATTTGCCTATACAATACAGTAGAAAAAGTCTATTGCAAAGCAAAGGGGTGTGGTTTTAAGAGGTGTTCATTGAACTGACGAATCTCGTTAGTTGTCTGGGTAGCCGTACCCTTTACCTAAACACTTCGTGGAAAAAGTAAAGGGTCTAGCTACGCCAGTCTATCTCATTAGTCTGCTCTACCAGGGTTTATAAAACTTAATTCTCTAGAGATGACACTGTATCAAGCTGTAAGGAACGAGAAAGATATCAGTGAATTCCACGCTGAGTCAGAGCGTGGTGGTTGGGGGCTGGAATTCAGATGACCATCCCCCATCAGCCAGGTTGACAATTTCAAAATCCCCTGTTTTTATGTAATTATGCTGTTTTCACAGCCACTGACCGATGCTAGTCTGGCGGGCCAGATCTTTTTTTTTATGGGCGGGGGAAGGGAAAGGGTCTGGAACTAGCATCAACGACTTGTTCGAGCCACCCCGGGGTGGCGGTTTTAGCACATTCCTTGGTACATTCGTCATGGGGGACGTCATTACAATGGGTCATTATAATGTGTCATTATACGGTTCTTTTTTTCTTCTTCAAGCATGGGAGACTCTTACCTGATGAGGTTTGTAATGTAAGATTACAGCTACTGAACATAGAGAGGGCCCAGAATTCTCTTCCAATGCTTCCTTCATTATAGATTACGCCAGGCTAGCACTACTCCATAACGGAGTCTTGAGAGATCTGATCTCTCTGCAACTAGCCTACGGACATATCTAGACTCTGATGGAAGATTAGAGCCACAACCTAAGCAGAACTCCATAGCTAAGCCGGATCACAACCCGGTATGCTGGTCGAACTGCAAGTTACAGCTTCTTTCCTGGGAAATATTAAAATACGCGGGGGAATATGTGACGCAATTTTGACACTTTTTAATTAAATTCCTCAGGAACAAGTTGTTGATGCTAGTGACTCCAGACCCTTTCCCTTCCCCCCCCCCCCTCCCATAAAAAAGAAGGTAAAGGGTCTGGCCCGCCAGACTAGACTGTTGCATCGTTAATTTTTTGTGAAAATTCCATATGAATCCAGGTAGCTATAATAGAACCAGGGTGAGTCACTTGACCCGGTGGCAATAAGACTTTGTCTATCATATTTTATGATCACAGCTTATACTCAGGACTTAAATCAACACAAAATGAGAACCAATTAGAGCAAACTTCAGTATTCTTGAGTGCAGACATCAGCCCTATTTAACTGCAACTGTATACAGTCAATTAGAAATCCCACACATCTATAGTTATGATCTAATTAGTTTTCATGAAATTTCTTGTTAGTTTTAGAAATTTATAAAATGTCCCATTATTAGCTAGCTAGTGTGTGCATGAATGATTGTTTTTCATGACGCAATATATACCAAAGTGTCAGCACTTGTCACAAACAATAGCAACTTAAGGTACTATGCAATAAATGTAGGAGTGGCCATTGCTACTTTTGTATTATTTACTTTTTATGCAAGAAAATATCAATATCGTCAAAGAGATGAGATATGTGATGTGTATCGCTATGCAGAAGACTATTATTCCAATGTGCAAGAAGAATCAAATTATGACTAGAATATTGTATGAAGTTTGAAATAAAGCTCACCATAGATTATTAACTCATAGTATTAATATATAGATTGTGTGTTATATGGCTTTTAAATTTTTTAAATTTGTTAAACAAATGTTGTTGTTTTTTTACATTGTTCTATAAATATTCATCAAAATGATAAATGTATAGTTAAATCATTGAGTGGTTACAAAATGTTATTAGATTTTATTTTGTCCTATAATTAAAATTTCAATTTTTGATTAGCAAGCTGAAATTCAATGTTGACAGCTAGCCATGTGTCGCTAACACCCAAATACAATTTTCTTATCATACAGTGACCTCATTTAGAAAAAATTATTGAGTACAGTATATTTAGCTATAACATAGAACTATACCTCATTTAGGTATAATAATCAGCTAATTGTAATAGGATGAATCTGTTGTAACATTACTGTCGATATACATCTACTGGTCCAATAATTACAAGATAAAGTCATACTGTTTTGTATACAAATTTTATGGCACAATTATGGAGGTAGGTGAAATTAAGCTCGTTTATTTATGTGTTGTTTTACTAACATATTGTAACCACTATAGTAATTACTATGACCACAATTTCCACTACAGTACTATACTCAATTCTGTGTAATCTGTCGCGATAAGAACCACTATTCCATAATATACCTTTGCAGATATAGCTACATTATGCAGACAGCTACTTACTCTATCAATAGTTCACGACCACAAGAAAAGTGAGCAATAATAGGATTATACAATTTCACATAATAATGTGGAGTAATTCATTCCAAGTTTTGTGACAGAAACGATTAATCAAGCGACAATCGAAGGACACCTAAGAACTATGCACCAGACAGCACTTCTGTCACTACTAAAGCTCAGTCTATCTAGACACATGCAACTAACTACTACAATGACTAGAACACTAACTGAACTAAGTAGCAAGACAGAGATCTCTACTAGCAAGGGAGCAGAGATTGCACAAGGACAGCTAGGAGAGAGAGAAGACAACTTTGACTTTCACAACTGTAATAATACTACAAATCAAGAACTACATTACAAGAGTATATAAAGGTAGTGTGACTAGAACCAAAGTAAATAGTAGGTTTGTATGAGGTAAGTTTAGAATGAAATGCATGGGAAAGAACAAGAGGGTGAATGTCTAAGTGTATAATTGAATGATGCTTGGAAGTGTATTGGAGTTTCTATAGGTAATAATGGATGAGGGTTTGTGTAATGCAGTAGTCATAGATGGGATGGGAGGGGCTCATTAACTTGTTGGCTATGGCTGTGTGAATTGTCTAGGACCTGAACAAGTGTAATCCCCACATAGACCATCAGTTAAACGTTACTCTTTAACATACTTTCACAGTTCATGCCTATCAATCATTCCCTAAGATGAACTGTACATTTATGTGATTCAGATGACTTGATGTTGAATTCAATTATGATGCCTCATTGCCTTCTTGTGAAGAGTAATCAGGTTTACTCATTACATTCCGTAGCAAGTGAAAAAACAACAATAACAACAACAGCAACAATGAAATAAACCATACTGCTAGTGTCGAGAGTAATTAAGAAAGCAGTAAAACATCCAGACATATTTGACAGTTAATATCCTGGCTACTCCTACTTGGAAATAGTTGGGTCTTATCTCAAGGTTTTTCTAACTTAGCAAAGACATTAATGCTGATTCATTGTTATATTACTTTTGCGTGCTGTTATATAGTTATATAGTTCTCTGTACATTATAATAGAGCAGCAGGCCCATTGGCAAGGAAGAGTTTTCTTTTCACAAAAATTTATAAGATGTATTTTAACTTATAAAAGGAATTATTAAAATGTGTATGAGTAGATATTTTTGTAATACACTGTATACTGATATGCCCAATTTTTATATAATTTTCTTGTTAATTTAAGTAATTCAACATTTAAAATTTAAGTAATTTTTACTTGAACATATTGTGGCAATTTATCACCAATCTACTAAAAACAAGGATGTACATATTACATATTAATCCTCTATATTGATTAATTCAGTATAACATACGAGACTCTAATAATTTTACTCATTTATTTCATAATGCACCAACTTCATACAGCTAGCTGCTGCAATCATCACTATTAACTTATCTCTATTTGGAATAATAAGAAAATTTATTGAATAATAATGTATTATTAAGCCATAATTTTTTAGATTAAAGAAAAGAATAATTCTTAAAAATTTCGAGTATCACGCAGGCCCTTTGTCCTCAGTGTATATACCTGAAGAAATTTCCTTCTATATATACTTGGTTCATGCTTTCATGGGTTCCTCTTCTAGCTATACGCAATATATTTAGTTTTTTTACATGTGAGATAACTCATGATATTACTGATATCATGGGTTACCTCACATGTAACAAACCCAACATATTAAATTATTGTAGATTATATGGATTGTGCTGTTTTGTGTGTCAGTGTAGGTGTGACACTGTGGGCCAGTTATGTGAGTTTCATCAAGCAGCTCACAATAATTTTTTTCCATTCTGATATCTTTACAATATTACTTTTTGGTATGTGACATCAAGTCATCACACTGTGTTATCTCATGCTGTATTGCATTGAGCAAGCTTAGATATTACACTCAAATATACTGGTATTCAATAGCAGCCCTAGTTCCTACAGGTTCCCCAGCTACCTTTGCCCACAAAGAACAGGCTATCCAGGTCAAAGGATCCCCTTACTTCCACATCAACACCAAGTCTTTGGCTACCAAACTGGGAAGTTCATTTGACTATATACAATACTGTGTGGGCCTAGCAGAACCTCCACGAACATTCAGAAGAGTATGGTGGTGATATAATAACACAGTGTAAACAGCAAGATTTCTGGAGGGTATGCTTACTGTTTATTATGTCCTGGAGGGTGATTTGCATGCAGGATGGACAGCCAGCATCCTGGGAGCTTTAAACCTATGTCTCTGTTAAACTTATTGTTGTCAGGTGTCATCTGTATGTGTAGAGCTTCCTTGATTTTCAACTCACGATTCTTACTGGCTCTGTCTACAACTCTTACCTCTTCCCATTTAATGGGGGAGATGCTGCTGCCAAGCATGTTCAGCAATGACTGAAATCTTCTCATCACCTCTCCTCTCTTTCAAGCATCCTGATGCTCTTTCACTCTCTGCTCAAGCCTTCTAGTTGTTTCACCTACATGTATATATACTTTACCACAGCTGTTGGGTATACTGTACACTATGGATGGCTCGGTGGTAATTGGTATAGTATCTTTGACTTTAGTAAGATGTGATCTTAGTGTCTTACTCATCTTAAATGCTGTTTTGATGTCAAAATCTCTACACACTCTCTCCGAATACTCTCACTCAATCCTGCTATGTATGGGATAGTAAGAATCAAACCTTTCTCTTGCTCAGTATCCTGTGAACTATAGAAGGTAACTCTTTAGAGCCTGTCCTAATGGTTGCATTGTCATTACCATGATGTTGAAGTACTTTGTGTAGGTGTTTCTTAGTTACCCTCCTTGCTCTCTGATACAAGCATCTCACTATTCCTCTATTTACATGATTATAGGATGATGAGACTTAAGTAACGGCATCTATCTGTGTGTGTAGGTTTTCTGTACACATTGGAAGTAAGCATACAATCACTCTCTCTCTACAATAAGCAATCTAAAAAGGTAGCTTACTATCTTCCTCTGATTCCATCGTGAATTTTATAGAAGGTCTTACAGAGTTTATGGTCCAACAAATGTTTTCACTTTAACAGTAATTAATACTATAATGACAGTTCATGCTTGTGGAGCAAAGCCTGACAAAATATCAGTTAATATAATTTGAGTGACTCAAAAAAAGGAAAAAAAGGAGTTGTTAGAAAGAAAACAAGTAGGTGACAATTATAAAGTTCACTGCTAAAAGTAAACACTCAGGTGTGGTAAATGAACACTAAGGTGCGAAACCTTGGCGCTTACTCTACACTTAATTGGTTAATAAAATCATTGTCAAACCAAAAGTATAATTTGTGTACTTTTAATCAGGTATTAATATAGCTTAAACATTGAAAATAGTAAATAGAATGTAAATGCTGCCTTTTTAAAACTGTCAGGGGATGACCCCTAGAAGGACTAGCGACAAGGAAATCTCGTAAGACAAGAGTGGGATATACTACATTTCTAGATTTTAATAACATTGTGAGTATAATACTGATTGTGACTTATAGACTAAAGTCAAAAGTGCTCACACAATATAAGAGAGCATGTTAAGTTGAGGATAATCACACTCATTTGCCCATGTTGCGTCACCTACACACCACACTGTTGTACCCACATCTCACTATAATGGTTTGAAAACTTTGGTAGCTGTTAATTATTACTTCAGCAAGAATCTACCAGATATGTATCTCATAAAATTGAAAAAAGAAGAAGCTATATCTATTAGTGTGTGTGTGTTAGTGTGTGTGTATGGGGTGTGTAAGTATGCAGTTGTATTAAGGGGCTCAAGTGGAAGATGAGATATTTAAGAGAAGATCAACATGTAAGAGATGCCTACATGACTTGTATTTAGTTTCAATGTTAAACTAACTGCAGCACTCGGTTAGATAACTTTTAGCATAGAAGCTAACCTGCTATAACAAGGGCAGTAAGAAATTGTTCCCCTGTGATTAGGGCACAGCAGTAATAGTTCCTGTTTCTCATTCATCTCCCTCATACAACTTAAAAACCCAATACAATTTTATATAAATATTATTGCATTGACTTTTTCTTTTTGGATTGGGAAAAACACAAACTCTTTGGTTTAGGGGAATTACTTAAATGTCACTGAAGGTATACCTCCTGACAAAAGAAACATACATTCCCAAAGAAAAACCCTCTGGTTTCCTAGCAGAACTGACACAATCCCATCTGTAGCAGAACAGTAGAGATCAACCACTAAGCACACCCTATGCAAATAGAGAAAGAGAAGATTTTGTGACCGGCGTATACGTGTTCTTACAGTTGCATTTTGTAGTTGTAGCATCTGTACGCTTTGAATTTTAATTTTTTCTTGGATGAGAAATGGGAAATATCCCTGCTTTGCCACGCAACGTGACTATAGGAGGCATTACTACCAAAGTTTAAGGTTAGCCACACTATTTGATATGCTCTACAGATATAGTAATTTATATGGTAGCAATTCTTATCATGTTGATAATAAAGAGTGAAGAACTAGTGCAGTGTTACAGCTTTAGTAGCAAAAAGATAATCCAATATGAGTATAGCCCTAAATTGCAGGACTTAAGCACACAAGTATTCATTATAGAGCTGCACGCAGCAGTGTATTTTCGATTCAATCAGTAAACGAGGTATAATTGGTACAGATAACACAGCTAACACTGGTAGCAAGGTAGCACTGGTAGCACTGGTTGCTCTGGTAGCTGGGAGAAAAGTGTAAAGGTAGTGCATTGTGGGAAAAATTACAGTGAATTGAAAAAAGTATATAGAATAGCTTATATAGACTAAACGAACACAATATTTACATATACGTACATAGCTATGTATTCTTAGCAAACAATTTTTACATTAATTTAAATATGTACAAACTTCTTGCAGAATTAATTATGGATTTAAAACTGTCAGGGGCATACCCCTAGACGGACTAGCGACTAGGAAATCTCGTAGACAAGAGTGGGATATACTACATTTCTAGATTTCAATAACATTGTGAGTATAATACTGATTGTGACTTATAGACAAAAGTCAAAAGTGCTTACACAATATAAGAGAGCATGTTAAGTTGAGGATAATCACACTCATTTGCCCATGTTGCGTCACCTACACACCACACTGTTGTACCCACATCTCACTATAATGGTTTGAAAACTTTGGTAGCTGTTAATTATTACTTCAGCAAGAATCTACCAGATATGTATCTCATAAAATTGAAAAAAAAAAGCTATTCTCTATTTTTGTGTGTATGTTAGTGTGTGTGTATGGGGTGTGTAAGTATGCAGTTGTATTAAGGGGCTCAAGTGGAAGATGAGATATTTAAAGTGACTGCTTGCAGCAAAGGCATCACAGTCCTGTCGGGACTCTTTCTTCATCAACCTTCATCTATTGTGTTTACATGGGCATGGCTAATGAGTATCATTAGTAACATCTGAGAACTTACAAGCATAGACAAGAAGTTGCTTGAGGTTGCTCAAGTACTTCCAAGTTTTGGTAAGGTACATATATATTACCAATATCTCTTACCGTGTTGTATTGTAATTTGTAATTATAATTAAATGAAATAATTACATGCTTTAAAGTAATTGTAATTTGACTATAAAAATCAAAATGGGCTATGCCAGGCACAAGGTAGACTGCAGAGCTTGGGGTGTAATGCCTGAGTCTATCCATTTGCCACAGATAAAAGAGTGAAAGAAAAGCTGGGAACTTAGTACGGTCCTAGCTACTTGTACAGTATAATAGATCAGAATTATATTCAACACAACAAGGTGACTAAATTGAGCGGATTCATACAGGAGTTTATAACGTTGCCTTCCACAGCTGTGAAAATAAGAAGTAGTAGTCAACTATAAAACTCATATTTATTATCAGAGCCTTCTTGCTGTAGCAGACATTCTCAAATCTTGCTGTTCTATGTGGGAAAAAATATTCTTGTCAGAGCAATTTTCCCAGAGCATAAAAATGTATTTTCCTGTGAAGGATCAGACCACATGGCATTTATATAGCTGCTTTATGTCAGCAGAAGATCAGCTAAATAATTGTGGTTGGTTGTAATCCCCAGAGAGTAGGATTCAAATACATAGCTGCATACATCACTTTTACACAGCTTTTATCCCCCTTCCTTTACAAAGTATGCAGAATTTCATATTTAGTGAAGACGATAAATAGCAGGACATAACTTCGCTTTTTAGTTGTATGAAAGTAATCAATTGTTTATTATTTTAATTTATAAAGCATGACTGCACTATATTTTTTCTATAGCACTTCAAAACAAATATATTTGTATGGAATTTTTAGTCATTAGCATAATCAGTTATGGTGGGGTTACCAAACTTGAGTTTCCACCATTTTATTGCAGGGGGCTAATCAGTAGCGCTGTGCATTGAGAGTAATGTTGAATACTCATGAAAATGCTATATGAAAAGTCCAAATTACACTAGTATGCCCAACACATGTGACAAGTCATAGTATCACTATTTGATAAACTTGTTTTTTTCTCTTTGAATAATTTTGTATCCAGTTTTTATTATTGTAATGTTACATAAATCTTTGGGACTTACAGTGTACTACCATAAAAGAACCCGCAGAGCCCTTACTTTACAGCGCAAAGCTTACGCTGACCACATAACCTTTACGCAAAATAGCGAAAACACTGCGTACTGGAAAGTAAAGTTAGGTCTTCAGAAATCGAGTTCTAGTCCAAATTTTAATACTACAGCCATGGACATTTTTACTTTATGAATTAACAACTAGCTTGACACTGTTTGGCATTCTAGGATTGGGCTCATTTGTTATGGTTGCAGTAACACTGTGCATTGCTCATCGTAAAAAGCATTGGTTCCTTATCAATCCAGCCAGAATCAATCCGTATAAACTAGTTTATAGAATAACTCATTTTGCTAGGCATCATAAAGTTCCAGTTAGACGTAGTGCATTTACTTACTGCGAAGATGAGATACCTACTGGATTAGATCTTGCCAAAACTAAATATGGAGGTCGCTTTACTACAGAAGAAGTTGAAGATGTCAAAGCATTTTATGGTATTATAAAACTTATATTATCACTTGGTCCAGTGTTCTTTTTAAGTTACGCATCAGATCCAGCTTTTTTCTGGTATACTTACAACAGATTACCTGATAGTAATGTATCAAATAATGTAGTTTTTGAACTGGACACAGCTTATCAGTACTTTTATGGAAGCAATATAGTGTCTTCGCTTGCAGTTATTTCATTAATTCCTGTATACCTAATTCTTAGACCTCTTTGGTGTTGTTACTCTTTGAACATGCTGAAGAGAATTGGTTTAGGAATAATCTTTAAGATTATGACATTGATATTGATGGTTGCCTTAATTATATCTCTAAGGCCACTTAAACACAGTTGCATGTTTCCAAATTGGTTTAATGATTATTCATTTTACGAGGTAGATATATATAGTATTACATCATATCTACCATTAATACCACGTTTATTATATGGAATTGGCAATGCTTTGCTGTACACTGGTCTTTTCGAATTTTTGTGTGCCCAAAGTCCCCCCCTCCATGAAGGGGTTACTGGATTGTCTTTCGCCACAAAAGGAATCTTTCAAGCCGTTGGTGCAGCATTTGTTATTCCGTTCAGTTTTATCCCCAGGGCTTTCCCAAGCTGTGGCTTATGGTACTATGCAATAAATGTAGCAGTGGCCATTGCTGCTTTTGTATTATTTACTTTTTATGCAAGAAAATATAAATATCGTCAAAGAGATGAGATATGTGATGTGTATCGCTATGCAGAAGACTATTATTCCAATGTGCAAGAAGAACCAAATTATGACTAGAATATTGTACGAAGTGTTTGAAATAAAGCTCACCATAGATTATTAACTCATAGTATTAATGATTGTGTGTTATTATGGCTTTTAAAATTTTAAAATTTGTTAAACAAACGTTGTTGTTGTTTTTTACATTGCTCTGTAAATATTCATCAAAATGCTAAATGTATAGTTAAATCATTGACAGTGGTTACAAAATATTATTAGTCCTGTGGCAGACTCGGAGATGACAAGCTGATGAACACACAATGCACTCATCCACTCGTCATGCCATCATAGCTATAACATACAACACAACATTCCGAACTATCCATTAGCAGATACACACACACACATTCATAATAATATATCACTCATTCATGTAAGTAGTCTTCAGTCTTGCCAAATTTTCTTATCATACAGTGACCTCATTTAGAAAAATTTATTGAGTACAGTAAATTCAGCTATAACATAGAACTATATCTCATTTAGCTATAATAATCAGCTAATTGTAATAGGCTCAATTATGAATCTGTTGTAACATTACAGTTGATATACATCTACTGGTCCAATAATTACAAGATAAAGTTATATTGCTTTGTATACAAATTTTATGGCACAATATGGAGGTTTTGGTGAAATTAAGCTCGTTTATTTATGTGTTGTTTTACTACAACATATTGTAACCACTATAGTAATTACTATGACCACAATTTTTACTACAGTACTATACTCAATTCTGTGTAATCAGTCGCGATAAGAACCACTATTCCAAAATATACCTTATACAGATATAGCTATATTATGCAGATAGCCACTCACTCTATATAGTTCACGACCACAATAAAAGTGAGCAATAATAGGATTATACATTTCACATAATAATGTGGAGTAATTCATTCCAAGTTTTGTGAACATCTCTGTTGTCCCATGAATGTACTATTACAATTTATTTTGTTCTTGTCTTCCTAAGCCATTTGGCAGACAACTCAACATGCACAATTGTATAATTTTCTTTTGTTTACCAAGTTCTCCCTGCATGTTTTAACATTAATAATGTTTGTAATGTGATTTTAGAAAAATTTTATAGTAATGAACTAATTTTTCAGTTTACTAAGTTCTCTGTAGCTAAACAATTGTCTCCCAGATTCTATATCAAATAACACATCATTTGTCTTATAGGCTATCATTATGTTAAAATAAGGTTGTAACTGTAAGACACATTTCAGTCTCATGTTACAATATCAGAAATAAAAGTTCGATAAAAATGTTTTCTTCATTTTATAACTTTATAAAGGTCTTACCTTAGATAATATAAACATCTAAGAATTGATGAATTGATGTCACAACATTAAGTAACTAAAATTTAATGTTTAGATAAAATTTCATAACTATTTATTTAAGGTTAGTACACATGATAAATTATCATTTGGGCAAAGAGTGTACGTTGTTTTGTTTCAAACCTGATATCTTCCGGAAATTTGATGGTAAACGTTTGAAATAATCTTGCTAGTAAAAATTTTGCTTCCATCTAGAGACAAAAAGGGCAGTGTCATTTAAGCAGAACAATTTTATTGCATTGAATGTTATAACAATGAACATACCAAAATATGGTAACTCACAGATATACACTATATTTGACACACACATTAAACATCAATTACTTGGGCATTGTGGGACATACGGATGTTTAAAACTTTATAAATTTTATATCTTCAAGTACACTATTTATTATGATATATCACCAACAGTCTACTTTGGAACATTGAAAATCTTGCTAACGAAATGTTGGCAATGAACTATAGCTGCTGCATTATACAAGTTCAGTCATTCTTGCCTGAAATAATTATGATAATAGCAAATTTTTCTCTCTTTAAATTTAATTATAACTTAAGGGTTAAGTTATAATTAAATATTATGGCTGTGTTAAAAAGAGAAAAAAAATTGCTATCATTAGAAGTTAATGTTTTGGAACTTTAATCATTCCATTATTTTTTTATAACTAGCTAATGGTAGCTATTAAACATTTGGCCAAAGCAATTCTAAAACTAGGTGATGTAAGAAATATTATTTCAAATCAGTGATAACTATAG
>WLWD01004648.1_pt1 | contig 34434 bp, 23 predicted proteins | sample 6712731 | NCBI WGS metagenome assembly WLWD01 (sample SAMN12718690, study PRJNA576275) | sponge metagenome | isolation source: marine sponge | host: Mycale hentscheli | place: New Zealand: South Island, Marlborough, Capsize Point | collected 2014-11-01 | reverse complement strand
GTTTGTATGTGAGTTAGTTGGTATGTGTGTTTGTATGTGAGGTAATTAGTATGTGTGTTTGTATGTGAGGTAGTTAGTATGTGTGTTTGTATGTGAGGTAATTAGTATGTGTGTTTGTATGTGAGGTAATTAGTATGTGTGTTTGTATGTGAGGTAATTAGTATGTGTGTTTGTATGTGAGTTAGTTGGTATGTGTGTTTGTATGTGAGGTAATTAGTATGTGTGTTTGTATGTGAGGTAGTTAGTATGTGTGTTTGTATGTGAGGTAATTAGTATGTGTGTTTGTATGTGAGGTAATTAGTATGTGTGTTTGTATGTGAGGTAATTAGTATGTGTGTTTGTATGTGAGTTAGTTGGTATGTGTGTTTGTATGTGAGGTAATTAGTATGTGTGTTTGTATGTGAGTTAGTTGGTATGTGTGTTTGTATGTGAGGTAGTTATTATGTGTGTTTGTATGTGAGGTAATTAGTATGTGTATATTTTCTCTTATTTGATGTTTGTTTGTTAATTGGTATATTATATAGAAATATCAGCAATGTCCTCATCAGAACCTAGTCCAAGACATAACTTCTTCTCTGTTAGTAGACATTCTTCTGTATATCTATGGGGTGGAGAATTGGGCTCATATGGGCCAGTGGATGACTACTTGCATGAATTCAACTCTGCCACAACAACATGGACCAGACACCAGTTACAAGGTCGTCATCCTCCTGGACTTTATAATGGAGGATGTGCTAGGATAGATGACTGTCTGTACTTCTATGGGGGTTGGGATGAGAGAGGACATAGAACTGGATCATTGTATCAACTAAACCTAACTAATTGGACATGGCAGGAGATGTCTCCTCCAGGAGCTAGTGGTAGTCCTGGTGTGAAGTCTGGCTGTGGTATGATAGACTATAAAAGCTCACTACTAGTACATGGAGGAGTGGATGAACGTAATACATTTACTAATGTTCTTCACATGTTTGACCTAGCAACTGGTGAGTTCACACTATCATGAAATATGTTAATTAGAGATATGATGTTAATATTCAATTTATATTAGTCAAGGTTGTATTTATGGGATGGGGAGGGGAACCATTCCACTTCCCCTCCAAGAAGTTCAGTGTGGTGAAATAATAGCTCTAAAGTTACACACAACTGTAAATTTGTCCTTCATGTGATACTAGCAAACATATGTGACAGTCTACGGGAAAAGGGGGCACTTCATGTAAAAATTGAAATTGAGATATAGGCTCCAGAAGTAAGTCATACGAAAAATTCTTTCTTTCTCCTATTTTTGTTTTTTGCAGAATTAGTCTTAGTGACCTTTACTCTAAGTCTACGCCAAATTTCAAATGCTGAAACAACTTAAAAGATCCCAAGCGTGCCGTGGAAAGACAAGCTACTTTTTATTCTCTCTCGTTCTCGAAGTACAATAAACGGGGAATGGGCGGAGTTTCGAACAAGCAGCTAAAAAAAAACGGCATAGCTTTGAGAATAGTGCATGCAATCTACAGCTTACCTCTGGTTGAAAGTTTACCACTACATGGAGTAGAGTAGCCAAGGATTCCGACAAGACAGGCTGTGAGACGCTCTGAAAGCTAAAAAGAACTGTACGCAAACTTAGTTAGTCGCCGTTAAAAAGTTGCTGTACGATTTAATTGCGTATGCGGAGTACGTCGTTAAGTATACGGAAACATTAATTATACTGGAAGTGGAAATTCAATTTATGTTTTCTCGATTTCTAGTTCAATTGCTTTGCTGAATACAGCCCAGTTCAACTGCCAGTTTCTCTGCGCGTCGAAGGTTTTACCCTCAAGTATTGTAGCACTAAGTTGAGATAAATTGTAGCTTTTTATTAGCATGAAAAACTCAATTTTTTTGGTTTAAGTGAAGTGCCCCCTTTTCCCATAGACTGTCACATATATTGGAGGCACTTGATGATTCTTACCATACCTGATGTAATTGTGTAATAGTAATTAATTATTTTAGTGTGTTTTGTTAGTTTGTATTGTTATATATGTGTATTTGTTATTGTCAGTGTGTTTGTTTACATTCTTTAAATTACGCTACACTAATTTACTATTTGTATTTTTATTATTTTAATTAAACAATTTCAGTTTACTAAGTTGCTAATGACTGTATGTATTGTTAGGGACTTGGTCTTCTCCTCCAGTCACTGGAGATGTACCTGATTGTAATGCATACTTTGCCTTCACTAAAGTGAGTCCTCATCAAGTCATAAGATGTGGAGGATATCGCAATGACAGTGGCATACATATGTTGGACTTGTCCACAATGGTAAGTGTATGAAATATCAGACACAACATATGATAGTATTATTTATATTGTTTCTATTTAGCACTGGACTAGACTATGTTCAGGTGGACCTTACTTGAGTCCCTATCCTACTGCTACATGTATGGAGTATAATAGCAGCCACGCCCAACTTCTGATTATTGGAGAAGATAGAGTGTGTTTATTTGATGTGTCCACAAGAGAGTTGAAGGAGATATCAGATACTGACTTGGTATGTAGTAGTTGTTATATTAGTGTTAGTATTTATTGGATATGAGATACTGACTTGGTATGTAGTAGTTGTTATATTGTGTTAGTATATGAGATACTGACTTGGTATGTAGTAGTTGTTATATTGTGTTAGTATTTATTAGATATCAGATACTGACTTGGTATGTAGTAGTTGTTATATTGTGTTAGTATTTATTATGCAAACAATTTTAATTAATTAATTAATTTAATACATTTATTTATTTTAGTTACTTGAAGGAAATATTACAGACTTGGTGTGTATCTTTAGAACTATTATTTCACCACACTGAACTATTTGGAGGGGAAGTTGGTCTGAAAGTGGAGGGGACCAACAGTGGTGGAGGCTTAGTCACTCCTTCTGTTACAGTGGGAGGAGTAGGGGGTGGAGCTATGCTACTGTTACTGTCCTTATTGTATTTCATAAATATTCTGCCAGTAGTTATAATGAACGTATTTTATGTGTCATAGTTGCCAGGTTATGAGTATATGAAGCGAGGAGGTCATAGTGCAACTATGTTGTCGTCTACTCCTACTTCAGTGGAAATACTCGTGTTTGGAGGACGTATAAACAGAACCATATCAGCCACTACTCTACTCATACTCAGTGAGTTGTTGTTGTTGTGTTGCTGTGGATGGTGTCTTTGCTGTGGATGGTGTCTTTGTTGTGGATGGTGTCTTTGTTGTGGATGGTGTCTTTGTTGTGGATGGTGTCTTTGTTGTGGATGATGTTTTTGCTGCGGATGGTGTCTTTGCTGTGGATGGTGTCTTTGCTGCGGATGGTGTCTTTGTTGTGGATGATGTTTTTGCTGCGGATGGTGTCTTTGTTGTGGATTGTGTCTTTGTTGTGGAAGGTGTCTTTGCTGCGGATGGTGTCTTTGTTGTGGATAGTGTCTTTGTTGTGGATAGTGTCTTTGTTGTGGATAGTGTCTTTGTTGTGGATGGTGTCTTTGCTGTGGATGGTGTCTTTGCTGTGGATGGTGTCTTTGTTGTGGATGGTGTCTTTGTTGTGGATGGTGTCTTTGTTGTGGATGGTGTCTTTGCTGTGGATGGTGTCTTTGCTGCGGATGGTGTCTTTGTTGTGGATGGTGTCTTAGTTGTGGATGGTGTCTTAGTTGTGGATGGTGTCTTAGTTGTGGATGGTGTCTTAGTTGTGGATGGTGTCTTTGCTGCGGATGGTGTTTTTACTGTGGATAAATGGTGTCTTTGCGTGCGGTGGTGGTCTTGTTGGGTGGTTGTCTTTGCTGTGGATGGTGTCTGCTGTGGATGGTGTCTTTGCTGTGGATGGTGTCTTTGCTGCGGATGGTTGTTGTGATTGGATGGCGTCTTTGCTGTGGATGACGTCTTTGTTGTGGGTGGTGTCACACATTCACTAAGTTTTCATTTTTTGATATTATAATAGCTATTCTTTGTACTATTATATGAAATAAAATGATTATATTTTTTGTAGCAAAAGACCCATCAGATAAATGGTGGAGATTTGCTGATTTTATTACTGGAGAAGAGTTGAGGAGAAGTTCTTACAGATCTGATCAGACATTTGTGACTAACGAAATTCCTGAAGGAGTTCAACAAGCAGAGGAAGTAAAAGTAGCTGCAGATGGAAATGAGGAGCAAATTAAAACTAATAATTTAACAGAAGAACCTGAGTCTATTTCTTCACAAACTTCTCCTACACCAGCTCATCCTTCTCCTACTCCAGTTTCCACATCTACTTCAGAAGGAGACAAAGATGGCATTCACAAAAGTCATTCAGATAGTAAGGAGATATCAAAATTATGAATTTGATGAACCTCATCATTAAACCGACCCTCCGGTAGTTCTATAGTGTTATTGTTATATATTTCAGCATGTAGGTTTATGCTAGTCTCTCTGATATAAAAGTTTGACTTGCATGAAAAAGTCAGTCAGAGTGGGTTAACTCCATAACAACTAGATATTCGCTAGCCATCGATTACGAAGTCATCTCAGACAAAAAGAATAACTTATCTGCTACTATTCAGATATCATTATCGGTCAGGTAATTAAGGTTCCCTGCCACTAGAACCTGTGGTCATTTAATCATTCAGTATAATAGCGCGGAACTGCCTGTAACCCAATCCCAAGTTACTCTCTATTCATGCAAGGTCAGCACTCTTGTTGTACTTTAGTGCCAAAAATCTACCAGTTACAGTGAAGCGTGAGGACAAGCGGGTCCCAGAACTAACTGTTGTATAATATTCCGAAACAGTTTCTTCAAATAATACTTGCAGTATAAGGGATTGGCTTCTATTCAGACTCCACTGCATATAGACTCCGTCATCATCACTTCAGTTCTTTCTGTCCTGGTAGCTATTGCTAGTATCCTTCAGCCCTATTAGTTATTAGTCAAGTAGCTTAATTGAAATTCTCTACCGTTGGTTAAAGTTTCATAAGTTTCCCTCTCCTGCTCTCTTTTTTCTGAAATATCTCGGCTTTTCTTATTTCCCACTTCCCTTTCTTTAGCGCTTTCTTCTCGAGTCATGGTGTCACTTTTCCTTTGTCTACCTGTCCTGCTTCTGAATCTCTCTGTCCTGCTACCATGATTGTGAACTTAAGCTTTGCGAACATTTTCCTTCTTTTTCACCTTCCTTTTTTAAACTGACTCTTTTTAGTTACAATTAATCGCTTGCATTATTGCCTTCTCTTCCGTTCCATTTTAAACCTATGCCTATTAAGAGTGTCGACAAGTTTACTTCATGCAATTGCAGCTACAAAGATCTGTACAATCCCAGTTTGCTTTCTTGCAGCCACATCTGGCACTACAACCATTTATGCTCTTGCAACCACACTTGATAAGCTCCATCAGGCATTGCTAGCTATGGTTAGTGTAGTCCAGACAGGTACCCATGTGCTGCATGCATGTACTCTCATCAGGCATTGCTAGCTATGGGAGTGTAGTCCAGACAGGTACCCATGTGCTGCATGCATGTGCTCTCATGAAGCTTCCATCCTGGAGATTCTGGAGATGGCCTGTTCTGTTCACTTATTCACTAGTGCTCCATATACCGTGGAGTTGATACTCAAATATTTATAGTTCTTCCCTGTACCAAAGGCCACCCAAATATTCACAGAAGTATTTAATGTATGTCAATAATGGAATTTGCCAACAAGGATGGCAAGAATATCTGTATCCACAGTTTGGATCAGACATGTACTGCAGCCAACCATCAGTGAATCTATCACATGAATCTTTGCCATCAGGATAACTGGCAGACACGATCTTCTGAGAGAGAAACTCAAACAATTTTTGTGTATTGATATCATTCCGTAAGAATCTCATTCCTTTGCCTCACTTTTGTCTTGTAGATGCTTTGATGCTGTTGTCTGTAAGAGTCCCACACTAAGTCTACCCGGGTAGATTGTTGTAACTGCATAGTTATATGTGGGTCAAAGACGATGCTGGCATACTCATCTAATGTAGATACTGTGTTGACAGGAAGTAGGTGTACCAGAGCAGCACTGTTATGCACTGCTTGGTCTTCAGAGCTGGACATCTGAAAAGAGAAAGAGCATTTCTCTTCGTTTGATCATGACTGGAACTAGTACCATCCAATATCACTGCTTTCTGGTACTTTGTGTACTGGTCTTTGCTCAGAGTTTCAACAGATCACACTGTTTCACTGATAGACTCATCCATTACAGTTTGCAAGTTCAGCTTCAATAGCTCTCAGGAGATGTTTCAAGAAATGGATTCCCCATATCATGAAACACTTGTATAAGGGAGAGAAATTGCTGCTTGAACAATTTTTGAGCAGAAAATTTTTCTTCATGATGATAATGCTTCTCAGCTATGTGTGGGTTATACTGAATCAAAATTCTTTCCTCGTCATGCCTGCTCAGGTCCAGCAATCCTCCACTTTCTAAAGGCTGCTGGGTTTTCAGTCAGTCCTACAACACCACTGCAACTATTTACCATCATATTGTTTTGTTCATGGGCCTGATCTATAGGCATTACTGAGAGGTGATTTGTAGTCTTAGTAACAACCCAGTGACCATGGTCTTGAATTTCCTTGACAATAGACTGTGGAAAATTTTCTAAGTCATGAATGTGGACTGGCAGCCAATGAGCATAGTGAGTATGGTCTAATGCAAAGCCATGGGACTATTGACTTTAGAGACTCAACATAGAGAGGAAATTTTTTTCACTATTTTCCGTGACAAAAAATGAGCACCACCATGAGTTCCATTCAAAGTGCAGTGTCCCTTGTCGTATTGTAAGTTGCAGTAGCACAAGTTATCTTGCTCAGTTATCATTCTCTACCATTGGTTAAGTTACATAAGTCCCCTCTCCTGCTCTCTTTGTTCTAGAGCTATCTGAGCTTCTTATACCCCACCTTTCCTTTCTTCAGCTCTTCTTCTTGAGTTAAGGAGTCCCCTTTCCTTTGTCAATCTCTCCTGCTTCTGAAATTCTGTCCTTTTGTACTTTCATCTTCCTTTTGGAAACTAACCCCTGCTTTTATTCCTCGATTCCACTCACTTTTTAGTTACAATTAATCGCTCGCCTTTTTGCCTTCTCTTCCCATCCATTTTAAACCTACACCGCCTTACCTCGCCGATTCCACACGCTTTATAGTCACGATTAATCACCTTTCACCTTCTCTTCCGTACTTTCGCCTTCCTTTTTGAAACCCACGCCGCCTTCTGTTGTCAATTGCACCCACTTTTTAGAATTAACCGCTTTCTACTGAATATGGTGATATTTTACCAAACCATACAAGCTCATGAATAATTCATGAATACCGTATAGCGGGAAATTTCCGTGGGGTTTAATTTTCGCGGTTTTTGAGGTTCAACCCTTATCCGCGAATAATAAGCCCTTGAATTTCATTAACGACATAAAGGGGTGTGGTCACGCATGGCCTGATTCAGCACAGCAATTTTAGTGATGTCTCTGTTGAAGTACTTCAAGAGAGCGGAGAAAGGAGAAACAAACGGGCTCCCAGATCCTCAAGGTCCACTGTCAGAGATTATTCCATCATCTTCAATTTCAGCTGCTAACAGTGAAGTGCAGAAATGTGGACACCTAGAGGCAGCTTCTGGTAAGAAAAGGAGTCACTATGCCAATTTCACCCAAGAACAGAAGGCTGAAGTAGGATGTAGGGCTGCTGAGCATAGAGTGGCATCCACTATTCGCCATTATGACAGCCAATTCACTTTGAAGGAGACTACGATTCGGGGTTGGAGGGACAGTTATATCAAAGAAATAAAGAAGAGAAAAATGGAGAATAAACCTGTGAATGTCACTAAGCTTCCTGAGAAGAGGAGAGGTCGTCCGTTATTATTGGGAGAAGAATTGGACAGGCAAGTACAGGCGTACATAACTGCTCTACGCAGTAATGGAGCTGTAGTAAACACAGCCATAGTTATGGCATGTGCAGAAGGTATTGTACGAAGCAAGGACAGCAACTTACTTTTTAGCAAAGGTGGTCACATTGCCTTAACCAAGGATTGGGCCAAGAGTATTCTTCACCGAATGGGTCTGGTGAAGAGAAGAGCCAGTACGAAGTCTAAAGTGAGTGTTGAAAACTTTGAGGAGCTAAAAGAACAGTATTTGATAGACATTAAGGCAAATGTTGTGATGGATGAAATACCTGATGAACTTGTAATTAATTGGGACCAAACTGGAATCCACTACGTTCCAGTATCATCGTGGACCATGGAAAAGGAAGGGTCAAAGAGGGTGGAGATAGCGGGAATCGATGATAAGCGCCAAATCACGGCCGTGTTCGCCTGTTCTATTACTGGAGACTTTCTACCAATCCAAGGGTAAGACAAAGAAATGCCTTCCCACAAAAAAAATGCCTTCCCACGTATTCATTTCCATCAGATTGGCACATCATTTAGCCACAATCATTGGTCTAATGAGAATACAATGGAAGACTACATTAAAGGGATACTAATTCCATATGTCCAGAAGAAGCGGGCAGAACTTAAACTCTCTTCTGATCAAAGAGCCCTTGTATTGTTTGACAAGTTCAAGGGTCAATGTACAAGCTCTATCTTACAGCTGCTGGAAGATAATGATATCAGCGTGGTTATGGTTCCTGCTAATTGTACAACCGGACTACAGCCCTTAGATGTCAGTGTCAACAAAGCTGCTAAGAATTTTTTACGTGGGAAATTCCAGGACTGGTATGCCACGCAGCTTTGTGACCAGCTAAAGGTTGCAGGTGGTGGCAATGCCAAGTTTGTTGATCTAAAACTGAGTATTATGAAACCATTGGGGGCCAAGTGGATGGTCAGCATGTATGATTACTTTCTGTCCAAGCCAGAAATCATAAGAAATTAAAGGAGCTGTTATAAACATTGTTCGTGAATCATAATAATAATTATTATTAACTAATGATGTATACTACTGACTTATAGTGGGAAATAATGTCATTTTCTTGTTGTTAAGACATGTAACTAGATGACTGCGCATTGCTGCTTGATCAAATATTATTCTCGAGGGGTTTAATCCATTAGAAATTGCAGTAGATATTGCAATGGCAAATAACCCACAGTCACTCCCACCTTTCTGTTTCTGCACATTTACAAAATTAAGCTTCACTGTCCCAAATAGATTGAAGACCACCTTTTCAGTGTCAGGATCAAGCTCACTGTACATTGAATCGTACACATTAACAACACCACCATCACAGTCAATACTTGATACCACAATCCAGTGGTTTCCTTGACTATGGATTATTTGCAACTGGTTCTTGGTATGTGGGGACAATCTCTTCTTAGATTGTAGTAATGTGGACTGCAATCCTTTAATGTTGGGAAATTCAGCTTGTAGAAAGTTATGGGCTAAATTGATAGGTATGTCAGATAGTAAATCCCCTTGGTAATGCTAGTTTCTATCTCCCTACATTCCTGTTCGGTGACGTAAAACGGCTTCTTCTTCTTTGGTTCTGGAGGTTTTTCATATCCAGATTGCAAATCATCCTTGGTTAGCTCAGACTTGGAAGGTTCATCCTTGGTTTCAACCTGGGAAGGTACTGAAGACAGCATTAACTTAATCAGCTTCTTAACTTTGGTAATTTCCTTTTCCCTCCCCTCGAACTTCAATGTACAGGGGAGTTCCAGGCCTCCTTGTGGCAGATCTCCTGAGTAGTGTCTGCTACCAGTCACAGTGCAAGTGATAGACCCTCCACGTCGTAGAAATACAGAACATATTGATGAAATCCTTCTAGGCACATGGCCAACTACTCTGGCAGCCCTCACCATGCCTACTGCAGATGGATCATGAGGGTTTCCTAAATCTCTTCTGCAAGGTAGTTGCTCACCAAGATCAGCGTTCCAAACTTCCTGATATACATGAAAGCCCCCCGCACAACGCTCTCAACGGAGAAAGTGGCCATGCCAGCGCTGAGTAGAAAGTGGGTGTGGTTTAGAATTAATCAACCCACGAATATTTCACCCACGAATTTTCTAAGGCAGGCAGTTCCACGAAAATTTAACCCCACGGAAATTTCCCGCTATACGGTACACACCGTCGGTCGCCGTTACTGACACACAAGCGTATTATATAGATTATGAATGTAAAGCTACTGTACATTGTATTAAGCTCAGTTTTCAAGGGCCTTGTGCCTCATCATTGCCTCATATAAGAACCTTGACTTATCGTAGACACTTAGTTTGCTCTTCTTTTTACATATTTTTCATCTTCTAAGGGCAACTCTGGTACATAAGCTATACCTTCAATAGCTCTTCTTTGTGAAACTGTGTGGTGGAACATTGGCAACAGTGGTTACACAAGAAACCAGCCCCTGCCTAACACTGTTGTTTTCTGAAGCTGTCGAGGAATGCCCAGGTTAGTGATGAAGCAGCTCTAAAACACCATTAAACGGCCCAGCAAATTATATTTAGGTTGCCTATTCTCGAAAATCCTGAAGTACTGTTTGGAAGTTCAGTAGAGGATTCACTACCTCTACGCTGCAATACAGTGGTGGAGCGCCCCAAAAAATCCTAATGAGCCACCATTAATTTTAGCTTGCTAACTCTGTCCAAGTGTTAGATCTCACTGTAGCTTTCTCTCGCAACAGGGTTCTGTGAGAGCTTCAGGGATGCTTTCTAACACCTCCTATAACACCGGTTAGGATTGGAATTTTAGGAGACGACGATACAACACTCGCGTGAAGTTTATATTTAAAAAGCAAGCACTGCTCAATGTGCGCAGTCAGTCACACTTGCCCCCATTGAAGTGCAGTTTACGTGGTTGAATAGCTCTTCCTGTGTGTTTTATTTTTAACTATAATGAGCTATAGTTTTAGACAAAGAATGTCGAAGACATGCTGTACAAGCAGTAGCAGTAAAACTAAGATTAGATTCTTCCTGGGCAATGTGAGTACTGTAAGTAGGAATGGCGGAAAAAATTATAAATGAATGAAGAAATTTCCAACTGGCTTGAAACTTTGGACACAGCTTCAAAAGCTTCAAACTACAGAATAAATATAAATAAAATAAACAGTCAAAAATTAAAAATAATCATTTTTTATGGTGAAGACCACCCTTCGGAGGAGTCCAAGACTGACAATTAAGATTCTTTTTCAATAGCAACATCGTTCGTGTGTGCATGTCACTGGCCATGTGATCCTTGTAGCAGGAAGCTCTAAATTTTTTGAACCATTTATAAAGCCAGGTTTGAAGTTTCTCATGCAGCAAAGCATGTCTTGAAACTTTATACACACTGAACACTTCAACAATTCTACTAAATTTCTATGGCAGGGAGATTTAATCCCGAGCGGCAGCCTAGCATTGACAACAGTTCTATGGCTTCAGTTCAGAAACGGATAGGTCAACCATTCCAACAAAAGGAAGAGCACTGACAATGGCTATGGTCAAGTGCTGGATAGCCAAGAGCAACTGGGCCCTAACCTAGTTACTTGGCTTACCTATACTGCATCAGATCATTTGACGAAATTAACCAGATGTGTCCATGACCCAAAGCTATTTCGAGTTCTGAATTTAATTCTTCATTGTCAGTAATCTCCAAAATCATAGCATGATAGATGAAAAAAGAGACAGGATGACTGCTATGCCATCTCATGCATGTGCCATGTGCTGTTAACCCCAAGTTTAGCAGGTTTTCATGCTATTATATCTCCTAACATGCTTTTTTTAGAATTAAGTATGTCTTATAATTAAATATTGTAAATGCATTTAGATTGAGATCTAGATATTTGTTTCATGTTTGATTATTAGGTAAAGTGATTCCTGAGAAGCACAAGTTCACTGATGATGTGACATTGGCAATATTTAATAAACAAAGCATCAGAAGAAAGATAGCCAATATTCTACTGAAAGGACTCCCTGGATCTGGCAAGACATCGTTATTGGATCGTCTCCTGAACAAGCCACTTCGTGTGTACTATCCCTCTACTGGCATGTGTGAGAAAATAGTAGTAGTTCAAATAGGCCCCTCCTCCACACATACTTCAGCTTACACCTGTGAAGACAACACATGGAAAGTCACTGACTTTGATGAGTCTGTGGTTTCTCAATTGGATAGTTACAAAGAGTTTATTCCAGGAAATGTGATTAACAGGCCACGGCTGCAGCATTATGAATCCAGTCCATACCAGCTAGTCTATCCAGGGTCTGACATTCAATATCACGTGAGAGAAGTACTGAATAAACACAACATAAAAAATATTGTAGATTTGCAAACTAAAAATTCTCTTTACATCAGAGATACAGGCGGACAGGTGGAATTTCAAGAGAGCCTTTCTCTTCTGATCTTTGGTCCTTCTATTTTTATCTTTGTCATGAGAACTGACATTGACATTCATACAAAGAATATCATTCAGTACAGATCAGCCAATGGAGAAGTTATCAACCAGTATCAATCCTCTATTTCTACAATGGATGCTTTCATTCAATTCCTTACCAGTGTTTCTGCCATACAGACTACTGAAGACAGTGTTTTCCAGGTGGATGGTGCCTCTGTGTGTCACAAACCTATGGTCTTTGTAGTAGGTACACACATTGATAAGCTCGGTTCTGAAGCTCGTGATATTCTTGACAAAATAAACAAAATGTTGCATGACATGATTCATCAAATGAAGTTTTCTCACTTAATTTGCCCAGCTGATAGTCTCTTGAAGAAAGTGATGTATGAGGTAGACAATACCAGTGAAGAAGACAATCAGTTTCACTGTCTTCGCTCTGATATCAACCAATACATTAGAAGCAAAAGTGATTTTGAAGTCGAGTATCCGGTGAGCTACCTTTTGTTTTGCCTAGAACTTCAGAACATCAACGAAACTGTTATCTCTATCAGTCGCTGCAAAACGTTAGCAGAAAATTTTTACATTGATGAAACAGAAATAAAGTCTTTATTAAATTTTTTACATTTCAGAGTAGGAATTATTCAGTACTACGATGTTGAAGGTATCTCAGATGTGGTTATCAAAGAGCCCCAAGTTCTCTTTAACAAAGTCACTCAACTGATAGTAAATACTTTTTTGTGCAGAATACCTCTACCTATGAGTCAACGAGAAAGTTTTTGCCAGAGAGGTATTTTAGAATTCTCAGCATTTGAAGGCCTCATTGGAGACAACGACCAAATGACATTGCAGCAATTTCTCAAGTTTCTTCTTCACCTTCGTGTAGCTGTTTCCTTTACAGACAACAGTGGAGTTCTCAAATATTTCATACCTTCAGTTCTGAATCATGTCAAAGAGTCTCCATCAGATACAATCAACACTGTTATTGCTCCTCTTGCTGTCACTTTCAAACTTGGTCACTGTCCTAAAGGTCTGTTTGGTATGCTCATTTCTTACCTCCTGTGTCCGGAAGGAAGCCAGGAACTCACTTTTGACTTGTTAGAAGACCGCATATATCAAGACCAGGTATCTTTACGTGTGAGTTCCTCTGAAGATGTTGACCAAATCTGCCTCAGAAGTCGCATTTCTAACCTGAAATTTAGTATAGTTTTAGACAACTATCCTCCTGCAAATAACTCTGCAAAGCATGCCCCTAGGGAAACTACTCCTAATGAAGTCTGTAACAACATTCGAATAATGTTAGATAATTGTATTCAATTGTCGCTAAAGAAGCTTCACTACAGCTGTGACAAAGTTGGCACTGCATTTAGTTTGACATGCCCTGAGAAATGTGGCTTACTGCATGAAGTAAAGAAGGGAAAACGTTCTCTCTATATACAATGCATTAGTCATGGCAAGCTGATAGTTCCGGAGTCTGCACGTCCGTGGTTTAATGAAGGTAAATAATACCAGTATAAGTTTACATAAACGTATGTTATCTTGGTATATTTGTATGTAGGCAATTCTTTAACTTTATTATCATTTCCAACAAAAGTGGATTCTGCTCATACATCAAGTTAGTTTTGAATAAATACAATATATTGTTGTTATTATATATTGCAATTATCATAGGTAGAGCATCCAGAGGAATTGTCACTTCAGAGGATGGATTTCCATGCCAGCATGCATCCAGCAACAACAGTCTCGTTGAGGCGGCTCAGTGTCCAAGATATTCTGCAGCTGTTGCTACACCAGGTATCTGGCTAGAAGTTAGTGGTTTAAGTGCTCTTCATTATTTGTTATAATTTTCAGGTCTTGAAATACTTTAAGATTATAATTGTATTCTTTATTCTTCTTTAGAATCCTCTACTCATTCAAAACCTTCAGTTGGCACCAGTAGTGAAGAAACTCCATCTCAGAATGCTTCCTTAAGTGATGTCAATTCTACTCAAATGCCCAACAAGACATCCTCAAAGGATGTCAAATGTATGTCACTGTGTTGTATTGTGTTTGTTGATTTATTTGTTTCAATATAAAAGTAACTATTAGCTGTTGTTTCATGAACTGATCCCTTACCGACCGAGCGGTGAAGTAAGGGGTCTGGTCACCATCCATACAATGTTTTGTTCCATGGGAATGTAATTAATGTATTTGTTTACTTCCTGTCAGGGTGGTGTGGTCAACTTTAAAGTGTTAAACTAAATTTGCTTTTGCAGAGAATTGCTTTAAAAAAAAAGGGTATACCAGCATTGCTTTGGTCATCACAAAGTAGAGACAGCAAGAAAAGTAAAGAAAGTAAGAAAAAACCTTGAAGGCTATAATATAGAGCAAAGAAATTCTCTGAGACAGTTGGAAGTGATACTAATAATCTCATTCCTTTATAAAATATGTACTTTGATTAATTTATTTGTAGCTAGCCCAGCAGCAAATCCATCCACCCATCCATCCAGCAGCATCCTTTATTCATTTCCTTTAAGGCATCATCACCATATGCCCCAATACTTAGTTTCACTCATCAGCAGATCACCATATGTCCCAATACTTAGTTTCACTCATCAGCAGATCACCATATGTCCCAATACTTAGTTTCACTCATCAGCAGATCACCATATGTCCCAATACTTAGTTTCACTCATCAGCAGATTACCATATGTCTCTAAACTGATAGAGGTGAGGAGCTTAGGAAGAGCCGATACTTGAATTTCTACAAGCTATTACTTTTTCACCTGCACAGCTGCAGCTGCGCAATTCTATTTACAAACCTGTAGGTACTTGTTAAATTACACTCAACTGCGTGTAAACAAACCGCACCCCATAAGCTACACATGCTAAAGTATTGTTCCCCATGAATCGAGACTATATTGCTCTATTTTTCACAGGCTTTTTTTTTTAACAATGCTGTATTCAATTAGGAAATGATAGATTTGAACAGCCATAGTGTAAAGTACACTGAAAGTGTGCAAGGGCCATTTTGATCTTTGAATATGTAGCTATTCGTACTCCTCTTTTACTTTAGAAATTTTGAGGTCTACTAATCAATATTGCTAATGGGGAATATTGTATATATAAATGAACCAATTATGGCACTGAAATCAACAGACCACATCTACGTAAAGTAATGATTTTGAGGCTGAAGGTAGTAGTGTTGACATTTTTACAATGTTCTCATATTATATAACAAAGAGTCCTGCATTCTTAAAGTGGTGAAAGTAGTGATGTTATAATATACACTTACTATAGGTGGCGAATCTTTTAGAGGATCCAGCTCAAATACAAGTGACAAGATATCTACTGATCTGAGATCAAGTAATAATACAAGTAGGAATGATATCAAATATTTGATTGAATTATTGCATGATAAATATTTGTTTCAGGTCCTCAACAAATGAAAAACTTAATCGTGTTGACTTGGACTAACAAAGACGGCCAGACTGAAACTCTGAGACTAAGAGATGACATGATTTCACGATGGCGAGATGTCGGACATTTGGTGGACATAAGTGCATCTCGATTGGATGGTATTTCGGCTTATCGTCTAGGAGATGTCAGGCTGTGTTGCCAAGATGTTCTACAAGAATGGATCAGTCGTGGATCATCTGATTACCCAGCAACATGGGAGGGTCTGTTGAAAATACTGAGGAGTCTTGAACTGAATTCGTGCGCAGATTCTTTAGAAAGAGCATTACAGTGCATTTGATTTCATTAGCACCAAAATTACACGTAACATGAACATTTTGCTGTTTTATTGCTATACTTGCTATTAGTTATTATCTGTCAATAATTCATAGAATGCAATGATCTAAAAATTGAATATATTTAGAGAGAGAGGTGCACCGATAATTTATCGGTTTATCGGCCTACTTTTTCGGTATCGGTCGTCAACACTACCCACCGTACCGATATAATTAACCGATAGAAAAAAATTCATACTCGCCGCGTGGACACTGAACGGATGAGTTCCACTTGCTCTTAGACAGTGTAAAGACAAAGAAACTTAACTATGATGTCTACAAAGAGGTCGCCAATTTGGCTATACTTTGTTCCTGACACTGAAGACTCTAGACTAGTACTATTATACTTCTAATTATGTAAAAATTAAATTTTCAAAATTCAATGAATATATCTATCAGTTATCGATATCGGCCTTGATTCTAGATAAAATATCGGGTTATCGGTATATCGGTAAAGTCTTCTATCGGTGCACCTTATTGGCGAGCGAGCGTAGCGAGCGAGACACTTACAGGGGTAAAAATGAAAAAATCGGGGATGTTTATTTATTTGTATATATGTTTGGACGTATGTATGTCATTTTGTACTTTGACCCTCACGTTTTTGTGTTAGTTATTTGTTCGACCCCGACCTGTTAGTTATTTGTTCGAATCCTCTGGTTTATCGATCAGTACCCGTATCACCCTAGAAATTGAATTGTTTACCGTTTTGAATTCTTTTGCGGGTGCAGTTAATACTTGACAACTTAAGGGACTTCCATTTCTATTCGAGTTAGTGGCGGTGGTAAGTCAATGCGCTCTTTGTCATAGTTATAAGCCGTGCGCACAGTATTTACCTGAAAATACATTGTCCACTAGACTACTGCCAAGGAAGTCTGTGTAGGTGCATGTCCAGCTGTGTCAAAGCATTGTGTGTTACAACCACTACTTAGCTAAAGAATATCACAAAGAAAACTTTTAAATAACGCGTATTGTTTTGTTGTTGTTGTTTTTGTCTTCAATTCAAGCAGTTGCAGGGAGTTGTTACTATGGCACTGAAATCCCTTTACTTTGTATGCTAAATTTAAAAACTGGACCTTATTTTCAGTAGCTTCAGTGTTAGAATTCAATAAAAATTAGTATAGTCTTTAGGCTCGCTCGCCATTTGTGCTCAAGCACACCACTAGTATATATATAATATATATAATACTTATAGCACGAGTCAGAGTACAATATGGGAAAATATTTTACAAGCACGCAAAATATTTTCACGAGCCAAAGGCGAGTGAAAATGTGGCGTGAGAGTAAAATATCATTCCCATATTGTACGACGAGTGTGATAAGTGATTTATTGCTTCTTTGAAAATTTTCTCAACCGGTTACAATACAATTTTCATTGATTTTACTCGCTACGCGCGCGCTACAAGTAGCGTACAATATAAACCGTACAATATGGGAGAATACAGAACGCTCGCGTGATGCGGAAATATTCAAGTAAAAATATCAAAGCTGCAATAAATACATATATAGTACTTATTACATGAGTCAGAATGTAATGTGGCAAAATATTTCATGAGCAGGCTAATTTATGTTCCCAGAGGCGAGTGAAAATAAATCTTGAGAGTGAAATATCTACACTGTAAAAAACGGGGTGTTACAATACGCCTTTTTTGGTGCTTCAGCTACACTGGCTGTAGTACACCCCATAGGGTGTAATGATACACCCCAAATTAGTGTTCCATTACACCCTTCAAACACCCCTGTGTAACTCCCAATAGAGTATTGTAATACACCTCTATTATACTCATTTTGGTGTTACCTTACACCCAGATTGGTATTAAAATACACTCCTGCATGACACCATTTACACTTGATGATACTAAAATAAGTATTAGCGTCAGCAGCTAGCCAGATCTGTTAGGGGTGTGGTCAATAAACTCTAACCACACCCAATTTATTGTAAACTTAGCCTGTTATATTCTTTACACTTCTGCTCTGTCTTCTAAGAGTTAAGTTACATTGTAAATAGCTATCTTACATGTAAGCAGCACTTCACTATTACCAGTGGTTTGCTATGAATATAATTAAATCTTCCAATACACCCTTATTGGTGTAAATACAGAGTGCTAACTAATGTAGTTAGACAGTATTAGTACTATTAGTACACTAATAACAGACTTGACAGAGCAAAAAATATTAGATAGAAGTTACTTTAAGGTTGTTTGCTCCAAGTAGTGATGTGTCTCACCAGCTGTGTATACTCTATGGTAAGTAGGAGAACATGCAGTCTTACTTATTCATATCTGATAAGGCTCCAGAAATATCACCTAATGTACTCCAGAGGCCCTTTTCAATGTGTAATCCCCTAGCATGACAACATATACTGACTCACCATGAGTCCTGGGCCATTTCCACTGTACATACTTCACAAATGCAAATGAAACTGATTAAACACAGTAACAGGGATTTGTCCAGGATTAAGGAACTCAATTGCTTGTTTCAGAGCATCCATGCCATTCCCCACCATTGCAGGGGTGGTAGTTTTTCGTAGAACAGTGGCAATAAGGTACATTTTGCTAGAGAGTCCATTGCATGATTGCAGAGCTGCCATAGTAAGCTCATGATTACTTACCAGAGTGTGCCTTGTTACTGTGGCAGAATCAGAAAGCCTTTTATGACACTGAAGAGAATTAACTGGCCAATAGTGAGACTAGCCTGGGATTCATGCATGCCTATCCTGATTCTTTAGACTAGTGCCATAGAAAATAAGAGAAAAGCATATAATATGCATATTGTCCATTCCTTTATTTATTTATACAATCACAACATTCCTTCTATCGTACTGTTCCTGGTGCCTCTCTGAAAAATTCTCTAACAACTGATTCTTCAGCCTAGTTTTGTTGATGGCTATTTTAATACCTAAATCCTCAAGACGATTTACATAAAGAGTATGAATCTCAGATCGTTTGAAAAGAAAAGTTCCAGAATATAAAGCTTGCTCATTGTAGCTTAAACAAACACTTTAGGTTCATTTAACTTCTCATTCAGGTTTCATACTTGACTTCCTGGTGTGATCTCCATAGCTATTGGGCAAATTGACCAATCAATTCAAATGATACTTTACATCCTGGCAATTAGATCTCATTCAATCCAAGAAAAAAGCTGGATGTGTTGCAGCCCCACGATCATGGTTGGAAGAAAGTTGGCATCAGCTTCAAATGTTGATACCAAAAGGAGGTCACCTTCCTCTTGTCCATTGTCACAGAACAAGCAGTTTGACATGTCTATTTTCTGTCACTTAGTGTGTTCTCTCTCTCATTTCTGTGACAGGGGAGGTACATTTTTTTTTTTGCCCTTTCTTGCTTGGTATTGCTGAAATTTCTTCTTGCAGGACTTGTGCCAACATGCAGAGTTAGCTTCAAAATCAGCAACTGTTACATCACTGCTAAAATAATTAAGTGAAAGTGCATTCAGATCTTGAAACTGTTTCACATTTGCCAAAATTGACACATAGGCCAAAAATTGACACATAGGCATCTATCCTACCACCACTTAAGTCATGGGTCTCTGATAGACACTTCACAGGCTCACTTGTTTCCTTCTGGCACATGATGCTGTGACTCCAATTCAGCTCCATTGAGGTTAGTGATATGAAATTAATGTTGATATGTGTTAGCTGGGTAAATATCATAATCTTACCTCTTATGACTGTAATGTTGGGGAGAAAAAAGAAACATTAAGTTAGATAAGATCTCTCAACCTATGTGTCATATCCCCAACACACACACACACCATAGTTAAGAGAGGTCTGGTGTAAGAATTTGGCCAGCTTGTCTGTATTCTATAATGAGCAAATAAATCTGATACTTGCATGACTTTGAAGCCAATGATTTCCTCATAATTTGAAAAATTTTTGATTTTTTGAGCCGAAACAATGAAACATAGTGAGATTACCTTTGCCGTATTAATCTATCTGACTTTGGTGAATTACATACTAAATATTTAGTAACAGCAAAAATTTATATAATTGGAAAAACCTGTTGTTTTTTTTTAAAATGACTGCCTTTGGTAAATTTAGCCACCAAGCCAAAATATTTTGCATGACCCACTTTCAATTAATGAGTACACCTTTTGTGAGCCTTGTGGTAAATTTGGTGCTTTTATCCGCCCAGTAACAGTAATCGTAATAATTACCACTAAGCCACCTGACTATGAATCTATATCAGTTTTTTTTTACCCAGAAGTTAATAATTTTGACATGATCATGTAAAATTCAACCAATAGCCTGTGGTTATCAGAATAAAATCTTCCCTACTGACAACAATTTGGAACTAGTCATAAGGTGTTTGGTTCGAGAGAGGTGATAATATTGTAGGGAGCAAGTGGAAAGTTCACTAAATGGAGGTAATCAGCTTATTAGAGAGTTCACTATCAGAGGTTCCACTGTAATGAGCAAGATTTAAATGTATTAAGCACAACATCTACCTGGGTTTGTGTAGTGCCACAATATCAAGCACATGTTAGGGCACAAATCATTAATGGGGGAGGGGCTGCTGTCCAGCGGGAAACCAGGAAGGGAGGCCATTGGTGAGGAAGAGGAGAGAGGAGAGGGAGGTCCAGTGGGTGTGGCACTTTCAGAGCAAAACGAGTGAGCAGCAGCAAGCAGTGTCGACACACACATCAGGTAAAGGGTGGCACCAGTAAAAGCAACCTGAAATAAATGAATGAATTTAAACAGCTTATTGGGTTTATAAACATAACAGAGGAAGAAGTAAAAACTAATGGAAACCAATAATTTATGCCAGACAAGTGGTTTGAATCTGGCATGACTTGACAGGTCTGTTCAAGTAAGTGGGCTAGAAATGAACTTCGATAATGGAAGCACCTAGGAAGTTAAAAAAAGCTCACGGAACTTGCCAGTAACTGCTATTTTTTTAAAACCATACAAAGGGCTAAAGAATAGAAAAAACATTTTCCACTCTGCCCGCACATGAACCTAGTTTCGATACGACTCAATCTAGCATGTGACGGGTTAACAATTCTCAAGTATTTTCTGTTCTCTTTCAAACTAATGGGAATGTATGAGCACAGCAACCTGCAAGATGAGGTCTTGTGTTTCTATGCATTTTTTCAAGTTTATAGATCAAAGTGCACGCGTACCATGACAACGTGTTACATGAACATGCAAGTCAGTGTTTGTGCCTAGTAACAAGCATAGGATGTGGGTGGTTTTCTAATTGGTGCGAAATAGCTCCAACAATATTTCATTCTTTAACAACATTCTTGATTAAATTGACTTAACCAGCTCTCACAGCCATTATACATTCCGGAAGACACACATACTAAGTGGTAAATAAGATGTCTGGTTGAATGATGATGAGCTAATTTGACAAACCATATTGATAATATCACCTTGTCTATCTTCTTCCTCTCTTGACAATAACTAATGACTTAACAAATTCTATCATAAATTATTAGTAGTAACGGGGTCAAAAAAAATGCAACAGATTTTTTGCTAAATAAATCTCATGCAAGCCAGGAGTGTGAAGATGATGGAGACCGTACAACATAACCTTTGCTACCATGCACACATAATATAATATTATATTTTAACTATTTCTCAGACGTACACAACGAACATCATGTGCACGCACACACACACACACACACACACACTGAGGAGAAATTCGCATGATAGTTACCAGCTTACGGAGCATTGAAGCTCAAGGCACTATTATTGGGTAAAAGGTCAAATGATTATAAATCGCTGCCACATTACCCTCACAATAAAAAGGCACCGTACTTTGTTGGCTGATGCAATAATAGTTGGTAAAGGGTCAACAAGTAGCTTGTGTCACTTAAACAGATTATTGTAGTATACTAATTTTATTGTACCTGTGCTGTGCATTCTTTGGCAAGGGAATATTACTTCAATGTTACTGCTGTCAGTAGAAATCCATCTCTGCAAACTATTCATTTAGATGTTAATATTAGCCTATACTCTGTATACAGTATTTCATCCTACTGATGTTCCTACTAATGATTTGCCCCTAGCAATCAAGCTGCTCATGGTAAATATCTTATTACAATCCTGTTACTCGAGGTATTTTCACTCCCACAACTTTACAATAAAACCTGAAAACTTAGCACCAAACGTTTAACTATTACGACATTCAGTGAAACCAATAATCATTTTCTCAGAACACTCTCTATGCAACTCTGTTACAATAGCAAAGCTGCAATGCTGGCCGATCCAATACAATATGATAGGACTCTGTCCTTTCCCTGTTTGTGAAAGCTGAGAAGTGACATGTTTCCTTTTCCTGTGCCAAGTCAGTCATTTACAGCAACTGACACTTCCTGGATGCTACAGAGCCTCAGTTCAGTTACTATTTCTATTCCCCTTCTGCATAATTGGACATTCCAAGACCATTTCTAACTCACAAATCCAGCTACAGGTTATGAAGCCGTAAAACAACAAGCTGTCAAAACAAGCAAAGACACAAACATGGTAAATTCTTCATTAAAATTTCAAAATCCCTTATAAATGAATTACTAAATTTCAGGGGAAGTGATCGGTTAACCATATTGCTTCGATCAGCAACCCTGACACCCTCAGCTTTAATGCTCCAGTTTGAGAAGGCTTACAAATGAATTACTCATACACCTGGATCAGTCCAAGGAGATTTAAAAAAAAAACAAAAAAAAAACTAGAGAGACAGAATAGCAAAACCTTTTTTTTTTAAATATCATCCACCTTCCAACATTAATGTAAAAACGAATACATTTTTGGTAAAGGAAGATAAAGTTTAATCTGGTTTTGAGATAACAACTTGTGGAGACATGTCTCTGTGTGTGTGTGTGTGTGTGTGAGGGGGATGGTGAGCATGGTGCAGTCAAAGTAGGGCAAATAACTCCTCAACAAGCTTATAAACAATAAAACGGGAATTCAATACCTTCTTTACCACTTTCAAAACATGAATTGAAACAATGTACATAACACTTGTTGCTCTACTAGTCTCCTGTTTTCACTATACAGCTTTTAACAATGTATACACATTATAATAACAAACAGCACCCGGTTAAAAAAAGTACCTCCAAAACTACACCACTTGCTACAATTTTAAGTAGCCATAAATAAACAAAAGTTCATATTATACAACATGACTTACTTGGAATGTAGAAAAAAAGAAAAGCATTAGTAGCTATGTTCACTTACTGAGTTTGATTAGATCATGATAAACTAACGCATGGACTAGTGCATCCGTGTGATGTGAAGGTCACATTTTTCTAGTCATTCAACCAAACTGCCTATACATATGATCACAAGCACTCCATAGATTCACTTAGATCAACACTTACTGTTTGCTGTAGCTAGCTACCAAGTAACTTCATAGTAATTCCTAAGTAAAAAATTAAAACAGCCACTGGCCAATAGTGTTATAATTATGACAAATTGCTGAACCAGTTGTTTAGGGTGTCACAATAATTTTTGCTATTATATTAACTAATGAATGACCATGAGTAAAGCACTCATTTTTATTATAACTAAGTACTGCATGCTAAGGGCTATTTCATTCTAGCTGCATTATCATACAGACATTTGGTGTAAAATTTAATGAAAAGGATAAAATATCCTATAGAATTTTTTACACACAGTATTCTATTATTGCCCAAGAGGCATTCAAGAGATATGTGATACAAGTTGATTATAATTATTATTCTTTGCAATGTGTCGTTGATGACTTAATATCAGAATAATGGATCAGTTCATATGATATTCAAGTGGTACCTCGGAAGCTCTAAAACATTAAACATATGTTCGGGCCAGCCCTCACTAAAGTGGTTGTTAAGGCAACCCCGGAACTTTGTTATGAACAAGATCTGGATTCATAGCATGTATGTGTATGACATCATTATATTAATGTTTTATTATGACCCTCACTTCATACACACTCTATACGCTCCCCAGTGTGTGTGAGGTTACTATCAATTTAGTCACACCTTTCATTCACTAACTAATCATCTCGTCTCATTCAACTCTCTCATTAATTAGTACCAGTTTTTCTTCATACTTAGCTCTCTATATATACCCTTCAGCCAGTTATTCTTGCAAGAAGTATGAAGTTAAAATGTTAAGTCTCTTTAGACTTCTAAAATCATAGCTACTCCTCTTGTCCTCTTGTAGAGGGATCAAGAGTGAGGACCTTACAAACCCTCTCCATATAGCGGTTGCCACCCCAACGTATCATTTGAAACATCATAAATGATACACACTATCCAGTTCCATGTGAATAAATGCATACACATTAATCTGTGTGTAAAGACACTAGCTATAGAATTACTGTAAGATAGTATAACAGCATACAAGTGACTGCAACAACTTTATTAAAACAGAAAATACAACAGGACTGCAAAGGAATACAAAATGGAATCTACTATATTCTAAATACTACAAGACACAACAAGAGATTGCAAGTCACAAGAACAGACTAAAGAGACTAGGAGAGACTATACATGAGACAAAAAAGATTGAAGAGGCTAAAGAGACTAGAAGAGAATAAAAAGACTAGAAGAGAATAAAGAGACTAGAAGAGATCGAAAAGGCTAGAAGGGACTAAAGAGACTAAAGAGACTAGTCATTCAAATTAAGCTAGTGAACTATATTCTATAAATAACTCCTACAATAATGTTATGATAGTACAAATTACATTAAAAAAACAACCAATGTAAGTCACTTTTTGGTTAGCTATTTGATGATCTCATCAGCAGATCCTTAAGTATTAGTGCTTAGATTACTGGATTTCAGGATGCAATTTGTGGAGTGGCTTTATCATTTATTGTAGAGTCAGTTGAATCTGTTCAAATTGTAAATAATCGGAATGGACACTGGCTTATAGTATCCACTATTGAATGTCCGCCTTCAACAGCTAGTGCTACATTCAATAGCATGTATCATTATGTAGGAAAGCATGTAAAAGCCAAGTGCTTCCTTGCTACACAGTGAATTTCTTAAAATCTATTTAAACTTTATGGACACACAAATTCTGGCTGATGAATATGATTGTGGGCTCTATGCCATAGCTAATGTGACTGCACTTGTGCATGGAAGACCCTTGGAAGATGTTTTACGAGTACAAGATATTTTTTGAGTAAAAGATATTTTATGAGTAAAAGAAAATGAGATTGCACTTATTTCAATGTCTAGAAAGGATACATTTCACCTTTTCCTAAGAGGAGAGCTCTAAAGAAAACATCAGAAACATAAAAATTTTGATAGTCAGAGCATTTGCAGACTACCAGAAGGGGCACTGCTACATGAAGAATGGGGAGACCATACCTCAATTGATATCACATGAATTCATACCTGAAAGTTTCAAAGGCTGATCTATTGGGAAGTTGTTCCTGCAGTGCACTAAAGTAAAGAGGTTATAATTTGTTGTTTATATTTTTGTTATTGTTGTTTTTGCTTTTGCTACTTGCAATTTTAAATTAAAGTTCAATATTAATTTTGTGGTATTGACAAATTCAATGTATCAAAAATCTAGATTTAATTAATATTTAAACAATACAACCTCATAATCCAGAAAACTAATATTTGTTGCTGACTAAATCTTTTCAAAATTATTTTCATTGGGTTTGTGCTTGCATAATCTTGCTTCTTGCCTGAGGTGCTGGTGACATAAAATTAATGAATTGATTGACTGAGGTAGCTACTTGTAGCTAATAGTTTGAAGAAAGACATCCACTTCTTAGGATATCATGAACAAGTAGCTAAAGATGGTCTCAATGTTGAAGTGGAGAAGCAGATGTGAACAGTTAATTAATAAATATCCAGTGTATTATCTTGTCCATCCCACATGTCAATTAATAGTTCCATGACTATAGAAATCCATTCATTAATTAATGGGAACCAACTTGAACGACAAGTCAGCAAAAAAAGCAGAAGAGTTCCAACCATTACATACAAACATCCAACATGATCGCACCCTGCATAGCTATGCTTGTAGACAAGGTGAAACATCAGTTGTTTAAAAGAAGCAATTTATAATGCATGTGATAAAAGAAATGATGCTCATCTGCCAAATTAGATGGCATTTTGGCAAGAGTTTAAACTTGCATGCACCAAATGTGAGGTGTCACATTGATTGTTAGGCTTCTTTTTAGGCAAAAAAAAAAGCAATTCAGCAGCTATGCTTCAAAAATCTTGCTTTTGATTCAATTGTTAGCTAGAATAGTGTTGATGTAAATAGTTCAATATATAGCTATACCTATTGGACAGAATGATGTTCATTTTTAAGTTTTATTTTAATGGCATTAGCTACATCTAGATAAAAAACTGAAAGGTCTTTACTAGTGGAACTTATAGTGAGGCAATATTTTATATTTCCTCAAGTACAAAACTTTTCCACATAATAAACAAGGTTTCAAAGCAGAATTTTAAACTTTTTCACACTCCAAGCACAGTCACATTCAAATACTATGATACTAGAAAACCATTATCGTGAATTCTTTCAAATTGCTGACTGTCTGAGTTTCAGATCAGCAACTAGCTAGTTAAAACTTCATGATTTTAAAGTTGTTACAGAAGTAATGGTACCAGTAGTTACAATTTTGTGAACTTTGAATCGACTTTAATATAGAAAAGTTGAAGAATTCTGAATTTGGATTAACTAAGTAACTTCTTTCAATGATTTAGTCATTCAGGGGCTAAAATAATTATATTAATAGCAAATTTTCTCATTCTAACAGCCAAATTTTACTGAAAGCCAGGAAGATTTTGCACCAGCTCCTCCGAAACTCCCCCTTATTGACACTGTAACAATAACTACTGTTGAAGCTGTAACTAAGTTTCTTAGTGAGGATAAGGCAAATGATTTAAGGGGTAAAGTTAGTGGTTCTCTTGTTTCTGCAGTTGTGGCCTACTTGTACATTCTTTGAGGAAGAAGCTTTAAACTCAGCTCCAGCTACACCTGTATTTTGGAATAGATATGTAGATGACACCTTTGCATAGTTATGAAAGGAACTGAAAAACATTGGTTGGACCATTTAAACTCTGTAAGACCTCCTATAAAATTCACCATGTAATTAGAGGAAGATAGTAAGCTACCTTTTCTGGATTGCTTATTAAAGAGAGAGAGAGAGTGATGGTATGCTTACATCCACTGTGTACAGAAAACCTACACACACAGATAGATACCTTCACTGTAGGTCTCATCATCCTAACCATGTAAAGACAGGAGTAGTGAGGTGCTTGTATCAGAGAGTTAGGAGGGTAACCAATATGAGTAAAAACTTGAAGGAAGAAGAGAAACACCTACACAAAGTGCTTCAAAGTAATGGTTATGCCAACACAACCATTAAGGCAGGCTCTAAAGAGTTACCTTCTAGAGATCACACAGATACTGAGCAAGAGAAAGGTTTGATTCGTTCTATTCCATACATAGCAGGATTGAGTGAGAGTATTCAAGAGAGTGGTGTGGAGACTTTGACATCAAAACAGCATTTAAGTCGGGTAAGACAGTAAGATCACATCTTACTAAAGTTAAAGATACTATACCCATTACCACAGAGTCATCCTTAGTGTACAATATACCCTGCAGTTGTGGTAAAGTATACATAGGTGAAAAAACTAGAAGGTTTAAGCAGAGAGTGAAAAAACATCAGGATGCTTGTAAGAGAGGTGATGAGAAGGATTCAACCATTGCTGAACATACTTGGCAGCAACATCACCCAGGTAAGAGTTGTAGACAGAGCCAGTAAGAATCGTGAGTTGAAGATCAAGGAAGCTCTACACATACAGATGCAACAACAAAAGTTTAACAGAGACATAGGTTTATAGCTTCTAGGATGCTGGCTGTTCATGCTGCGTGCAAATTACCCTCCAGGATATAATAAACAGTAAGCATGCACTCAGAAATCTTGCATTTACATTGTGTTATAAATATCACTATGGAAAGTTCGACCTCAGTTGATCTCTAAAGAGGACTTTGGCAAGAAGTCGAAATGTCGGGTTAAGTTTTAAATAACAATATTGGCTGTTAGAGTGAGTGAGAAAATTTTCTATTATTATAAGTAACTTCTTTGCAGATCATGCATAGTAAACAGATATGAAGTTCATCAATTTCTGGGACAAACAAATAGTAATGTACAATTCCAGAGCGGGCAGTGGCAGTGTTCTTATCACAAAATATGCAACTCTAGATTCTCAACTCTCCGGCACATCCAATTAGATGGAATGGACACTTTTTATCTTCTAAACTTTCTGCAGTATGAATGATGAGACTATAATTGTGTATTTTGGCAGCAATAAGCATAATATGTCATGATTGTTAATTTGCTGGACAAAGTGAGCATCGCTTTATGTTTTCTCTTTGAGCGTATTACACAAATCAGTTTCTGAAACACACAAAGACAGGCTAGCAGTGTAACAGATAACTGGCTATGTTGATGTTCTCTTCCTCATCTAGATCAATGGCCAGTAGCTCTGCTAGTAAGCTCTCAAAGAAGAGTGCTCCCAGCACTTCTTTAATATAAGATAGCTGGTGACTAATTTAGTCACTGTAACTCTGTGATAGTGTCCGCGCAGAGCCCTACCACCAACTCCTCCTCCATGGATCATAGCTACTCCACCGACAACTGCAGAATCTTTATACATTAGTGGAGTCTCACTCACATGACTCTGTTGTATATAATAGTCAGGTCTACATCTCTCTCTAGTAGATCATGCAATACTTCAGCTTCATCATATTGAGATTGATATGGATGCTCAGGTTGATCAGGTTGTTCGGGTGCACCAGGATCATCAAGATCTTCAGGGAACTCTTGACTACCAATACTATCAGTGTTACTACACACATCAAATACATACTTCTCAGCATTAATTTCTGGTGATTCTTTTTCACATCCTTTCAAATTATCAGTGTGTTCGTTGAATGGTGCATGTTAAGTCTCGGTATAATATTCAAGTGCTGCCATCAGTCCTCTTCCCTCTCAGTTATGGTACTCCCTACGCTATACTCCCCTGTGATAATGTGGGTGAGGTGTTTCTGGTTCTTACACTCCCACTTCTAATTCTTTATTTCTATCCTTATCTTTCCCCTCTTATCTCTTCTCAATTATCTTCCCATATCAACAACATCATCTCTCAGAACCTCTGGTTTCTCAGCCAGCTCATTCACTCATTCACTTGGTAAGTTATGCCATTTAGTGAATCATCTATCCACCCTGCATATTAAATATCCATAGGTCCACGTAATTGTCGACCATAAACTAATACACCTTCCTCAAAATGACTGTAAGGACCTGTAATGGTAGACCCATTTAAATATAACTATGCAAGCATCAGCTACTTTCCTAGCTGCAGCTGTTTTCAGATGCACAGCATCAGCCACCTGGTAGCCATGTAACATGAAGTAAGTGTGAAACACATCCCTCCCTTCCCAGGAGGTAATGGACCCACTTGTCCAATGCTATAACTTCAAATGGCTGTGTCAATCATATCTGTCGGTACTCTACTTCCTGTATTCACCTTTGAGCAAGTAATACAAGATTTAACATGTAGTTCACTATCCTCTGCAATAAAATGTACTACTAACTATTTTAGTCATTTTCTTACACACAACATGCCCGCTAATTTCATGAGCTAGTCTAAAAGACATGCTATTCTTTGACTTAGAAACTACCAATCTATTTTGAACTCTTGGTCATGCACCATTTGTCTGTGAAACAATGAGCCACTTGCTCAGTAGTAGTCTCTCTCCTTCCTGTCAGCTAAACTACTACACATCTGAAGGTGGGAACTATATAATTTCCTGTTCCAACTGCTCAGTCTCTTGCTTATTGTCAGCAACATCTGGTGCACCTAGCTCACACAAACCAATCCAATCATTACCACACAAATTACTTCCACATTCCTCAACATATCTTCCTGCCTATCACCTTCTCCCTCTACTTCTTCTGAAGAATCAGCGCAACTACACCAGCTTCCAATCAATTCCTCACTCCCAGAACCCATTTCACACTCCTCAACTAAATCACAATCCATGTACTCATTAGTAACATCTTTCTCACCCAATTCAAAAGGAGTTGGACATATATCCCGACTATCTTCTTGTCTATCATACTCAATTTCAGCCATCTTCTTTTTAAATTTGCTATGAGTAATTAGATACACCTCCTTAGCTACTGCTCACTTTCTGAAGAGTGTGTCATGTCATCAGTCATTAAGTGTGAAACTAGTAATGGCTTACACACAATAGCTCACTAGTGCACATGGAATCAGGTACTACTGCTAACTTTGTGAAAGACTAAGACTGCACAACAAAACTAACCATGACCAACCTAGCCACGTAAAGTTTCCTTTGAGACTACAATTATTCACACTATCGTCAATACGTTGGTTCAACAAGACAAAACTTTCTGGAATTACTGTTATTTCTGCCTCAGTATACAAAACAATGTCTGCTTCCAAATTATTTATGGTGGATAAGTCAGTCGAAGACTGCAACACACCTCAAGCAAGCGGCAAAGAAAAGACAGAATGTTTTAGTGATATATCATCAGCAAATTTACCATCCTCTCAAATTTCTATACTTTATGTAGACTATAATACAACTGAGAACAACCAAAGCAAGAGTAGTAACAGTATTGATAATATGTGTGTGTGTAATAGATTGTACAACATGTCCAATAGTATTCCACTATCCAAATATGACACTTAATCTATACTTATCAAACTACATTCATAAACCTGAAATTAGGCTCTATCATACTGCATGCATGTATAAAGAAGTGCCCACTATCTTGAACAGATGAAATGTTCAGGAACTTCAGCCTTTCCTACAACTATCACACAACAATTCTAGACAAGGAAATTTAATTTCTGCTAGTGAATCCATTCAGTAAAGTACAAATTCAATTATGTAAAATGCTAGCTATATCCATCCTAGGCACCTTTGTTCTTACTACAAATATATAAAGAATAGATTCAGGTAGCAATAAGCATGCCGAGAAAGTGGAGGGAATAATTTGAAAATTTAAACTCCATTTTCTCAAAGTGCAATTTTAGATTTAAAATTCCGTTTTTTTGTTGAGTCACAGATATATGGAATCCCCAACAAGAGAAAATTAAGTCTTACCTAGAACATACGAAACTAGTTTTCACAGTAACTTCAATGACCAGTGTGAGTCTTTACAGTGACTGAGACAATGATGCAGATCAACAAAAGTCGTGATATTTGTGTTTCAGACATAGAATTCATTGCTTTACTCTGAAACACCATTCTATAAATGTGAAGCGTTCTTTGTCTACTGATATCTTGCTTGTTTGACCTGTTCCAATACCAAGCTTTCAATTGCTATAATCTAACAATAGAAGTCATGTGAGAAATGGAGTTGTAGAAGACCTGATAATTCTGATTTTATCTATTCCTACATGCACACTTTATAAATCTTAAAAATTTCGCTTCAGAAATGTGATAACTATAATCTCAACGTAAAGGCAATTTTAGCTAGAAGTTGATTTTTCTGAAGAAAATTATTTTTAGCTTAAGATTTTTCTTCCTTTTTTTTTCGTTTGCAGAAACTAGACTAGAGATATACTCTAGCTTATGACAGACACAAGTGTGATATAAAACTAGAGATATACTCCAGCTTATGACAGACACAAGTGTGATATAAAACTAGAGATATACTCTAGCTTATGACGGACACAAGTGTGATACAAAGACTAGAGATATACTCAAGCTTATGGCAGACATGAGTGTGATATAAAACTAGAGATATACTCTAGCTTATGACAGACACAAGTGTGATATAAAACTAGAGATATACTCTAGCTTATGACAGACACAAGTGTGATATAAAGACTAGAGATATACTCTAGCTTATGACAGACACAAGTGTGATATAAAACTAGAGATATACTCTAGCTTATGACAGACACAAGTGTGATATAAAACTAGAGATATACTCCAGCTTATGACAGACACAAGTGTGATATAAAACTAGAGATATACTCTAGCTTATGACAGACATGAGTGTGATATAAAGACTAGAGATATACTCTAGCTTATGACAGACACAAGTGTGATACAAAGACTAGAGATATACTCTAGCTTATGACAGACACAAGTGTGATACAAAGACTAGAGATATACTCTAGCTTATGACAGACACAAGTGTGATACAAAGACTAGAGATATACTCTAGCTTATGACAGACACAAGTGTGATACAAAGACTAGAGATATACTCTAGCTTATGACAGACAGCTCCTATCTTGCTGGTAACTAGAGAGTCGTAGTTAATTGGTGGCTAGCTTGGACTACGACTCTCTAGTTACCAGCAAGATAGGAGCTGCTACGAAGGAGCAACTCGGTGATGAATTCTGTTACTGACAAAGTCTCCAGTTACAAATATTACTTTTAAAACAGTCAAGAATGATAGATATTGTCTGTTTATATAGAAAGTGAGATGTGCTAGCTAATAGATAGATAATGATGAAATGTATGCATTATTGTAACTATGAATGAAACATTAAAAAGTTAATATGGAAATGTTTGTTGTTTCTGGGTGCAGGACTTGCTGTCTCCAGTTTTAGAGGTAAGGGGGAGGGGCTGCCTGCAGCAGAGGTTCCGACACAGCCGTTGTTCAGGGAGCTCCCTGAACAAAAAGTACAAAATAACATTCCAATTATAATAAATTAATTTATAAGATGTGACAGCTACTAATATATGCATTATTGCCTGTGCTTTGGGGAAGTTCAATCTATAGTGGTTTAGGAATATTTTAATGTCAATCTCTGTAAAAAAAAACCAAAAAAACTAAAGCACATTAAAAAGTCTCAGCAAGTCGTATTATTTCACTACTGAAGCTGGTCAATAGCTATATCATCAATAGCACCATCACTGTGGAGCCTCTATCAAACTGGTCAAAATTGACAAAGGTGGCCTGAAGAATCGAGTAAGGTCTGCTAGCCTGAAGAATCGAGTAAGATCTGCTTGTCTGAAGAATCGAGTAAGTACTGCTTGTCTGAAGAATCGAGTAAGATCTGCTTGTCTGAAGAATCGAGTAAGATCTGCTTGTCTGAAGAATCGAGTAAGATCTGCTTGTCTGAAGAATCGAGTAAGGTCTGCTTGTCTGTCAGGTACTGGCAGTAGTGATAATGGCTAACCATTGGACAGTATCTTATGATGTATTATTTTAAACAAGACTTTATTTCATTCTAACTACTGAATTCACTTATCTTTCCTTGTGTTGGAATTGTTATTCATTTAGTGTGAGGTTCTCCAGACATAAGTGTTCTGCTGACATTAGCCACTAGCTACTCTCTTATCAACTGGCGTTGCTGGTGAGTCGGAAGTCTGATGCAATATACTTGTTTGGCAGTATTTATGAAGGTGTGGCTACTGACTGGTCAAAATGATCTTTGCATGTAAGCACTGGTAAAGGTCTCTGAAAATGGTAGCTTGATTCCTCTGACTGTAATGAAGATTTACAGCAGGGACAAGTAAGGCCATTACTGTGCTGTACATTGCATACACAGACACTTTATAAGAGGCAATATCTCCACAGTTAGCTCAATGTGCATGTCTAGAATTCCAGCACAAACTTTGCACAATGGTGATTGTGAAGAAGCATTCAGAGGAGGAACATGGTCAGAAGATAATGAAGGAGGTGCGACTTCTTTCATTTGAGCTACACAAGATGCAGGTGTGATTCCACAAGGTCTGCCAAATGTAGAAGGCACTTTCTTGTTCTGTCCACCTCTGAGTTACTAAATATGTGAATTGATCACATATCTATTTCACCTCGCAATTATAATATTTTATTATATTTGATGTTTACCTCACATTCTCCTTTATGTCTACACCATTGAATTGAAAATGGTTGTTGGTGGCTTTTGCACAATAAGGAACTCTATTTTTGTAAGCTTGGATTGTTCTTCTAATTACTCCCTGAAAGCAAAGCAATATTCTGGAGGCCATGAATTCCATATCATCTTCACTGACGTCAGCTTTGAATGTCTCTTGGAGACGCCTACTGTTCCAGATGCAAGAGGAGGATCTCTTGGCAGTCTTCCATCTCTTCCCACACACCCTACAACACTTCTTAAGCTGTTCTTTATGTATTTCCTTAATTTTCCTATCAGTATGTATGACTTCACCTAAAATTTGTTTTCAAGTGACTAATCTATAACTCTGAGATAGTGTCCTTGCAGAGCCTTACCACCAGCAACTCCTCCATGAATCCTAGCTACTCCACAGATAACCGCAGCCTAATGCTAAACATGAATTCCCATTCCCAGAGTAATACTTTCAGCTACATACCTCAACGCAATTATTTACACCCGTCTCTATCGTTCACTTACTAAGAGTTGCGACATCGGACGCCCGGGAAGTATCCTCGACTTACAAAAGC
>WLWD01001337.1_pt1 | contig 34440 bp, 32 predicted proteins | sample 6712731 | NCBI WGS metagenome assembly WLWD01 (sample SAMN12718690, study PRJNA576275) | sponge metagenome | isolation source: marine sponge | host: Mycale hentscheli | place: New Zealand: South Island, Marlborough, Capsize Point | collected 2014-11-01 | reverse complement strand
GGAGGAGAGGGAGGAGAAGAAGGCACACAAAGTAGTGCACCTCCTCAAGAACCAGCCACCTCTGCCGAGCAAAGTGGTAGAGAAGATAAAGGAAGGCTCGTTCGTGGATTTCGCCTTCTTCCCGGTCTTTGATGACGGACCGGGGGAAGCTGGAGATTGGAGAGCCAGCCAAGGAGAGAGTGGCGAGAGTACTGCCGCTGGGTCGGCTGGCAGGAGGAGAAGTGTCAAAGAGGTACCCGACTTGGCCGGGTGGGGCACTTGCTTCACTCTGTTCCAAGTGGCGTGGGCGAGCAGCAAGCCAGAGATGTGGGTTCCACTGTCCGCCTACAGAGAGGTGATAGTAAAGTTGGCGAAGAGACACCAGTGGACCCAAGTGGCTCGTTACGACAGGCGGTTCAGGCAGGAGGCGGCGGGGAGAGCCGAGGTGAACTGGGAGGAAGAGAACCTGTCGTTGCTGCTGGACATCGTCCACGCCACACCGCCGGGAAAGCCTGAGCCCAAACAGGCAGCAGGAGTGATTGGCACTCCGCCCCGGAGGCTGGAACAGAGGCGACGTGGATCCTGCTTTCGCTACAATCGGGGCGAGGGCAGGTGCAACTTCGGCGCCCAGTGCCGATTTGCGCACGTCTGCTCCGACTGCGGAGGAGACCACCCGGCGTTTCACTGCGCCAAGCCGGGAGTGAACATTAAGAACTGATCGGATAGCTAGTGAACTCTGTCACACACGCACGCACTCACGATCACGTTTGTACGTTATCGCATCTTGATTGACCTTATCTCGAAACCACTGGACCGTAGTCAAGGGAGGGTAGGAGCTAGTGGGGTAGTCAGGCGTAGTGGGACTGGGGGGAAGGGTAACCTAGTCGGGAGGGGTGGGTAGTTCACGCACACGCTCGGGTAGTTAGGATAGGGAGGTGGACCGGTGCGGAGAGGGGCAAAGCTGACGAAGTGTTTATGCTTTTACAGGGTACCAGTTCACGAGTCAGTTGAGGGATCTCGAGAGGAGATCGGAGAGCAAAAGGAGTAAAGTGCTGCAAGGAGCGGAGGAGGTAGTGACCCCTCTGGTGTGGCAGCTGTGGGAAGACGAGCTGGAAGGGCACCCAGACAGAGAGTGGGTGGAGCTCCTGGTGAGAGGCATAAAAGAGGGGTTCAGGCTGGGGCACGAAGAGAGCAGAGTCGTGCTGAGAGAGGGCAGCGGAACCATGTATGAGGCCTCGGAGCACAGAGACATTATCAGTGAGTACCTGGAGAGGGAGGTACAGAGCAAAAGAGTGTGGAAGGTAACGGGGGTCGCTGCTGGTATCCAGTGCTCCCCGTTCGGTGTGATTCCAAAGAAGGGAAAGCCGGGCAGGTGGAGGTTGATAGTGAACCTGTCCGCCCCGGAAGGCCACAGCGTAAACGACGGCATTGATAGAGAACTGTCGAGCGTGGCGTACACATCTGTAGACGACGTGGTGAGGAGAGTGTTGGCGGTGGGCGAAGGCGCCCTGATTGCCAAGGCCGACGTAAAAGCGGCCTACAGAAACATTCCCGTGCACCCCAAAGACAGGTGGTTGCTGGGAATGAAGTGGGAGGGCGAGACCTACGTGGACGGCACCCTGCCGTTCGGTCTCAGATCAGCCCCCCTGCTGTTCACGGTGGTTGGAGATGCCATAGAGTGGGCTGCCACGCAGAGAGGAGCCGTGTGGCTCAGACACTATATTGACGATTTCGTGGCAGTGGGAGAGAGGGGCACCGACCAGTGCGAGAGAGGCATGGTCGTGTTCAAGGAGGTGTGCCAGCGGCTGGGTATGCCGCTGGACGAGAGCAAGGAGGAGGGACCCAGCGAAGTGCTGACCTTCCTGGGTATGGAGATAGACACGGTCAAGATGGAGGTCAGGTTGCCTCGAGAGAAGTTGACCGAAATGAGGGCTCTCCTTGCAAGGTGGAGGGGCATGAAGAGTTGCAAGAGGAGGGACCTGGAGTCGTTGGTGGGGTCCCTCAACCACGCTTGCAAAGCCGTGAGGCCGGGGAGGGCCTTCAAGAGGAGGTTACAGGACCTCATGACCACCGTGGAGAGAGACGGATGAAGGGTGAGGCTGAACGTAGAAGCGAGGGCCGATATTGAGTGGTGGCACCAGTTCGGGTTGAGGTGGAACGGCACCTCCCTCATGAAGTCGGTGGTCATGGAAGTAGAGTGCCACGAAGAGTTGGTCTCGGACGCGTCCGGGAGCTGGGGCTGCGGTGCAGCCTGGAAGGGAGAGTGGTTCCAGATCCAGTGGAAGGCGCTGGCTGGAACGAGCGAGTGTGGCATCATGCCCAAAGAGTTGCTGCCGATAGTGGTCGCGGCAATAGTGTGGGGGGGTCAGTGGAGAGGGCTGACCATCAAGGCCAGGTGCGACAACATGTCGGTGGTGGCGGCCGTCCGGGCGGGTGCATGCAAAGAGAAGTGGTCCATGCACCTGCTCAGGTGCTTGGCGTTCGTCGAGGCTAGAGTGCCTCTGACGGTGAGAGCCGAGCACATCAAGGGGACAGAGAACGTGGTGGCAGACGCTCTGTCCAGGGACGACTTAGAAAGGGCTCGCTCTTTTATGCAGGTGTCGGAGAGAGATCCGGTGGCAGTGCCCGGGGAGATACTGCAGATGCTGACCACTCCGAGTCAATCATGGTCAGAGCAGGACTGGAAGAGACTGTCGTCGCTGTCATCGATCAGTCTGTAGCAGAGCCCACGCGGAGGCGTTACGCCTCGGCGTGGAAGAGGTACTCGGAGTGGTGCAGCCGGATGAAAGAGGCGGCCCCGTTGCCTTTCACGGAGGACAAGGCCACGACGTACGTGCTGGTGCTGGCCAGGGACGGCTTGCGAGCGGAGACGGTGAAGCATCACCTGGCCGGTCTGAGGATGGCTCAGATAAAAGCAGGCATGGCAGCACCGGAGTGGGGTATCATGGCTAGACTGGTCCAGCTGAGAAAGGGGCTGGCGCGTCTGGAGGTCAAGAAAGACAGAGACATACTATGCTGGGAGCCGGTGAAGTGGCCGCACATGAGAGCCATGCAGGCCGTCTGGAGCACCGAGGGGAAGAAAGGAGAGATGTTGTGGGCAGCGGCCTGCATGTGCTTCTTTGGTTGTCTCAGGGTGGGGGAAGCTCTGACCCCTGACGGCGTCGAGTTCGACGAGAAGGCCCACTTGACGTGGGAGGACGTGCAGATGGAAGGCGTCGCGAGCCCCAGTTAGATCCGAGTACGGATCAAGGAGTCCAAAACGGACAGAAAGAGAGAGGGGGCCTTCGTGAGACTGCCGAGGACCGATCTGGACGTCTGCCCAGTGAGGGCGGTTCTCGAGTTTATGTTAGTCAGGGCGCCCGGTCGGGGCCCGTTCTTCAAGGACCAGGATGGCGTGGGTCTCACCAGACGAAACTTTGTGAAGTAAGTCAAACGGGCTCTGGTGAAGATGGGTATTCCGGAAGCCGGAATATCGGGCCACAGTTTCAGAATCGGAGCCGCCACGGCGGCTGCGGAAAGCGGGTCCACCGACGAGGAGGTGAAGGCCCTGGGGAGATGGAAGAGCAGGGAGTACAAAGGGTACATCAGAAGACAAGGTGGTGACCAGGCAGCGTCGGCCAAGAAGTGGACGGAGGCTATAAAGCAAGAGAAGTCCAACTGAGTCCGAGCGAGAGAGTCATAGTCACCCGTTGTCATGTGTATTGTTGTTCAGTTGTCATCATGTCGTGTATACGCTAGTAGTGACCCGAGAACAGGGTACTGTGCGTAGGTGATTGTGGGAGCGGAGCAGGAGCTAGTCCTGCTCGCGAGTAGTGTGTGCGTCGGAGCAGTCGGGGCTCTCCGAGGGGTGCCGTTGGGGAGGTGTCGGTAGGGATGTACAGCTGCCGCAGGGTAAGCATCAGCTGCACGATTGCGAGCCTCAGGGTAAAGGGCCTGAGGGCGCGCTGCACCCCAACAAGGCATAGGCGGAGCCGAGTCCTAAGAGGGGGCGCGGCTTCGGGCGAGCGACTGCAAACTTCCGGCACACACACAGAGTTATGGAGAGTAAAGTCAATGAATGTAGAATGTTTGGTGTGGCTTCCCACACGCCCTCAGTAGGTAACGGCAGGTGAAGCAGAGTGGACCGAGGTTACCGGCGGTTAAAGGGATGGGGAAGAGATTGAAGGAGCCCGGGCCAGAGGGGGCCGGGCGAACGCATGCGCGAGTGAGGTAAAGGCCTCGCGCTGAGGGCATCAATTAGAGAGTGAGAAAAGAAAAAAGAGAAGAGAGAGAAAAGAGAAAGAGAAAAGAATGGAGAAAGAAAAGAGAGAGAGGAACCCCAGACAGCTGGGGAAGGCCACGGCAGAGACCCGTGGCAGAGAAGAGCCCACCCACCGCATCCCAAAGTGAAAGAGGGGGTGTTTGTTGTGGAGGGTTCCTCCGGGACCCTAGATTGGCGTAGGGTAACCCGTGACGAGTTTGAGGTCGCACGCAAGAGTTGCGTAGGGTGTGGGGGATGTACAGCTGCCGCAGGGTAAGCATCAGCTGCACGATTGCGAGCCTCAGGGTAAAGGGCCTGAGGGCGCGCTGCACCCCAACAAGGCATAGGCGGAGCCGAGCCCTAAGAGGGGGCGCGGCTTCGGGCGAGCGACTGCAAACTTCCGGCACACACACAGAGTTATGGAGAGTAAAGTCAATGAATGTAGAATGTTTGGTGTGGCTTCCCACACGCCCTCAGTAGGTAACCACACCTAGTGGCCTGGATTACTCCTGTCAGCCCCTGCTCCATCTGGGGGAAGATACCATCTATAGCTGCAGTGGTGTGCAGCAGGGGGGCCCTCTCGGCCCATTGGGTTTTGCTCTAACCCTCCGGCCACTGCTCGAGCTCCTGCAGGCTAACGTCTCAGGTCTCCGCCTCAACGGGTGATACCTGGACGACGGCACCCTGATAGGCTCCCCCGAGGATCTTGCTGCTGCCCTGCACATCGTGGAGCGCAAAGGTCCCCCCCTGGGCCTCCATCTAAACCACTCCAAGTCTCTCCTCTACATCCCAGAGGACGCTGTCCAGGCTCAGTCTGTCCTCCCAACAGACATTCCCACCACCCGCAGAGGTTTCTCTCTCCTGGGATATTGGTCCACCAGACTACTGCAAGGAGGTTTTTGGCGCCCGGCTATCGAAGCTGAAGGAATCCCTTGGAGTGTTACACGGCGTTGGCGACTCTCAGGTGGAGTGCACCCTTTTGCGCTCTTGCCTTGCCCTCTCCAAGGTCTCTTTCATCCTTCGCGCCTGCCCTCCCAGTCACATCCAACGCACCGCTGCTGAGTTTGACAGAGCCATCCGCTGCACCTTGGAGACCATAGTTGGTGGCCCAGTTTCCCACTGGTCCTGGTTGAAGGAGTCTCTACCGTGTAGTCGCGCGGGCCTCAACCATCACAGTGCGCTACGCCACTCACCAGCCGCCTTTTTCGCCTCCACCTCTGTAACAAAGTCTCTGGTGCTACAGATCCTCGCCAGCCCACCAGACCCCTCTCCACGCATCACACCGACTGTTTAGCGCCTGGCCACAGAAGCCGCCCGCCCAGATTGGAAGTGCCTAGACGACATCGACGTCCCTCTCCGGCAGAAATGCCTTAGTCATGTCGTTGACGAGGACTGCTTCCAGAAGCTCCTTGACTCGGCTCCCACCTGCCGCTCGTGGGCCCTTACCTTGTCCTCCAGCCTCCCTCATGCCGGAGACTGGCTGAACATCATCCCCTCCACCACCCTCGGCCTCCATCTCCACGACCGAGAGTTCCTGTGCTGCCTGCGCTACTGGCTAGGGGTTCCCCTCCACAGCTCGTCATACCCCTGCCTGGAATGCCACCTTACCACTGATGCGTACGGTGATCACCAGGTCGGCTGCAGGGGGAATAGAGATCGCATTGCCCGTCACAATGCTGTCCGTGACGCCATCCACGCGGCTTCCCAGTCCGCTGCTCTGGCTCCCTCCAAGGAGACCCCGAGCTCGCCCGGGCGACATCTTCATCTCGTGCTGGAGCCTTGGATGTCCAACCGCCTTTGATGTGCTCGTCATCAGCCCGCTACAGGAGCACACCATCGCTCACGCTGCTCAAACACCTAGTCATGCCCTCCAAGTTGGTGTGCAGAGAAAGCTTGCAGCCAACCTCTCAGTATGCCGCTCTTCCGGGACGGACTTCGTCTCTCTGGTGGCTGAGACACTAGGTGGGCTGGCTGAGGACACCATCCGTACCATCACCAACATCAGCAGGGCCATTGAGAATCGCTGCGGCACCTCTGACTCCACACCCCAACTACCAGTCACCTGTTTGGCCGCTTGGCAGTGGCTTTATGGCGGGGCAATGCTTCCTTGTGGCTCCACCGTCTCCCCACTATACCCCCCTTCTCGGACGGTGTAGTCTGACCTTTTTGTATATTTCTTGTCTATTTCTTTTACCAGTTGTATTGCTGATCTTTTACCAATAAAAATTTTTTTTTTTGGTAAAGGGTCTGGCTACGCTGGACTACGTGAGGTGTGGATGGGGCAAACCAGGTCAGGCTGATCTACGGGGCAAGAATAGGCGTTCTAAACTTCGTGGCGTTATGTGCAGGAGGTAATGGAATTAATTGCGAGTCATTAGAAAGCGGAATAAAACTAATTGTGAGTGCAATCATTTACTTGGAGTTTTGTTCTGTATCTCGTCGATTTCTGTTGTAATAGTACGGCGCGTAAGTTGCCCATTCAAAAATGTATGGGAAAAATTGCTGTTCAATTGAAATAGCACGGGGAAAGTGCAATAGCGCGTAACTAATTGAAATACCTTGGTAACTAAGTGGAAACTAAGTGAAATACCTCGGTAGCTAAGGGAAATAGTACGGGTAAGTGCGCACGCGTGCAGTGTTAACCTTGGAAACGTACAGCTCGAGTAGTTTTTAGTTGGAGACGATGTCATTCTTTATCACAGAAGCTCTACCCGTATTAGACGGAATGTTTTTCAACGGATGAGGAGGAGCCGCTTGTTGAAAACGAAGTTCCAGCGGAAGCTAATCCTGAAATAAGGAGATAGTGAGTGAACGATATAATGTAGCTACAATTGCAAATGACTTTTTAAAAAGCTGGCCTACTATTAGCAAGTGAACACAGGTAACCTTTGCTATTAGGGATCAATAGCACTCATAAAGCAATTTGAAATAACACTTGGCTTCGCCACGTACTGTTTCAATCACGTTACTCGTGCTATTAATCCCGAATAGCACGGTTACCCGTGCTATTACTCATACAAACAAAATAGTTCCATGGGATATTTTCCAGAAATTTATGGTTGAATACTAGTGTAGCCTTTTCTGCTTGTCTCATGACTTTATAGTACCACCCAATAATAAAGTGGTTGTTACCGCTTTGAATTCTTTTGCGGGTGCAGTTAAAACTAAAAAAACTTATGGGAGCTCCATTTCTATTCGAGTTAGTGGCGGTTGTAAGTTAATACGCTATTCAGCACAGTTATAGTTGTGTTGGTTGTTCAGTTGTGTGAAAGTATTGTGCGTTACAACTACTATTAAGAATATCACAAAGACAAATTTAAATAACGTGACTTGATTTTGTTGCTTCTTTTTCAATTCAAACAGTTGAGGGGAGCGGGTACGTATGTCCTTTAAATGCGCGCGCGCGTGGAACTCTTTACTCCATAAAAACACGGCTTTTTTGGCTTGACCCCAGTTTATTCTGAAACTACAGGCATTAAGCAAGCCTTACTTTATACTTAAGCTCCAAAATGTGAGGAAATTCCTGCGAAAAAGCTTGCTTTTCAAGAAACAAAAAGTTGATTTGACCGGTTACTATGGCATTGAAGACCCTTTTCCAGACTTAATTTCAAACTTCTCTGTTTTATGGGGATACGGAGTGCCGATTGTTGGTTGTCAAGAGCGATTGGTAGTCAGAATGCATTAGTATTAATGTATTCTGATAATCTCAATTACCAGTAGCTCTTGAACAAGCTCTCAGTTACGATAAAAAAATAAACCATTGTAATTTTAGCCAACAAATACGGAATTACTACTTACCTCCTGAGTATTGATAACTTCTGTAGTATCAAATTTAAGTTTCTTTGACTATTTGAATTACCGTGAATTCTTGACAACAAGCTCCCAGTTACAAACACAAAAGACAATCAATTTTAGCACACAAATAAAAAATTACTTTCTTACCTCATTTTCTTGAGCAATGGTAACTTTTGTAATACCAATTTTGAGCCATTCTGACTTTGAATATACCAGTCACTGTTGACAACAAGCTCTTAGCTACATAAAAGAAAGGCCAGAGCCATTTTTTTTTGCATATTTAGCTATGAGTATGTCCAAGTTGAGTTGGCGCGGAAAAAACCGTTAATTACTTTTGAACGGAAGTAGCTATGCTTCCGTGGTTTGTACCATTCGAAAGCTCGTGCCGAAGCGGTCCAGAAAATTTCCTTTAAAAACTTCAGAGCCAGCGGGGAAGAGCAGTTCCAAAACTCAATAGAAGTCTATGGGAATAAATAAAACCACACGTTTCCCGCGCTACACGCGGCGGGATTTAGTCACGCGCTCAAACCAGGCCAACCACGTGCGCAGTACCTCAGAGACAATTTGTAAACAAAAAGCAGTCGTAGTTAGGTGACTTCGATTCTACCCTTCTGCTTGACATCCTGGTTCATTTTAGGCTCAAGACTTGTTGCTATTCAAGGCTACTTAACAAGAGCAAGCTACAATGTGAGGTACGTTTGTAACACGGGTTCTTTGTCCACTCAGATTTTTTACCAGTTTAAATAGGGCCTATTAATTTAGAACTCGGCCAATTTACTGTTTGCTGACCAAGATAATAAGATATACAATTCATCATGGACTCTGTATGCTACTATTTATGCTTTAGCTGTCCATTACTCCTCATATCTATATAGGTACAGTTATCTATGGTTATGTGGATGCTATTGACCACCCTCCAAATTCAACTGCTGCTTGTATCTACCATAATTTCGACGTGTCATCATAAAATCATAAAATATATATTGTATTATGTCATTATATAATATATTAATTATGTCAATTTTTTTGTATAATTAAAAAAAAGTTGAAATTTAACAAGTAGATAGAAAATACAGTAATATCATGAATAAATATGAATGATTCAGTATGAAGGGCAAAGTAATAATGGAATGTGTGTGGTCATAGCTAATGGTGATGTACTGGATTCTTCACATTACTGTTGAGTACTTCAGAAGAGAGTAAGAATAGAGTTTAAATACACGATTAAGCACACAACAATCAGACTTACTTGAGGAGGCTATCAGCCCCGGTCCTGCGCTTCTGTTCCTCTAAGATTTGTACTACATTAGTTAGCTCCGGATCACCCTCCGCAACCTTCAGCCAGTTTTAGCCACAACTAGAAGCTCGTATAAACGATAAACTGCGTATAACCGAGCATATATTGACTCTACAGCCGCGGTAGAAACTGCCATAGCTTCTTTTTCATTTCAACAAGTAAACTTAGGGTCACCTTAGACCCGCCCCGTTTTTACTGTGGGCGTCGACGTTTTCGCGAGTTTGAGCTATTACTGTCATGTGAACTTAATTGGTTTCCAGTTTCGCCAAGTGCATTCCTCTTTTGCCACATTTGTGGTCGCGCCAACTCAACGTGGACATACTATAACAAATATGGAATTACGTACTTACCTCAGCTTCCCTCGAGTAGTAGTAGTTTCATTAGCATTAATACTACGACATTCTGACTACCAATGGCTCTTGACTACCAACAATCGGCACTCCGTATCCCCCTAAAACGGCGAAGTTTTCAAATTAAGTCTGGAAAAGGGTCTTCAATGCCATAGTAACCGGTCGAATCAACGTTTTGTTTCTTGAAAAGCAAGCGTTTTCGCAGGAATTTTCTCACAATTTTGAGCTTAAGTATAAAGTAAGGCTTGCTTAATGCTGTAGTTTCAGAATAAACTGGGGTCAAGCCTAAAAAGCCGTGTTTTTTGGAGAAAAAAGTTTCCCCCCCCCCCGCGCGTTTAAAGGGCATACGTACCATCCACACATACATTCATACATATATACTAGTGGTGTGCTTGAGCACAAATGGCGAGCGAGCCTAAAGACTATACTATTTTTATATGAATGATCTTGACTTCTAACACTGAAGCTACTGAAAATAAGGTCCAGTTTTTTAATTTCGCATACACGGTAAAGGGATTTCAGTGCCATAGTAACAACTCTCTGCAACTGCTTGAATTGAAGGGGAAAAAACAACAACAAAACAATACACGTTATTTAAACGTTTTCTTTGTGATATTCTTTAGCTAAGTAGTGGTTGTAACACACAAAGTTTTGACACAACTGGACATGCACCTACACAGACTTACCTTCGCAGTAGTCTAGTGGACAATGTATTTTCAAGTAAATACTGTTGCACACGGCTAATAACCATGACAAAGAGCGCATTGACTTACCACCACCACTAACTCGAATTGAAATGGAAGTCCCTTTAGTTTTCAAGTTTTAACTGCACCCGCAAAAGAATTCAAAACGATAAACAATTCAATTTCTAGGGTGATACGGGTACTGATCGATAAACCAGAGGATTCTGTTTAGTGCAATTTGGGACTGGGTCGACCACATAACTAACACAAAAACGCGAGGGTCAAAGTACAAAATGACATACGTACGTCCATACATATATACAAATAAATAATAAACTAGTGATGTGCTTGAGCACAAATGGCGAGCGAGCCTAAAGACTATACTATTTTTATATGAATGATCTTGACTTCTAACACTGAAGCTACTGAAAATAAGGTCCAGTTTTTTAATTTCGCATACACGGTAAAGGGATTTCAGTGCCATAGTAACAACTCTCTGCAACTGCTTGAATTGAAGGGGAAAAAACAACAACAAAACAATACACGTTATTTAAACGTTTTCTTTGTGATATTCTTTAGCTAAGTAGTGGTTGTAACACACAAAGTTTTGACACAACTGGACATGCACCTACACAGACTTACCTTAGCGGTAGCCTAGTGGACAATGTATTTTCAAGTAATTACTGTTGCGCACGGCTTATAACCATGACAAAGAGCGCATTGACTTACCACCGCCACAAACTCGAATAGAAATGGAAGTTCCTTAAGTTTTCAAGTTTTAACTGCACCCGCAAAAGAATTCAAAACGGTAAACAATTCAATTTCTAGGGTGATACGGGTACTGATCGATAAACCAGAGGATTCTGTTTAGTGCAATTTGGGACGGGGTCGACCACCTAACTAACACAAAAACGCGAGGGTCAAAGTACAAAATGACATACGCACGTCCAAACATATATACAAATAAATAAACATCCCCGATTTTTTCATTTTTACCCCTGTAAGTGTCTCGCTCGCTACGCTCGCTCGCCAATAAACAATCATCTCCGATTTTCAATTGTGTTACCCCTGTAAGTGTCTCGCTCGCTACGCTCGCTCGCCAATAACATATACCCGATTTTGCATTATCCACCCCTAATACTGTCTCGCTCGTTTCGCTCGCTGACAACTATTTTAATGTGACTTTAAGACATAGGAGTAGGTGGCGACTCTTTTAAACATTTATCGGCAAGGCTGAATTTCCTTGCAGCATGTAAGTTTCACTATGTGGAAGTGAGTACCGAAGCTATTTGATGGATGGTAACCAAATTTTGTGACAAGTGTGTTATTATTCTTTGAGGTTGTGGCCTAAATAGGGAATGTGTGTGCATATATGCCCAATAAGTTTAGCCTCTATTTATGGAGGTGTATGTCCCACTTGTTTAAATTTTGTTTAGGGATTACATTTTATGAGGAAGCCCTTACATATGTGATATATGTGATGCAAGAGTGATCTTCCAGTATGTGTGTGTGGTGGGGGAATGGAGACTAGTTGTATCTGTATGGTCTTGGGATATGTTGCTAATCTAAAGTCCATTATTAACCCTCAGCGTGCATGCGCGAGAGGGTTGTAGTAGTCATTCTGTCTGTTTGTCCGTCTTGTCTGTCACACTCTGATTTTGGAGATCACTGACAATTAACAGTTGATTTAGGTATGAACTTACTCAGGACGAAGATTTAAGACCTTTTATTGAACTACTTTTTTGAATTTCGGGCTATTCGTTGAGAAAAAGCGAAGCTTTCAACTCCCCGTAGGTACCAGCTTTTGTGGGCAACGCCCCCTAGCGTCACGTCATAGTCACATGAGCAAATTATTATTATCATTATTATTATTATAACTTTACAACCACTATATAACAAAGAGAATTAAAAGAGATGAAATATGACATAATGGGTGGACGAAGGACAAACATTATGTACAAGAGAGCAGCCTAGTTAGCTAAAAGAAAACAAAAGGTATATAAATGATAATAAAACAGCTAAGTGTGAGAACGGAGTGATACATTAATGAAGTGACTGTGACATCTAGAGCAAGGACACAAACAACAAAATGTGCAGGAATTGTCTGAATCAAAGTGTGCAATAAATAGATCCCAAAATTTTTGCTTGAAAGAACGTTTAATAGAAGTGAAGGACAAGTAGAGATCAATAGGTGAGAATCTGCAGCCATCGGTGTACTTAGCTTTATGCTCAGGCTCCTAAGTGTTACTCCAAGGAAGTTAATGGAGTTTGAAAGAAGTGAATTTTCACGTTGAAAATGTATACAGGTGAGTGTTTCTGGCTAGTTTAGCTTCTTCTCTTATGAAGACGGCGTTTCTATGTACCATTTTCATTGGTCGAGCTATTTTGATACCTCATTAAAAATAGCTAACAGATTGCTTGTTCTTTTGGAAGGAGATTATGTTGTAATAGCTAGGTAGTGTTTAATAGCGCTGAGGGTTCGCACCTTTGGTGCTTCATTTGCCACTGTGGATACTTGTGAAGGACAAGTTTAGGTATGCTGTATATTTGCATAGGGCATAATATGCATCATGGTTTCTTGTCACATGGTAATAAGCACATGTAACAGGTTCAGGGATGTGATGGGTTTTTTAAGCTAAGTTAACACTGGTGTAGTCTTGGGGCCAGACTCTCATGCCCCTCCCTCCGCTCGGGGAAAAAAGAGGGTCTGGGGACACTCGCCGTACTTTCAGGTTCAATGAAGAATCCACGTGACCTGAGTCGTAAAGAATTTAATTGCCGCCTAATGTTGCGGTTAATTAAACATTTTTTTAAAATCCCGAACTGCCGCCTGTGGTAGCTTTAGCTTGATCTGTGGGAATATCTACATCCGCTTTTGAAGACGTTGCTTGAACTGGTTGTGAGGGCGTGAACTTACTATTTACGGAGTGTGTTATTGATCGGCTGTTAAATGAGCTTTGCATATACGACTATGAACTCCAACAGTACAACCACTACACTTTTAGGTTCTGAATATTAAAAAAACAAACAGTGGGAGAGCATAAAAGCAAAAACTTTTCCTACTTCCCCTTGGGAGGGAAACGAAAATATCTTTTCCCTGCACGAAGGAAAGAATTGCCCTCCGCTGTTCTGCATGCGCAGCTTTGTAACCAATGCCCTCCACAACACTTCTTCCAACATTTCCATATAGCACCAACCACACAGCTGACTAACCGACGCGTGGTGGAGAACTACGTCTAAATCATTTCAATTAGCAATAAATGAAATAGTTTGAGGTTGGTCATGTGATTGGTACAATCTGATTGGCTCTACGTACATTCCCGTAGAGAACCTGAAAACCCTACGTCTGTCCCCAGACCATTTCCCAGCGAAGCGGTATGGTAAAGTGTCTGGCAAGCGAGACAAACACTGGTGGATATTACTGATGAATGAGTGATAAAAGAATAAACCACAGACTCCAATCTCTATGCCAAGCCTTAGAATGTCCAACAAAGTAATTACTGTTCTGAAATACTCACATAACTAAACTGTTGCTACATGTGCTTATTACCATGTGACAAGAGTCCATGTGCCACACATACTTCACTCTATGTAACTGATGCATATCATGCCCTACACAAGTATACCTTAACTAATAACATGTCCTTCACCAGTATTCAAATGACAATAGTGGCATTTAATGAGACCAATAACCTATCCCTAGGCTATACAAATACACATTCCCCCCACCCCAAACAGCAGCCACGGGAAAGTCATTATTAGTCACCTAAATAACTTATGCACTGGCCTTCATCATAAAATGTTTTCATCTCAAACAAAACTGATCCAAATGGGTCAACATGCCTACACAAATAAAGACTTATTGTATATAAGGGGGAAGGGCACAATGTTTAAACCATTCACCGGTACAGGAGTTTATAGGCCCCCAAGGATGATGTAAAGCGGGAAACAATTTTCCCTCCAAAACAAGATTTGCTAAAGCTAAGCTACGGCAATTAGAACATTACTAATGTATCCTTCAATTACATATACTTAAGCAACTATTACACAACTAAGGTAGCTGGGCAAAAAAAATTGCCATTGGTTCAAAAAAAATGGCAAGAATTTTTCCCCAACAGAGATGGACTGTCTGTGACAACTTTCCTACAGCAAAAGTGAGAGGGAAAGGGGAGAGGAGATTTATATAACTACCATCGAGATACTACTATTTAGGCTTGTAAATAGAACTTGCTTGCTAAAACTGTCACTTTGTTGCTAGTTGAGAAAAGTATGTACAAGTTTTCAACTTGAGTTACTAGGGTGCCGTAGGTAACAACGATACCAGCAGCTATGGTCTAACTGAAGCTACTCCAGGGAAGACAATCAGCTATTTCCATTACATACTCATTACAAAAAAATTGAGAAAGTTTCGATGAATGTCTATTATAATTGTAAAAATAATATCTCATCATGTGCAAAGCAATTGATATGGCATTGGAATGCATACAGGTCATGTTGTTTTGATACCTAAATCGTATGGTCACCTTAACAACTTTGTGGTTTGTTCCTAGGCAACCATTTTTGACCACAAATGTTCAACAATACATCTGCCAGTGAGATGAGAGTTAATAAAACTCTGCTTTAACCTATCAACATACTTGATCATGCTACTTTAATCAGGAAATTAGTAATTTAACACTGGTGGACATTACGGATGAATAGAAGTGATGAAAGCATTAACCACAGTGGACTATCTCCCAGTCTAAGGCTTAGAAAGTGCAACAAACTATAGTATTTCCAAGTTGAGTTGGCCAGAAAAAACTTGAATAACTTTTGAACGGAAGCAGCTACGCATCCGGGGTTTGCACCATCAGAAAGCTCGTGCGGAAGCGGTTAAAAATATTTCCACAGTATACTCCAAAACCCGAGAGAAAGTGCTATTTCAAAACTCAATACAAAAGTCTATGGGAATAGAAAAAACCACAGGTTTCCCCGCTCAAAACGTGCCCGCTTTTAGTCACACGGTTAGGCTCAATTGATCACAGGACTGTCTTCATTAAGAATTTTGTAAACAATGAGTGGCTTCTTCTCAAATTGCTTCTTTTCTAGCTTTGTATTGCGATTAGTTTAGGTTGCTAGTGTGGAAACAGGATAGACGGAGTGTCCTATTACCGCAGAGAGTACAGGACCACCTGATAGGATGTAGGTAAGATTATTAGTCTACCTGTTCAATAACAAATGCCATATACCCCATATATTTCAGAGAGATATAGCTATCATTTAGCTAGCATCTTGTAATACAGCCTTTTTGCCATTAAATTGTGTGCTTGTCAAAGCTGTGTTTATGCCAATTCCTTTTTCTTCACTACTAGATGCCGTTTATTGTAAGGTAGGACCAACTCAGGCTGCACTCCACCTTCAACTCGGATCACAACTATATTTTGTGTATGTGTACTACTTAAATTCTATCACCTCATCAATTTTCATATATATATTATAAATAAATGAAACAATTGATCAACGTCACCAAAGAACGGTGGTCCGTCACTACAGTGAAATCCTTCCCGTACAGATAGAAGGCAAAATGTCTAACAGCTTCGATTAGGGCAAGCCCCTCCAGCTCCTGAGCACTATATCTCTGTTGGGCTCCCTTTAGTTGCTTGGAGAAGAACGCTACCGGTAGATGCTCCTCTCCCCTGACCACTGACACCACTCCAGACACACTGGCATCACATTCTAAGACAAACACATCTGACACACACGGAACAACTAAACACACTATGACACAATGACTTACACAATCCATGAAACGCCTCCATCACCTGGCTAGACCACTCATGTCAGGCCCGCCTCTTTCAGCGCCTCAAACAACCTTCCTAAATGTACCAAATGCTCACTCCAACAGCCAGACACCACCAAGATGTCATCAATATACACTCTTGCGAAGTCTACACAATCTACCAACACCAAATCCATTAATCTTTGAAAAATCGACAGAACATTGGTCAACCCAATTGGCCTTCTCCGAAACCTGAACTTCCCGAAAGGGCAAACCAAACAAGTTTTATCACGATCCTCCTCCAATACCTCCACCTGGTGAAAACCTTTCGACAAATCAACCTTGGATAACACACGACCCTGTCCTACCATCTCAACCATTTCCTCAAACCCAGGTATATAATAAGGTTCCTTCACTGTAATCTCATTCAACTTCCTATAATCAACACATAAACGAACTCCTCCCCCTTGCTTCCTGACTGGCACTAACGGCGACGCCCACTGGCTCTCACACCTCTCAATAACACCACATTTCTCCAATCCACTTAACTCATTTCTGACCTCGTCTCTGATACCTAACGGTACAGAGTAAGGAGCCTGCCTAACTGGCTGGTGATCACCTGTCTCGATGTTAACCCTCTCGTTCCTGAATTGTTTTGACGCGCGTGGAAAAATCTAATTTTCTACCGCGGAATAGAGCAGTGCCGTTTTATTTTTTTAACTCGATGCTGGCTGGGAAAACCCCATAGCAACCATATATCACTAAATAGACCAAGAGTTTGGGATTCCCCTCATTTTTTGATTGAGAAAATTGAATAATATTTAAGCCATCTACTAATACTTCAAAAAAAAAATTTTTTTCCCCCCCAAAAATCCACTTTTCCCATCAATAAAAAAATAAAATAAAATAGAAATAATATTGTTTGATGCATTATATACCAATATTATATTAGTTCAACAATAAAATATGTTGTTTGTTGTGTGTGGTGCTGATTGTGATCATGTAGGAGACATCTATGAGTGTCCACAAGGAACGTATGCCATCGGACGTCGAGCTCTACTACAAAACAATTTCATATACACAAAAACACAAACAACTAAGATATTTGTAATACAAACAACAAATTATTCATGATCCTATATAATTGCAACTTATGATGTATTGTATGCGGCTTCATACAGGATTTTTGTTTGGGGTGGGGCTCCGAGTGTACTTCGCCACACCCATTTTTTGGAACCTACACTACTTTGATGCACATCTTTGCATACGAGTCTATACTTCACACTGATGATCAGTGTTCGGTCCTATGCACTAAATGGCTCAGTTATGATAGGAACATAATGGGATACAATATCAGACTAAAAATAAATGCTTCCTAAATGTTCATTTCTATTCAACTCCCAAAATTCTAGGGGGGAACCCAGCGCTAGCCTCCCACTGTATGAACCCCTGGTATGTATACTCCACACTGTACATGAGAGAAACATGTATTGAGAAAGTGTACTTTGAAAATGAAAAGCAGTACAAGCACACACGTGGAATTCAACTTACCCGGCATGGATGGTGCCACAGACTGAACGATCCCTCCCAGGTTAGGATCCGGAACCTCCATACAATACCAAAAAAACACAAGACAACAATGACATTTGTAACATAACTGCTGGCCTCGCTGAATTGAGCCCCCCCCTCCCCCGTCATTACTTTTCACTGACATTCTTGTACCATAACCCCCCCCTCCCCCGTCATTACTTTTCACTGACATTCTTGTACCATAACCCCCCCTTCCCCCGTCATTACTTTTCACTGACATTCTTGTACCATAACCCCCCCCTCCCCCGTCATTACTTTTCACTGACATTCTTGTACCATAACCCCCCCCCAGCCCTAGCTGGACACCCAAATATCAGTTAGTTGAAAAAATGAAATTCAACTTACCCGGCATGGATGATGTCACAGACCGAAAAAGACCACCGAGTTCGTTCTCTCTCAGGTTGGATCCGGAAACGCCACATACTGTTTGTTCATGGTTGCTCTCTCTCTCTTTCCACAAATGCACGCACACACATACACACACACACACACAAGAAAAAATAAGCTACAGGTGAATACAGATCATAAAAATAAATGTATATTTTATTATACATAAATTGACTGGTGTACACACACACACACACACATGAAATTCAACTTACATGGGCATAGTAGTCACGATCCAAAAAGATCCAGAGTTCCCTCCCAGCAGGTTGTATACGGAAGCGCCACATACTGTTTGTCCACGGATGCTCTCTCTCATTCCACAAATGCACACACACACACACACACACTAGAAAAAAGAAGATACAGGTGAATACAGATCATAAAAATAAATGTATAATATAAATTGACTGGTGTACACACACACACACATACATGAAATTCAACTTACATGGGCATAGTAGCCCCGATTGGAAAAGACCCCCCCCCCCCACCCCGAGTTCGTTCCCTCCCCGGTTAGATCTGGAAGCGCCAGAATAACATTTCAACTCCACGCACACACATATACATCGAGTGTGAAGCTCCACTACAACACCACAAAAACACAGACAACGACAACGACAATAACAATACATATTACAACTTTTGGGATGTTCAGGGAGGGGGAGGGGGGGGGAGCAGCCACAAATATCAAAGTCTGTGGTCCTTTACACAAAAGATTATGGAATATCAATGGGTGTGTTGTCATCTTTCTTCCACTCTCCCCCTACCTCATCCACCCGACTCTTGTTCTTCGATTCCCGCCTTCTCCGACCGCGAGGACGTCCAGAACTCGGAGCAGGAGGAGCAACTTCCTCTTCTTCATCACTGGAACCTGCTGCCTATTCGTGTTTCATCATTGGAAGACTCAGGTCCGGTATCCTCTCCTTCATGACTGGAAGACTCTGCTCCTGTCACCTCATCTGCGTAATCGGGGTCGGTGACTGCATTCACATCTGGTCCTAGTAGTATATGTGGTAAAAAAAATTTTTAAATTTTTTTGAAAATTTGAATTTGTTCAAAAAACCACAAGCCACTTTCAAATCTCAAAACTCAATGAAATATATATATATTATAGCTAAACAGCTTACTCTATCTCAATATAGCTATAAATAAGTCCTTTCCACAACAGAAGCTTGCTATTTTTCAAGAGAAAGACAAGAGAAAGACAAGCTTACCTCGATCATCTTCTTGACTCCCATTTTCAGTATCAGAGTTGACGGGGTCTGGTCCACCAACCCTGATACAGGGCCTCCTATAGCCCTAGATGTCGTCTCCCTTCTCTCCGCTTGATCCTGAGTCGCTAGAGTCAACATCAAGCAAGTCTAAAACTTGCAACGCATTGTAACTTCTAGACGCCATCTGCCAAAAAATGACTTTGAAAAAAAATTTTTTTTGCATAGTTACCGGGGTCACACGACACGCTCACTTTTTTCCTATGATGTAATAAGCATTACCTAAGACTGTACGTAATAGGGAGGTCCCCAGTTGAACTGGCAATTTTATAAAAAATGGAGAAGACAGTAAGTCAAACCGCAAAGTCTTGGTCGGCAAAGAAGCGGTTGTTTCAATGTGTTATGGAAGGCTACTGGGCTCAAGCAATTTTTTGCTGCTTCTACAAAGCTCTGGAGATGACTGGATCCATAAATGAAGCTGCTGTGAAGAAGGTAACTTTTTTAAAAATTCGACGGAGAACCGATGTTTTTTTTTTTTGCCGAGGAAGAAATAAACGTAACTGCTGTGAGGTACTGTCGAAGCAGTCCTGGCTGAAAGCTATTTTAGATGCTTCTCCAATGCATTGGGCACCTGTGTATGCAATCTGAAGGTTCTAGCTATAAAGTAACTATTTTTAAAAATTCGGAGAAGTCAATCGGTCTTCACCCGCTTTAAAGCGGGATCCGGAACGAAAGGGTTAATGACCACCCTCTTTGTGCTTCCCGGCAGGTCCGAAAACACACCCTCATACTCCCCCAACAGTTTGTCTACCTCCCGCTGATTATAATCCACACATACCCCACTTAGCTTATTCCTCTGCACATAATCTTCCTCCACGACCACATCCAACCTACAAACACTCTCCCTGTCACAATACTTCTTTAAACAGTTGACATGTACAACCTTGCAGTGCTTCTTGGCTCCCTCCTTATGAATCTTATAATTCACCTCACCAGTCCTTTCTAGCACAATGTACGGACCCTCCAAAGAATCTGCCAACTTGCAACTTAGACCTGGAATCCTGTACAACACCTTTGACCCTACCTCAAACTCCCTCAGCTTCATCCCTCGATTCATCAATCAACCTACTCTCTTTCCCCTTCATCATCTTTACTGCTGCACAATCCCTCATAAGTTCTAGTCTCTTCGCCATATTGCTAACCCACTCACACACATTTAACTTCTCACTGTCCACCTCAATTGACCCATGGTACAGGGCATCCAATGGAGTTCTCACCCTGAACCCATACACTAAGTCAAATGGGCTAAACCCAGAATCAGAATGCGGCATCTTCCTCAAAACAAATAATACGTAACTGACTTGTCCGACCCAATCCATCTTCTCACCCGAACACTTGCCCTGTTGGGGTTGTAAATCCCAACAGGCCATGAATGTTTGTTTCCTTCCCAAAGGACCACCCTTGTAGCAAAGGCACACACACAGCAAGCTAGCTGTAGAGGCTGTGTGTGAGTTTACTTGTTCTTTTTTGTTTGTAGCTTCCTCAACTCCACCAGGAACAAAAGGGAGGAGGAATCGCTCTAGCTATATTAGCTAACAGTTAACTGCTGACAAGATTCAACCAGATACACTTTATTACTTCGTCAATCATTCAACAAGTGAACAGTGACTACAAGAACGAAAACTCTAATAAACGCACACCAGTGTGCGTTAAATGGAACAAAAAGAGTAATTCATAGATAGCATGAAACAAAATATATGTTGCATGAAATGATGATAATAATAATCACGTATGTTGGTGTTCATACCCTGAACATGCCCAATATAGATTTCATCGTCCCATGCATACGCTCCACCATCCCATTACATTCTGGGTGATATGGTGAAGTGTGCACTTGCTAAATCCCTTACAGTTTCCACACATCCCTCAATACTCCTGAACAAAACTGAGTCCCTCTATCTGACAAAATTCTTTCTGGGATGGAAGTCCTAGAGAAAATAGTCCACAGCCCATCAGCCACAGATCTTGCATTCACACACCTCAGTGGTACTGCCTCAGGCCTCCGAGTAGACAGACACACATACGTGAGCAGATACCTATTGCCCCCTTTCCCCTTAGGCAAATGCCCCACAATATCCACAGCCACATCTTCAAATGGTTCTGTAAGAACCGGCCTCTTAACCACAGGCGCTCTCTTAGGCCTATGCTTAGACTTCAACTGACACACCTTGCAACCTCTACAATGCTCGCAAATTTCTTTCTTCATTCCCGGCCAAATGAAATACCTACCCACCATCGACGAAACCTTATCAGCCCCCAAGTGTCCATGACCTAACAGCAAAACCCGTTTCCTAAACTCCTTTGGCAAAACCAGCACATCTCTTTAACCAACGTCCCTCCTTTCCATGAGAACCCACGCTCCTTTCTATCCCCCAACTCTCTCCATTCATTTAACGACTCATCTGCCTTCACAGCCTCCCTGAACTTCTCACCATCTGTCCCAATCTTCACCGGCCCTATGTCTCCCGCTAGCTCACACAATTGTCTTTCTTTTCTCTCTAAAGGTACTAAGTCCTCAAACGCAGTCACAACTGCCTCAGGCTCCACCTCCACAGTGTCCCCTACCACCATTTCCACTGAAGTATCCACACTCAATTCCTCACCCACAACACTATCCTCAACTGTCGAAGCCTCCAACTCATCACCCTTGTCCTCTGGCACCTCTTCCACCACACACCACATTGGTTCACACTCCTCACCATCCACATTGCTCTCACCCACACTCAGTTCATACCCTTTTGACACCTCCCTAGTGTCAGACCTCTCAAGCTCGGTTTCCGCCCTCGCCTGACTCCTGGTTAACACCTTAACCTCTGCTAGCTTCATTGCCTTCATGAAAGCTAACACTTCCTCCTCCACCTTATCACCCTTGTCCTCTGGCACCTCTTCCACCACACACCACATTGGTTCACACTCCTCACCATCCACATTGCTCTCACCCACACTCAGTTCATACCCTTTTGACACCTCCCTAGTGTCAGACCTCTCAAGCTCGGTTTCCGCCCTCGCCTGACTCCTGGTTAACACCTTAACCTCTGCTAGCTTCATTGCCTTCATGAAAGCTAACACTTCCTCCTCCACCTTATCACCCTTGTCCTCTGGCACCTCTTCCACCACACACCACATTGGTTCACACTCCTCACCATCCACATTGCTCTCACCCACACTCAGTTCATACCCTTTTGACACCTCCCTAGTGTCAGACCTCTCAAGCTCGGTTTCCGCCCTCGCCTGACTCCTGGTTAACACCTTAACCTCTGCTAGCTTCATTGCCTTCATGAAAGCTAACACTTCCTCCTCCACCTTCAAGTCTAAAGTAAGAATACAATCTGCGAAGGAGTCACCACTTTTGTCAATGACCACCTCCCGCACCAACCTCATGCCTGCCACCTCAAAGACAGCCTTTGTACATTTGTGTAACACAGTGTTCCCATGCACACCCGAGACATATGTTTCACCACAATCCTCGGCATCTTCACCAACCAAAGTCCTAGGGACCACACCTAAGTCTGCCCCTGTGTCAACTAAAATCATCTTCTCCACTCCATTTACCCTGCCGACCACCACATTATTCTTCTCCTTTTTCCCAACCGACGCCTTGTTCACCGGAGCCATCCTACCACTAACTGGTTCCTGCTTCACTGGACCTCCCACCTTCTTCAAAGGGCAATCAGGGCTCTTATGTCCCTCCTTGTGGCAAGTGAAGCAAGTGGGCTGCCTAATTCGACTGACAGCACCGGGTACCCTGTCAACATTGGGACTACCGGTTCTGCCAGCCTTGCAATCAACAGTCCTGTGCCCTGCTTCACCACAGTTGCAACAGTTAACAGTGAACCTGCTGCTACCACTCCCATCTCTACTTCCTCTTCCGGCTCTACCTCCCTCACTTCCACTATTGCCCAGCACTTTATACAAATTCCCACGTTGCCTCCCAGAGACCCAATCACACCAACCTTCTCGTAACTTCTTTATACTGTTCACCGCCTTATTCTCCAAGAACGTTCTACCCCCTACCGGAATAACCTGCCTTGTAATGGCCATAGCCAAAGCAAAGACACACTCCTCCACCGACTTCGCCCCCTGAAATAAACCCTTGCACAACCTCACAATAACATCCATCGCTTCATCCCCACTCTTAGCCTTCAAACTCTCTCCTGTGAGTTCAAAAATCCGGTGACCGTACGTAATGGTTGTTTCTCCAGCAGCCTTCAATAGAGCCCCCTTAACAGCATCATATCCGGCATCCTCATCTCTCAGATCACTGATCCACACACACAATTTCTCCTGCAACCTTGCACATAACCTATCCACCCACTCTTCTTCTGCAACCTCACACTCCCTCATTGTTCCCTCAAACCTCTCCAAAAATAAACCCAAGTCCATAGATTCCTTCTACATACCCAAACCTGCCAGTTTCTCCTTATACCTTTCTCATTTCTCCTTCTTCTTATCCTCCTCCTCCCGTCTTACTCTTTTAAATTCCTCCTCCTCACGTCTTCTATCAGCCTCTGCCTCTCTCTGCTGTTCCGCCCTGGCCTCTTCTAATTCCTTCATCTACTTGAACATGTCACACAGCTCCGCCCTTCTAGCCTCTTCACTTGCTTTCCTTAATTTCTCCTCTTCCTTCCACCTCACTTCTGCCGTCTCAGCCATATCTCTCCTATACTGCTCATCCCGTTCACACATCATCCTTAATATTGCCCTTAAGTCACTCTCTTCTCTTGCTGTCTCTCTTGCGTCCTCGAACTCTCTTACATCACTACTGTTCTCTCCTCTCTCACTCACAATCTCCAGTTCCTGATCCAGATCTTCCCCTATCACTTCTTTAGCTATCGCCTCCTCCCCCAGGTGGCTTACCGCCTGTTCCTCTGGTCTAGTGGTTGGTCTCCTAGAGGGTCTGACTGCTGCGTCTCTAGCTGCTGGTACTTTCCTGCTGGCCCTCTTTCTCCCCGTTTCCTCCTGTCTAGTCTCCGGCATGGGCAGGGAATGACTTCACCATCCGACAGAGACTTGACCAAAAGGTAGTACACACAACGTCAGGGAGTTTACAAAAAAAAATTTACACAACCACACAATACGTCTTACAAAAGAAAAAAAATACACACACAAAAAAAAAGAAGGTCCAATGTCTCCGTAGATGTCTCCGTAGATGTCTCCGAGTGAATGCCTTCATGATCTGGACAAGTTGGTGGTCTTACCATTCCTGGACGAATCCGCAGAAGGGAATTCCACCTGGTAGGTGCCCGATGTCTTGGGGGACGTGTAGATTAAGGATCTTCAAGGACTGTCGTCGCTGTGAAGAATCCCATTGCTGTCACCAAATGTGGGCTTGCTCAGGAGAGTTGTCAAAACTCAGCTTTAAATACAACACAGAAACCACACCTACAAGTCACACGAAAGGCTGCAAAGTTCCTGCTCTGCTACAGACATGTACACATGCATACAACATTCCTACATTTATTAACACAACTGACACAAATAAATCATGACCACACATGACCACACAATCAACTGCTGTTCTCATGCTACAGCATAAACAATTAATGTTCACACACATACACACACACACACACATATGATCCTTATTCTTCCTTCTTCATATGGGTGTGCCCACAAAGGAGTTCGGTAACTCCAATTTCAGGAAGGCCAGTGTTGTGTGGCCAAGTCGAAGGAAGTATAACATGTTGAAGGTAACAGTAAATAGTGAGAAGGGAGAAGTGCTGATTGATAGTGGAGCTGACTATGGCATGAGAGCAGTTCGGATGAATGATTATACGGGGCAGAAGGTGTGGGTACACGGCGCTAGGAAGGGCCTAAAGGATGTTGCTTGGGCAAGATTAGTCTTGGGAGGCAAATAATTCAAGCGGAAGGCCATGGTGGATGTAGATAGGTGTCACCTACTAGAGTTCTGGTTCCCCTTGGATTTGGAGAATATAGAGGAGATACTCCACATCCATGAGTTGTTTAAGGTGGCGGTATACCCACTCCCCCCCTCTCTCTCTGGTGCTGGATTACACTTGTACATCCTTGAGGTTTTGTACATGTTGACCACATAGATCTGGCACATGTAGATTTTTCCCTCCAAAATAGTTTCCCTCCAAAATCCAACACCCTGTCCCCACCAAAATCCTATTTTTTTTCCTTGTTTTTTCCCCAGTGGTTGATAATATAAATTAGTGTATTCATATTTCCAGGTTAATTTTCCCTCCAAATATCCCTTTCCATAAATATCCCTCTGAAACCCTAAAACTTCAGTTTGAAGGGTGTTTGAGTTTTGAGAGAGTCTAGTTTGAAAGTGTATTAGTAATTAGAGTTACAACCAGTTATTTTCATAACTACTTTGCCATGGGATCAACAAAGAACCATCATAGGCCAGCAGCTAATTCCAATCGGTCAACCAGCAAGAGAAGGAGGAAATCTGCAGCTAGAGCAGCAGCCATCATTCGTTGGAAGAAGCCTGCAACTACTGGAGCACGTATCATGGATTTGCAATGTCTTTCCAAAGGCATCAAGCAAATAACACAACACAGTGCTCAATGCGAAGGAAAGTGGACAATAACTAAAGAAGTTCAGAGGGATGGTCTTGCATCTGTGCTGGAGGTAGGGTGTGATTCTTGTGCTGCTACTAGTCTGATTGAGTCATCACCAAAAATAGCAGGGTCTGCAGAAATAAATGAAAGACACACTGTAAATGTAGGAGCTGTATGGCAACTGGTGGGGGCTACTCACCACTAAATGAGGTTATGGCTACCATCAATTTTCCAGGAATTAGCAAGAAAGCTTTTATAAACATTGAAACACAAATTGGAAGACCACTTCCAATAGTTACCTTGTGTAATATATTTTCTAATTATTTCTTGGTCCTGATAATTAGCATTCTATTAATTTATGTCTAAATTTCCAGTTAAAACAATGGTAGTATATCATAACATAGACTTGATCTTATGCAATCTAGTTCAAATTAGTAGTTATATGCATGTATGTATACCTTACAGTACCAATACTTTCAAAACATTTAGTAATCAATAATAATCTAACCTTCTTTGTTATCTTCACTATGTAGATATCAGTCAATATCCAAAAACACCACTTCTTTGACCTATGGTCCGTCATCTGCACAGCCTGCACTGCCGTCACATGAAGTGCTACAGCTCTGTAAAGAATATAAAGAGAGCATGAGGTTGAGCTCTAAAGTAAGAGAACAAATCCAAAGGGAAACTGTGGATCAAGGGAATGATGTTACAGGTACATGGTTTCATCATAGATGATTAATCTTCAAATTTCGGAGTGATTTGCAAGCGATGCAAATCCACACCAGTAGCCAACTTGGTGAAGAACTTGCTGTACCACTCGACATCCACAAGCTCACCTTCCCTGCGTTGCGGTCATGAAAATGAAGACTGCGCAAGAAGGTCATATCTAATCAAGATGGAGGAGAAAGGGTAAGAGTCAAAATTGAAAAAGTTGGACTAATCATCAGTCCTGAGAAGCCTTATTTGGCTTGTAGTCCAGATAATTTTGTATCAGATACAAGTGCTAAGGATATAGTGAGGGTATTGTTGAGTACAAATGTCCATATTCAGCTCGTGAAATCTCTCCAGTAGAAGCATGTACACAGCTGAAGAATTTCTACTGTAAGCTTGAAAATGAGAAACCAGTACTCCAACACCATCATAGTTATTTTTACCAAATTCAAGGTATTATGGCAATAACAAAACGAAAATGGTGTGATTTTGTGCTTTGGACTCCAAAGGGTTGTTCAATAGAAAGAATACCAGCTGATGTCAATTTTTGGGCAAGCATGGAGCCAAAACTGGATGCCTTCTGGAATAATGCTCTACTTCCTGAATTAGCAGCACCCAAACATCCCTACAGAAGGCCTATTCGAGAATCAGAAACCTGAGCAAAAGATATAGCTGTTAAATAATTGTTTGTTGTTTGTTATTGTTTTGTTGTTGTTGTTGTTCTTTTTTTCTTGTACATTCTGCTCATTTCATTATTTTCCTTGTAATACTCGATTAACAATTGTGTCTAGAGTTGCTAGATGCATACTGTTTTAATGTGCTAATTCCTAGTTACTTACTAGGATACCATAGAGCAGACTCTGAAGACTGGCTTTAAAAATGCCCGTTCTTTCAATCGCCTCAAACCAATCTGTCCTTTCAAGCATACAAAACTCCTTTCCACGCCCAGCTCAATTTTTCTTATAACTTTCCCCGCGCTTCCGTACTACCGGCCCCGCTGGTTGTCCCCGCGTGCTAAATTGGCTTGTGGGGAGTTAGAGCCAACCGCAAGTAGTCTAAGTTCATTTTTCTTGGGCTCCAAATATCCGTTCTTGTAGCTATCCAAGAAGCTTCATACTTCATATTTGTGTGCCACTAGTACTTGTGGATGCATGGATGCATTAAGAAAAAACAGACTTTATACCAATATATGAGAATATTGCACAAAATAATTACAGCTATGACGTATTGCTTCCGTATCCGCACTTTGCCGATGTCAGCAGATTAGGAGGTGGTAAGAACTTTTTTGTGTGGCCACTCTATCTTCATTAATTTGGAATCCAGGTGAGCAGCAACTCCAAGTCTGTCCTGGGCAACAGTACTGTTGTAGTCAGTCCTGAATAAATGTAAACTAGCACATAAAATATAGCTTGAAATTTGCTTTAATATGGTATAAGTATGAAGGCATCAATTATTTGGAATGAGAAATTAAAAAAAGTTTTAAGTTGTATGGAATTTTTTATTTTTCAGGGGTATACCGCCACCTTAAGCAGCCCATCACAGCCAAGATAAATGCAGTCACAACAAGACAGCAGGTGACGAAGGAAGCAGCAGAACACTCAGACGCTGAGGCAGTAGTCAAGCCATTGGGTAGTATGCCAAGTACTCCAGCAACGAAGAAGTGTCACAAGGACGGAAAGGCAAATGGTGCATCAAGGAGCACCAAGGAAGGGAGCAAGGTCCCATCAACAGGAACTAAGGAAGGCAGCAAGAAGCAGAATACAGCAGTATGACCTGAGGATGAGCAGGGAGCAAGTTTCCGGCAGAAGGAAGAACCAGAAGGACTGGAAGTCTCCAGCAAGAAGGAGACGGCAACAGAACGTGCTGAGCAACCAACAGAGAAGCATGCAGCTGCAGCAAAGACTGCAGCAACAGACGAAGTAGCCCTGCCCCAACAGTCACAGCAGGACTCAGGTTCGGTGTCAGAGGGGGTGGGAAGTAGTAGTAGCAATGGTAGTGATCAGGAGGGCGTAAGTGTTAAGAGTGTAGATGAGGAATGGAATGAATTTGTGGACAATTGGGAATCAATTGGAGAGGGAAGTGAGAAGGAGGAATTTGTGGAGGCAGTGAAAGAGGACAAAAGTTTAGATGCATGGAAGGAGTTAGGAAGCAGGGGGGAGAAAGGTTATAAATGGAGACAGGTGTTACTCGTACAGACGAGGTTAGTTGATTGGGAGGAGTATTCAGATGTTTTGGTAGTACCAAGAGGATATAGGAAACGGTTACTTGAGATTGCACATGATAGTAGTGGGAATATCAGCAGCAAAAAGGTAGTGAGTATGTTGAAGAAATGATTTGTGGCCAGGAATGGTTAAAGATGCCCAAGAGTACTGTAGTAGCTGTGAACGATGCCAGAGCTTTAGTAGTTACACCCCTAAGAAAGCCCCTATGATAGCCAGGCCCATCTTAACCGAGCGTTTTGAAAGTGTCGCTCTCGATATAGTCGGACCACTGGAAAGAGGCAAGGGTGGCTGTCAATATCTGCTTACCTGTATATGCTTAGCCAGCAAATGGCCGGACACAGTCCCATTAAGAGTCATCACAACCCGTAGTGTAGCTGATGGAATGTGGCAGATCTTTAGCAGGGTAGGAATTCCCCTGCAAATACTAACTGATTGTGGCTCACAATTCACAGCCAAATCAATGAAGGAAATGTGCTCCATGTTAGGCATAGATAAGTTGAAGACCACGCCCTACCACCCAGAGACTAATGGATGCATAGAGCGTATGCATAGAACGCTCAAATCAATATTGAGGAAGACCTTTGAACAACGAAAGGATTGGGTACAACACGTACGTTTGCTCTTTTTGCACTAAGAAACTTGCCATTGGAACGGTATGGCTTCTCGCCATTTGAACTTGTGTACGGGTGTGGCCAGAGAACACCTCTGGATGCACTCTATCACAATCTTGTGGAGCATGAGGGTAGCAACCTTAGGGTTGCAGAATGGGTTGAGTGCATGGCAGATCGTCTTAGCAGCATAAGAGAGGTAGACGCACTAGGAGCAGCGAAGTGTTTGAATGCCAGGCAAAGGCAATATAACAAGGACATCAAGTTGAGGCAATTCAACAAAGGTGACAAGGTGTGGTACTGCACACCCAGCCTCCACAACAAATTAGGGGAGAGTTGGGAGGGACCATAGGAAGAGGAAGAGGAAGTGATGACGGGAGGAAGAGCGAAATTAAGTGGAGAGTGTGAAGGGTTTAGGGCTGAGCAACTGGAAGAACTAGTTCTGGAGTTTGGGAGTGTGTTTGCTGATGGTGCAACTGGGACAACTGACATTGTGAAGATGAAGATCGACACCAAGGATGCTGACCCAATAGCCCAACCTCCATATTCCGTCCCTCTAAGTATGAGAGAACCAGTCAGGGAAGAGATCAGGTCTCTAGAAAAAGCAGGCATAATTACTAGGTCGAACAGTTCATGGCGTCACCTTTAGTACCGGTAAAGAAGAAGAATGGGAATGTGAGACTATGTGTGGACTACTGGAGAGTGAACCAAGTAACCACCCCGGAACCCTACTATATGCCAGGATTTGAGGAAATGGTGTGCAAAGTGGGTGATGCAGGTGTGCTATCAAAGCTAGATCTGGTGAAGGGGTTTCACAAGGTAGGGGTGAACCCAGCTGACAGGCCCAAGACAGCCTTCATTTGCCCCTGGGACAAGTATGAGTACATCAAGATGCCGTTCGGGTTGCGGAATGCCCCTGCAACCTTTCAGAAGTTAATGGATCAGGTCTTGGCAGGGTGCCAGGACTGTAGTAGAGTGTACATCGACGACATTCTGGTTTGGTCATCTACGTGGGAGGAACACCTTTCACACCTAAGGAGAGTGTTTGAGCAGCTGGAGGTTGCAGGATTGACTTGCCTAGCAAAGAAGTGTGACTTCGGCAAAGCTAAACTCTAGTTTCTAGGACATAAAATTGGAGGAGGCAAAATGTGTGTCCCAGAGGATAGGATAACATCTTTGAGAGAGGAGAAGCCGAAGACCAGGAAGAAGCTCAGGGCATTTCTAAGTACCATCAACTTCTACAGAAAGTTCATACCAAACATCCACAAGTTGACCAGTGAGTTAACACATGCCACCTCCAAGAAGGCAAATGCTGTGGTAGAGTGGAGCAGAACCATGGAGGATGCATTTCATCATTTACGTGAGTCACTGTGTAGTTGTGTATCCCTGTGTATCCCTGTATACAATGATCAGTTTGTGTTAGAGACTGACGCCTGTAACACAGGCGTCGGAACTGTTTTGCAAGTCAGGAGAGGAGAAGAGCTACATCTGGTCGCGTTTTATTCATGCCAATTGAAAGGGGCAGAGACAAACTATCCTGCTCAAGAACTGGAGGGATTGGCATTGTTCAGAGCGGTGAATCATTTCAGTTTTTACCTCTATGGTAACTACTTTGAAGTATGTACAGACCATGAAGGACTTGTATCGATGTTAACCAAGCCGCAACACAACCGCAGTGTACTGTGATGGAGTTTGGGCCTAATGGACTATTCTTTTAACATTACTTATCAGAAGGGCAAGGATAATATCACGACGTATTGCCGCCAGTACGAAGTAGATGAACAGCAAGAGATTCAGCCAAAGAAAGCTACCATCACAGCAGGAGTAGCAGTGGCAGCTGAAAAGGACCGGAGGGAGATGTGAGGTGAATCTTCCCCCTCTCACATTCATTTAACTAATATTTAGTTAATTTCTGACATCATCTCAATGTCAGTCATCTGATTGAGTTCTATATCACGCACACTCCACTACTCGGCATGCTTGAGGTTTTCTATATAACGGCCAAGCGCATAACCACGAGTCATTTATTCAGTCTATATCGGTTGTTAAATACGTTTAATGTCTAGTGTGGGTAGCTAACAGTGTCTCAAGAGGCCGTAGTTATCCCCGACGTAGATTGGTGATTAATTCTGGTGGTGGCAACTACTTGCCGTTCATCAAGGTGTACACAAACAAACCCAGTTCAATGTCACAATCAGTTATAGTTGAGTGCAACATCATAGGTTCCAACTGTTGGGATTTCAGCGGGACAATCCCAATATCTGGCCTTCAGTCCGAGTCCCACTGTACACCAGTCAATGTCCCCACAAGTACCTTCAAGGTACTAACATTATCTACTCATCAAATTTTAAAAGTAAGTAGTTGGGTGCCAGGAATATATTTTCACAATCTTAACACAATAATGCACAAGAACAGCTCAATAATTGTGGCCTCATGGCTAACTCTATAAGTAGTAGGGAGATATAGATTTTATTGTGAGTGTGTAGTTCTAATGTAGCTGAATTAAAAGGGCCAAGAGGGAATGCCATTGGATAATAATAATTTCTGGAATTGGCTTTAGCTCCAAAAGTTTTATTATTAGTAGTAGTAGCTAGCATATTCTATATTTTTCTAAACAAATAGATTCCAGCTAAACCATTGCAATTTATTAGGCCGCACATAGCAACGCGCACTGCCTGTAGATCCGGACATTAATTTATTCCCCACCAATACCCCACCATTTGATAATACGCGAGCAGAAACTATCGCGCAGTAGTAGCAGAAGTATACTTTGCGAAGTTGTGGTGTTTTAGTTTAGCTTCTTGTTGTCTCATATTCGTTTACAGCAACTCTCCATACGTCGTCTGAGCTCCACGCAGCAAGGTGCACCAGGCTGTCTCTCCTCCAGTAGCCGTTCTCCGGACTCTGCGCACCTGAACTCAAGCGGATGGATATACCAGGCTCGATTTCTGCGGAGCGAAGACTTCCCAAGCTGCGCAGATCTAATACCTTCACCTATGGCTATCTCCAATAAACTGCTCTCTCTTCTGACTCTCTTGTTATTGTTGTATTGATGTTTGTTTACTCTTGATATTGGCGGGCTCTTTTTAGAACCAATACAAACTAATTGAAAAAAAAATTGCTCGCGTACTCGTAGTACGAGATATGGGGGTGGGGCTATTTCTTAAGAATTGCGAGTGGAATAGAAGTATCCAATTTTGAATCAGTTTTTCGTGGAATCAAATAATGAGAACGACTATATTTTTTGCCCACGTGTAGAACACAAAAAAAAGAAGGGCACCACAATTTGAATTTTTCAAAATCTTATAAAAGGAAAAAAATGTAAATAAATCATAAAGTAATATTGAAATGGAAAAAAACTCGTTGTCTTGCCCTAGAGTATAGTCTTGGCTAGCGGCGTAGAAAATTCTGGAGCTCCAACTTGCCGCACCGCTCCAAAAAGTTGTTTCAAAGTTTTACATCGGGGCCATGATATTTCCTTCAGATTCACTCCAAAGTCGGTGTGCAGTATCTTCGGCAGGTACTTTATCCTTCTAGTATAGTAGAGTAGCCCTGCAAATAAAGAAAGTAGCAAAATCGTGCTTAGCAACCAACCGGTAAAAATTGCGTGGGCGGTGTGCGGCCACCCTTAAGACTGCATAAAGCAACTAGTTTATAATGGAAAAAATAATAAGGGTGCTGGCACACCGCCTACGCACCGCCTACGCATGCACCCACGCAAATCCATTTACTAAATCAATTATGTTGCTATGGCCTACTTTTATATATTTCTTAAGTTTTGCAGGCTATCCTATACAGTGGACCTCACAGTAAACTATCACAGGAGCTGGCTTACCAGAAATTAGAAGTCCAAAGCAACTACTATGGCAGATATAAGCGGTCACATTCTCCAACATAAATGGCAAAATATCCCGGACAATTCAACTCCACAGTTGGGGGTCTCACCCTCTACGGACTCAGGAACTCACCGTGGACAAAATTACAGAAGCTTTTTTCGATTTACAATTATCAAATTATTCATGGTTATTATTTTTGTGGCGACCATTTCCTTAAATATATCCTTTTTTGCCGTTATTACGAAATTTCCCTCTATAATTTTTGTAATTTTTATCTTCTGTACCTGTATTCCAAAAATAGAATGGTTCCGAACCCATTCCGTACTTATGGCCAGAAATAGCATGCAGAACAAGCCAATCATTCCTCGCACAATTTGTCAATTTCAGCCCCGCCTTCCTCGGGCAGGTAAGGAATACGCGCGGATTATTGTTTAGGGTGAAATATTTTGGAATGGCTCCGAAAAGAGCCCGTTTGAAAAAATAAATAAACACGGACAACGAAATGGAGAGAAGGCGCCCGGCTAGGACTTCTATTTTGAGCAGAGCGCCCTGTACAACTTCTCTCCGAGCGGCTTGCTCCTGACTCCCTTCTGCTTCAGGGAGGCAACGAAGGCATCCTTGGTATCACTGGTTCTACGGAGAAGCAATAGAGTGTGGAAATCGATGCCTTGAGTGACTAACTTCTTGGCTTGTGTTGGTGTGATGCTGGGCTTTCCAAGGGATCTGGTGAGTAGTGCTGCATTGGTATACAGGGTCTTCTGAGCTAACCACTTTTTCATTTGCATGCTAGGCGACTGAATGTGAAGTTTGTCTAGACATCCTGTTACTTTTTGTGCCACAAATATATTTACCTCTGCTATTATTGAATGCAATTGTAGGTACAAGTTCCAATGCACCTCCAGCAGTACCTGCAGGATTTAGACCCGAGTCCACAAGTGTACCACCAACAACGGGGGAAGTGCTTGCTTCATATGTGTGCATGCCTGATCTTTCAAGGGAACCTGCACTGGTGCAGATGGACTTGTGCTGCTTACTGGGACAGACAGACCTACTCTGAATTATGTATATGAACCTGTGCTTGCTAGCACAGACGGACCTGTGTTTACTGACACGGACGGACCTGTACTTGCTGGCACAGACGAACCGGCATTCATTGGCACAGATGGACCTACGCCCACTT
>WLWD01005192.1_pt1 | contig 34452 bp, 25 predicted proteins | sample 6712731 | NCBI WGS metagenome assembly WLWD01 (sample SAMN12718690, study PRJNA576275) | sponge metagenome | isolation source: marine sponge | host: Mycale hentscheli | place: New Zealand: South Island, Marlborough, Capsize Point | collected 2014-11-01 | reverse complement strand
AAGAGAGCTGCCAATAAACGTGCAAAAGATGTAATGGTTGATGATGATTTTTTCCTCTGCAGCGACAAAGAAGTACTATCGAACATACTTTCCAGATATGTAGTAGAGACAAGAAAAACTAATGGTGAACTATACCCGCCAAAGACTCTCTACCAACTAATGTGTGGCCTTCTATACTACATGAAAGAATGTAATCCAGATTGCCCTAATTTTTTGGACAAAAAAGACAATCAATTCCGAACCCTGCATAGTTCTATGGATGCGCACTTTCATCACTTACACTCCAAGGGTGTTGGTAGAGAAATTAAACAAGCAAAGGCTCTTTCTAAAGAAGATGAGCATAAGCTTTGGGCTACTGGAGTCATGGGGACCACCACTCCTAGTTTGCTACAGAACGCCGCATTTCTTATTGTCGGTAAAATGTTCAGTCTTAGAGGTGGACAGGAGCTCCGTGAATTGAAACTGTCCCAGATCGTACGACACAGCAATCCCGATCGGTATGAGTATCGAGAAAATGTATCTAAAACAAGAAGTGGAACATTTAAGAAGCTTCATGTCCCAAGCAAGGTTGTCTCTCTTTATACATGTCCTGATGCTGGAAACAAGTGCCCTGTGTTTGTCTTGGACCTTTACATTAGCAAATTACCACCAGACGCTACGGCACAAGATATTTTTTTCTTTCGCCCGCTGGACAAATCTCCTGTTGACACCTCCCTTCCATGGTACTTAGGAAGTCAGCCAGTTGGTAAGAATACTCTAGACTTAAAGTTAAGAAAAATGTGCTCCTTAGCTGGAATTCAAGGAGGACCTATCAGCAACCACAGCTTAATCATTTCATATTATTGTAGCTATAACATTGTACTAAGTGTAACTAGCTAATACTAAATGTTAAATCTATTCAAATGTTATAGTAAAAGTCACCAGGAAAAATAATTGCTGCTACTACTACTCTCTCATTTCCACCTATATGGGACCAGCCCTACCACATATAACTCTCCTGCCTCTCTCATACCACAGGAATTTACCACAGCTAGCTGCTTTACTGCTTACTGCTGAGCAGCCCAGGTAGAGTTAGATCTGGAGATAACAGCTGGCAGCTACAATGCTAAAGTAAACTTGCTAAAGTAAACTTTCTGGCGTGCTTCAATTGAATTTTAATTGAATTTTAATTTTGGGCCGGAAACACGGAAGAATTAGCTTGACACCGCACCAGGAAAATATCATAGCCCCAGGAAAAATCACAGGGAAAATATCATAGCCCCAGGAAAAATCACCAGGAAAATATCACTTTTAATCCATGGGTGTTACCGCAGCAACCATGGTATAAGACATGTTATTATTGTAATTTGTTGAAATCATATTTTGATAATTTAGACCTTTTTTAGTAGTTGCAAGGGGTGTAAGCAGGATTACAAATAAGGGGTTCCATCTCACTATTTTTGTCGTTGATGATGTAATTGCTGATAAACATACAGTAAACGTACTATTTAAGTACATTTAATACATTTCTGTTATGTTTCGAAAGAACAAAGTAATTGATTATCTCCACTGATCATCAAATTTTTGTCACGTGGTAGTAGGAACTTCGTATGTACACATTTGAAAGAATTTGTCACTTTTGCCTTTAATGTAATTTTATTGTTTTACTTTGGTAATAATTAAGAAGTTTATGGAAAAATGTTATGGAAAAATATTAATGGACATTCATATTCTAAATTACTATGTCTTGGAATTATTAATATGACTCTGCACACTCCCATGTGTTCCTCCTTATCTACATTGACTTCACAGTTTATTTTACAAAGCAGGATAACCGTTTTATTTAATCTAGTTGCCACAAAAAGGGATTCCACTATAATACATTAGTTCCTGAAAGACGTATAAGCACTCATTGCCCTGATGATCTAATCTAATTTTATTTGATGTTATAAGACATGTTACAAATGCATACTATTGTAATTTGTTGAAAACATCTTTTTATAATTTATTAGACCATGTTAACTTATACTTTCAAGTTCTATGCAAACAGCTGATACATAGCTATGCTAAACCTATACACTTGAGAAACTATCTCTTATAACTGTCCTACGAAACCTGAGTGATAGGGGCGGTTAGCTATAGCGATAACTATGAGGGTTACCGTGGGTTACTATTTGTTACCATTATTACCACTTTGAAATTTACAAATTATCGCTAATAAGAGTCCCAATCCTGCTTATAATCCAGTGGGAAACTTACTGGGAAACAACTTTAATTTGTGACTGTTACCACAGCAATTATAGTATAAGTACAATAATAACGCATGTACACATATAGCTAAAAATGGCTTATTTGCCTTGTTGTGTGGGTTATGTTATTTACCTGGTAACAACATCTTTATTCAAAAATTTGCATAAATTCTCCAGTGAGATTAATACAAAGATAATAAGGTATATTTTGAATTTCAAGTATGAAGAAAAAAAATTCAATTCTTACCGATACGCATAATGACAAAACTATTGTGCTGTAGCTATGCAGTGTTAGCATCAATATAATTTCATTTATCCATTAAATGGATAAATCATTACTGATCTGCTTCAAATAATGCCATTGCTTAACTCTATATTAATTCTTATACTTAACCAACTTAACTGTGAAAATAAGGAAGAATGCTTCCTTAACCATTAATTTAATTACAAAGAACAACTGTGAATATAAAGGAAAATGACCACAACTAAGGTATGTTCTGTATCAATTAAAAATACATTCAAGTGAGTCATTCAATTTTCTTACCCTAAATACTTTAATTTTCCAAAAGTATATTGAGCTGTAAATGTACAGAGAGGAAGTGTTTTACCTATGTAGTTATAGAAACCAGGCCAGCAAGCCAAATATGGTTCATTATATGATTCTTCCTTCTTCCATAATAAGATAGTAATTGATGTACATGGCTACAATAAAACAAGCATGTAGAACATTGATGATTATTCATGTAGTATTAGCATTGATTGATGATAGTTTCTATTGCTAATTTGTATACTTGTTGTGTTTATTTTTAACCACTTCAGCTAATCAATTGTCAACAAGACAATACATATTTAGATATGGATTGTGTACAATCTTATAAACAATATAAATGTTTTATGATTCACATTAATTCAGTAGCCTGTGCTAGATCTTTATACGGAAGAACTTCATGCTTTATACTGAAATATAGCCTTCAAGTTTTACATAAGTATTATGTTATTGTAAGAGAGTATTATCCAGCTAAAAGGGCAATAAAAAAAATTCGAACAACTTTCTTGATTTTACTATTATCTTCGTTTCCATAAAGTCTGCAGATAAATTAATTTCTTTTGAATTCTATGAAGATTAATTTTTGTAATAATTTCTAAGCCTAAAGTAAAGTTTGGGATCAAAGAAACTTAAACTTTTGGGGGAAATCGTTCTTCCCCTACCCTAAAAAAGTTTGCATAAAACACTCTGATCAGGGTATCATCTTATCAAGACAAACCATGGTTATAAAGTCAGGGACATCCAATATAATCATTGATACAGACATTTTTTGCTAAGGTGGGGGGGGGGGGCTATATACATTTAGATGTATACATAAGCAGAACTTTCAAAAAGATTAACCAAGGGCAAAGCTATCTCATGAGTCCTACTTAATGCATTTTAAATGTGATGATTGTGACAAATTAGTGTTTCTAGATTCTGCTTCCTTCACCCACACATGTGAACATTCCAACAGCAAAAATCAGAGAAGAAATTTTTTTGTCAACAATTTATTTTTCACGTAATGGGCATGGTATAATATTAGTGCCAGTTTAATTAAATTTTAATGAAATTTCATTTAGAAGTGTTTGCCGCCAATCACAGTTTACATGCTGTTTCTTGTTTTGGTAATAGATACGAAGTACTCTTAACGAATTAAAATTAATCGAATTATAACCAATTAAAACTAATCTAATTATATGAATGTTATCTTATTTAGGTAACTGTTGGCCACCAGTAACTTAATTGCAATAATTACGTTCATGTTGTTGTTAAGTCTGACTCAATTTTTATGGTTCTACATTGAAAATCTGTCTATTTAGATATGAACAGTTCTTTGTAGTTTTATTGTACAAAAAAATTGTGTTATCTTATCCAGGAATACTTTTTTTAACAATAGATGAAGAGTAGCTAGAATATTATATTATGTTTGCAGCTAAACTTCTGGAAGTTCTGTAGCCAACAAATCAGCACTTTCTTCGCACCTTCATTGTGACACAATGCAATAATTTTCAATGACTACTGAAGTACTGACCTTTCAGTTCCTCAGCAATCAAAATGATACATACAAGGTGTAAATATACAGCTCGTTCCATCACGACCGAACTATAGCCTTTATTTTAACTTTACTTGCCACCAATTGCCTGAAGTGTTTAATTTGGATTAAATCGAAACAGAGAAAATTATTTCTTATATATTGCAAAAACTTGAAGAAACAACTAGTTGCTCGATTCTACTTACCCAAGTCTGAGTCAAGGCAGATGTTGACTTTCTTGTTGTTAGACAAACATTTTGAGCCCCGTACAAATGAGTCTCAATTGAGATATAAATATTATGTATACGGTCAAAATTCAGAGAGGTCAATGCGTGTCCACTCTTGAAAGCAAATTTGCTTTCTTCAGCTAGGCCAGTTCACTCACCATTTGTGGTGATATTTACCATTCACCTTGTATTGTCAACAAAAATTTATTCATTTATATTTTGTAATATTTATAGAAGCTAACACAAAAAATAGGAGAGGGTCAAAGTACAAAATGACAAATGTGCATCCACACATTTATAAATAAATATCTCTGATTCTCAATTTGACACTCCTGTATAGTGTCTCACTCGCTTCTTCAATCCCCAATTCACATATTCCCGATTTTGCATTATCCACCACTAATAGTAACTAGCTCACTTTGCATAACCCTGATTTTTAATTGTTATCCCTGACTGTGTGCTCTCCAAGTAATTTGCAAAATGTGTATGTATAGCCAATAATAAAACCTTTTTAAAATATACGTACAAAGCAACAAAATAAAATCAGTGAGTCTACATATCATTTATGTAAACTGGAAATGTGTTTAAAAAAACACAAGCATAACAGCTATAACCACAGGATGTATAATACTGATTGGAGTGGAACATCTATAGAAGTACAGCATTTCTAAAGTCAATCCACTTAAGAAAGAGTAAAGTGATTGATTATCTCAACAGATCATCAAATTTTTGTCGCAAGGTAGTAGGACCACTTTGTATGTACACATTTGAAAGAGTCACTGTTGCGATTAATGTAATTCCAACAAATTACTTTAAATAAAAATAAATTAAGAAGTAATTCTGTTTAAATGCAATACAAACCAAATTTATCACCCCCACGCCCCTTCCACCAACTTCAGAGCAAAGTTTATATATACAACCTTTACTGAACTATTATTTAGGACAATCTAAGGTGCATAGGCACCACAATTTGTGATAGTTTGACATTTCTGATTTTATTATCATGTCATTTTCTAAATGAAATGTATACTGCTGCACATGTTATTCTTGAATAATAGCATATTTAGCTACCTAAAGTAGAGTTGCATTTCTGCTCCTTTATTTACTCCATAACTATTAGTATAAATTTTGCGTTTTTACAAAGAAATTTTTTTTATAATTATGATACAAATTTTAGTATTATGATGCAAATATTATATTCTCTGTTCTCTATATACGAGACCGTATAAATTAACAATAGAATTCTTATTGAGTTCTTAAGACCATGAGTTTATTTTCTCGATTTCCTAGTTATAAAGTTCATACTCCTCTTCAGTGATAATTATTGGATTCACTTGAAAGAAATTAATTTTCAAAGATTTGCTCCAAATATTAATTTTTATATATGCTGAGCTTTCTAAGAAATCCTTACAGATTCCTAAAGAACACAGTAGAATCCTTACAGAGACTTTGTGGAATTCTTTAGCAAATTTCACAATCGCTTGGGGCATTTCAACAAAGGCTGTTATACGTAAAGATAAGATATATAATATATTCTGCTTCTTATGACATCACAATTAATTTTATTCAAAGTAATGTATTCAGAATGCTGTGGATACTTTGGTACAGCTACAATCCACAATCACTGCTTAATCTCACTGGACTGTTACTCTGAAGAAGTTTTTTTCAGGCACTTTAGCTTTAGTTAATTCATGACCATAGTAAGGCACAGCATATAGTTCAGAAGTTATTTCCATATGCATGTTAGTTATTTATCTACTTCATTAACAATTAATCAAGTACTACTATTATTCTGTTATTTTCTAGATTTCCTAGTTATAAACTTCAAACTTCAGTGATAGTTTTTCCATATGCATGTTTCTACTTCATTAACATCCCCTTTGAACCAAGTTTATGGTTTTATGATGATGGACAGGAGACCAATATAGGCAAATAACAACTGCATGCTTTTCATTGTAAATAAATGTCAATATTAAGTTCTGACCATTCATAAAAAAACTAGATTGAAAGTTTCTCACCTAAAGGGGTCTGGAAAAAATAAAGGAATAATGTGAAATAGACTTAGTTGTAGCCAGGGATTCGAACCCAGTGCCAATGACTTTAGCCACCAGTACTCTAACCACTGAGCTACATAACCTTCAACTTCCAAGACTCTCACAGAGAGTTATGTTCATAATTCTAAATACTAATTATTATATTATATTATGACTCTGCACACTCCCATGTGTTTTCCTCCTTTCCTGACTTCACAGTTTATTTTACAAAGCAGGATAACAGTTTTAGAATTATATTTAATCTAATTGCAAACAAAAAAGGATTCCAATATAATACATTAGTTCCTGAAAAAATATATAAACACTGATAATCTAATCTAATTTTATTAGATGTAATAAGACATGTTATTATTGTAATTTGTTGAAATCATATTTTGATAATTTAGACCTTTTTAAAATACATGTACAATGAAACAAAATAAAATCAGTGAGTTTACATATCATTTAAATAAACTGGAAATGTGATACAACAACCACAACTATAACAGCTATAACCACAGGATGTATAATATTAGATTGGAGAGGAACATCTATAAAAGTACAGCATTTCTAAAGTCCTTGCATTCTCCCAGCTAACAAAAATGAAATTACTAGTGCTTGTCATTGTACTGCTCGGCTGTGATTATGTATTAGGAGACTATGAGAACCAAACTTTGTGTGACGAATTCATGTTATCTCGACTCGATATCTTATCTCGCGACTATAGGGATAATACCAATGCTCAAGTTACTATCGAGTACTTCCGTACAATGAAAACACGTGATGTGAAGTCCTTAATTTTTCCTAATGGTCTCGCTCGCAGTTATGCTATACACAGTAATTTATCTGTACGTGATCTCGGCTGCCACGAACCTAAAGTTTATAAACCCAACAGCACTAAAACTTTCAACAATTATGTTCTAATTCCACGATACCCTACTGCTAATGAAATCAATGACTTGAATGATAAAGCGAGCGATTGTAAAGATCAACTTCCACGACAGTTCCGCAGCTACGTGGTAGGTTATTTGGGGAACCCTCCAAATAATACACCGGCAACCATTATAAAACGCAGGTTGATAGTATTCAAGTACCAGTTTGTGACAATCCACCGCCAAATATTAATCAAATCCTTCTAGACGACATGACAGACTTTATTAATAAATTCCAGCAATCCTTTAATAATTACAAATCAAGCAATAGAAACGCTCAACAGTATGCCGTTCTTTACTATGGACCTGACATTACCCAGGCTACAGCTAATCATACACTATTTTTGAACCCAACTTCCAGAGCACAAGTGCCTAAAGGATGGATGACTTTTGGCAATGATTGGATCGCTTCTCTTCCAAGTAAACCTAAACATTCAGAGTATTACCTAACTCACAATGTTGAATGCAGCTGGACTCAAAACCGTGATATTTATCTGTACACATATTTCAGTCCCTGTACCAATTGTGCAAAAGAGATATTAAAATTTGCTAAAAATTGCTCCGGAGATTACACATCATTCAACGTGTTCTATGGCTATCAGTGGAGGGACTGCTTACAGAGTTCTTACAAAATAAAAAATGATCCGCAGTTTGGTCAATTGAAGATGAACTTCTTTCAGCTGAACTGACAAATATTTCTGTTGGAGTAACACATTAGCTGGGAATTTCAGAAGTAGCCATAAACATTACACTCTTAGTGATGATTAGCTGATTTACTAAGTCATGTTTATAAATTGTTCATATTGTATAAAAACAATAAGTTTGTCACATTATTCTGAAGCTGTACTGATACATTTATTGCATGTTTGTATTATAGTTTTATACTCTTAGCATTATTTTTGTAGTAAGTACAACGAGTTAAAAAAAATTTCATAGAAACTATATAATATTGTACAATTACTGAAAATCATTTGCAAGAAACATTATTTCATTAATTAGCTAAAACCAGGAAAGGACTTGAATCAAACTTCCTATCTGACACTTCACTTCCTGCTGATTTTTCTAGTTTGAATTTGTGGAGAATACTCATGGCCCTATTAGGAAAGGGAAAATGTTAGACGGATAATTATGGGCAGGATGTGTTGCTGCTCTGCTGGCTGCGTACTCCACCCACAAGAATAATTTACACCTTCTATAGTTTCTACAGATCTTTGATAGATAATGAAATTATCTGATCAAGATAAAGAACCAACTGAAATCCAACTAATTATTCAAGGTTCTGCAGTAAATACATTGATTTCAGTCAAAACTAGTAGTCTGAGACATTGCCTTGGAGTAAAGTATGCTGTACCTTCATTGAGAAGCCAGCATCACTCCAGTGAAAAATTGAATCAGTGTTGTGGGACAGCCAATGAAATGACATATGAAAATGGGAAAGAGCCGGGCAAGCAACTAACATAATTATGCTGTGCTTAGTTGTTTTAACATGGCCATTTGAATTTATTGGAACTGAAATTCTAGCACTTGCAAACACAGATCTGAGTGTATATGATGAGGTAATAATGGCTTGTGCTGATATCTATAATAACATTAGTACAATTTTATAGTTGTACAAATTTCATACAATAGTTCAAGTTGGCCTGTCCAATGGAGAGGCTCAAACTTAACTTAGCCTAGAAATAAAAGACAAATGTGTAAGTTGCATGCAAGCATCAGGAGATGTTGACTACACAAGATATGCTAATATTGTGCAAGGCAACACTCAATGTTTCACTAATCTGGCACTATATGTATTTAAACAACAAATTAAAGCAGAAGTTAGCAAGTCAGAGTCAGCATCTGATGGTGCATAAGCTTCTGAGAGTGATATATAGACTACTATAAACAGAGGACAACTGGATATTGATACTATTACATTGTCATGAAATGTATTCTCTCTTTTTTCATAGGATTTTTATTTAAACGTACAATACATAAAAACTGTTTGGCAGTATCTGGGAATCGAATCCAGGAGAAAAACATTACCTCTCATTTATACTGCTTTTTTTAATTAAAAACAGTTGATAGAGACAGGTTTTATGTCAACTGTGTTAAAATTATGTTTACGTCTCTTTTAAACAAGAATAGCTGATATTTCTATAATAATAATGGGTGTGATCTGGGTGTAGCCAAATGGAACCCCTTATTTGTAATCCTGCTTACATCCCTTGCAACTACTAAACTTACCATGCCCCACTGCTTCCTACACTTCAGTGTCACCTCTAATCCTCGCCCATTTTCACTATTTTTGTCGTTGATGATGTAATTGCTGATAAACATACAGTAAACGTACTATTTAAGTCATTTAATACATTTCTGTTATGTTTCGAAAGAACAAAGTAATTTATTATCTCCACTAATCATCAAATTTTTGTCACGTGGTAGTAGGAACTTTGTATGTACACATTTGAAAGAATTTGTCACTTTTTCCTTTAATGTAATTCTATTGTTTATAATTAAGAAGTTTATGGAAAATTTTATGGAAAAATTATAATGGACATTCATATTCTAAATTATTATTGGAATTATTTATATGACTCTGCACACTCTCATGTGTTTCCTCCTTATCTACATTGACTTCACAGTTTATTTACAAAGCAGGATAACCATTTTATTTAATCTAGTTGCTATAAAAAGGGATTCCACTATAATACATTAGTTCCTGAAAGACGTATAAGCACTCATTGCCCTGATGATCTAATCTAATTTTATTTGATGTTATAAGACATGTTACAAATGCATACTATTGTAATTTGTTGAAAACATCTTTTTATAATTTTTATTAGACCATGTTAACTTATACTTTCAAGTTCTATGCAAACAGCTGATACATAGCTATGCTAAACCTATACATTTGAGAAACTATCTCTTATAACAGTCCTAAGAAACCTGAGTGAGAGGGCGGTTAGCTAGCGATAACTCTGAGGGTTACCACGGTTACTATTTTTTACAATTATTACTACATCGAAATTTACAAATTATCACCAATAAGTGTCCCAATCCTGCTTTTAATCCAGTGGGAAACTTACTTGGGAAACAACTTTAATTTGTGGCTGTTACCAGAGTAACTATAGTACAGGTATATTATAATGTATGCACACATAGTTGGAAAAAAAACCCCGGCTGATTAGCCTTGTTGTATGGGTTTTCCTTGTTATAACATCCTTCTTTAAAAATTTGCATCAGTAAGATTAAAACAAAGATAATTAGGTATATTTTTGAACCTCAATGTATGAAATAAAAAACAGCAACAACTTCAATTCCACAGACACACACAATGACAAAAGTATTGTTGTGTGCGGCTATAGCTTCAATATAATTTCATTCATCCATTTGGTCTGATCTGGTCCAAATAATGCCATTGCTTAACTCTATATTAATTCTTATACTTAACCGACTTAACTGTGAAGACAGGGTACAATGCCTCCTCAACCGTTAATTTACCAAGAACAACTGTGAATAAAGGAAAATGACCACAACTAAGGTATGTTCTGTATCAATTAAAAATACATTCGACACAGGGAAAAAACTTGAATTTCCTGTAGTCAAGTATTTAGGACATTTTCATACTTTCACCATTTTTATAGTACAGGATAGGGCTATAGGACATTTAGCCCTATTCTCTACCAGAAAAGTAAAGAATCATGAAATTTCCTAAATACGTGACTACAGGAATATCAAGTTTTTTCCCTGTGTAAGTAATTTCTGACGCTAAATAAATAATTACTCCAAAAGTACTGAAAACGATAAATGTACAGGGGGAAGGGTTATTATAGTCAAAGAACTTCCATAATATGATAATAATTTGTGTACATTAAAAGTCAAAACATATTCATGTAGTGTTACCATTGATTAATACTATTGTTAGTTTGTATATTTGTTGTGGCTATTTTTAACTACTTCAGCTAATCAATTGTCAACAAGACAATACAAACTTAGATATGGATTGTGTACAACCTTAAAAAAATGTAAATGTTTTGTGATTCACATTAGTACAATATATAGAGTGTGATTCCCGACAAAGGTCAAAAGTACCAAGTTAGCTTTGTGATATACAACACATAGTTAATATTCATAAAAATTAATAATTATCATCTTTAGAACTACAACTTAGGCATGTAAACACTATGGCAACATCATTATACAATCTGTGCATTGCAAAATTTGCTTGATACTTGTAGAATGTAAAACATTGTTTAATTAGGCTTCACCGCAGCCTACCCACTTGTAATTATCTCATCTTACAACATATAAAATGCCATTAATTTCTACTTATGATTGGAGTCACTCATAGTCACTGGCATGTCAGGACCACACCTCTAGTCTATGTAGAGTGGGAGTGTCTATACAACTCAAAATTAATAACACAGTCCTGCCAGTGGCACTCTCTACCTTCATGAGGTACCACTGGTTTTGCTATGAGTATCATCAAAAAATAATTAGTTGTAGTGGGAGTAAGAACTCTTAGTTGTGTATCATGAATGTGATTGTCATGGTTTCTGATTAGTAGCTACTTTTATATTTAACTAACTATAGCTATTACAAATAAATTATTATCCAGAGTGATCATATAGCGCTACCTATATTATGTGACATTACTTTTCATTAATGTGATTAGTCAAAAAGTGTGGGTGATATAGATAATTCCTCCACAATTTTTTTTTAATATAACTCTCAGCTTTTGAACTGTTTTTTTTAAACACGTGGTAAAGGGTTTCTCACTAAAATACGTGATGCCATTACAAGTTCAAAATGGGTCCTTATTTATAATTTTGAATAGTTCCCAACTACCTATAAATAAAAATTTATGGTTACTACAAGCACCAAAATAATCGAAACTCTAATTTTCACATAACACGTTAACTTTCTCATAAATAGGAACTCTTAGTTGCATCTAGGAGCTCATGTTAGTATAGGAGCTCTCGTTTGTAGGAACTCTTGGTTATATCAATCTTGTTTGTATAAAGGAGCTATTGTTTGTATTGGAACTCTTATTGTTTGTATACGAGTATTTATTTAAGCTTTTGTTTGTAGGAGCTTTTGGTTCGCATATAGGAAACCTTGTTAGTATATAGGATGTTTTGTTTGTATACAGGAGCTCTTGTTTGTACATAGCTATGAGCTCTTGTTTGTATTCAGGAGCTCTTGTGTGTATACATGAGCGCTTGCTTGTGTTTATATAGGAGACCTTGTTTGTAAACACCTCTTGTTTGTATAGAGGGGCTCTTGTTGGTATACAGGGGCTCTTGTTTGTGTATAGCTAAGAGCTCTTGTTTGTATAATAGGAGCTCTTGTTTGTATACAGTTAGGAGCTCTTGTTTGTATACAGCTAGGAGCTCTTGTTTGTATACAGCTAGGAGCTCTTGTTTGTATACAGCTAGGAGCTCTTGTTTGTATACAGCTAGGAGCTCTTGTTTGTATACAGCTAGGAGCTCTTGTTTGTATACAGCTCGGAGCTCTTGTTTATATACAGCTAGGAGCTCTTGTTTGTATACAGGAACTTTAATTCCACTCGCAATTCTTAAGAAATAGCCCCACCCCTATATCTCGTACTTACGAGTACGCGAGCAATTTTTTTTTCAATTAGTTTGTATTGGTTCTAAAAAGAGCCCGCCTATATCAAGAGTAAACAAACATCAATACAACAATAATAAGAGAGTCAGAAGAGAGAGCAGTTTATTGGAGATAGCCATAGGTGAAGGTATTAGATCTGCGCAGCTTGGGAAGTCTTCACTCCGCAGAAATCGAGCCTGGTATATCCATCCACTTGAGTTCAGGTGCGCAGAGTCCAGAGAACGGCTACAGGAGGAGAGACAGCCTGGTGCACCTTGCTGCGTGAGCTCAGACGACGTATGGAGAGTTGCTGTAAACGGATATGAAACAACAAGAAGCAAACTAAAACACTACAACTTCGCAAAGTATACTTCTGCTACTACTGCGCGATAGTTTCTGCTCGCGTATTATCAAATGGTGGGGTATTGGCGGGGAATAAATTAATGTCCGGATCTACAGGCAGTGCGCGTTGCTATGTGCGGCCACCCTTAAGGGGTTCATTGTAAGTACCTAGAACACTTTGGAACCTGCAATAATACTTCAGCAGACATGATAATTTTTTAAATAACTTTATGATTGGTTGCACTATGTACATTATGTCTATTCTGGGAAGTAGTAGGATTATTATTGCACCTATATACCAAATTGAAGTGCCCAGACTTATTTTGGTTAAACTTGTGAACTTGTGGTTAAAGGTCACAGCTGTTGTTACAGATAGCAGTTGGGGGTATCTATGCAACAGTTTGTGAGGTGTGTGTCTCTCCAGATTTACAGATTTAGTTAATACAAACTGATGCATAGCAGTTTGCATGACCCACTATTTCAAGTTCATGCCACTGGCTAACTTGAACACATTGATTTCCAGAGTTTAAAAATAATAACAACAACAACATAGAATACAATACTGACAGCATGCAATATACTTTGTGTTGTGGTATTAGGTGGCCACTACAGTTATAACTACTAAGCAATCTGTACCAGTAAATACAACTTAATAACTAATTGCTTTATCCTTACCTCATGTCATAGCATTTATCTTGAAAAGTTGTCAACTTTTTTAAGCCAATATACCAATATGTTGTTAACATGATGCAGTCAGCCTATTTATGTTAACCCTTTCGTTCCTGAATTGTTTGGACGCGCGGGGAAAAATCTAATTTTCTACGCGGAATAGAGCATTGCCGTTTTATTTTTTTAACTCGATGCTGGCTGGGAAAACCCCATAGCAACCATATATCACTAAATAGACCAAGAGTTTGGGATTCCCCTCATTTTTTGATTGAGAAAATTGATTAATATTTAAGCCATCTACTAATATTTCAAAAAAAAAAATTTTTCCCCCCAAAAAGTCCACTTTTCCCATCAATAAAAAAAAAAAATAAAATAGAAATAATATTGTTTGATGCATTTTATACCAATATTATATTAGTTCAACAATAAAATATGTTGTTTGTTGTGTGTGGTGCTGATTGTGATTGTGGGGGTTGTAAATCCTCACACTGGGTTATAGTGGTAAAGTTGGTAAGGATCGAAGGACCAGGTATTCACTTAAGATAACGCAAGCTAGAATCTGACTCAACCGCTGGCTGTGAGGCTTGCAGTCTTGTCAGACAGCTCAAAAGCGCGCACTCTTGTTGCGGGGTATTGCACAAGTTCTCAGAGGTGAATAACAATTTTATCATTTACATTAAGACATTATATATTGGGTGACATGACAGAGAGTACGCTGGGTTTGAGCCGGGCGGGGCGATTATTGATCGTTGTCTGGTGACGACTCCGTCCCAGACATACTCCGGGGGCTTGAGTTGTTGTTGGAGTCTTGATCTTCTTCAAAGATGACAGGAACCAGCCTGTTGGTTGCACGCTTGTATATCCGTCCTCCGCACCGCAACGTGACGGTACGCACATGACCATCATCTCCAGGATGTACGGCTTCGATCCTTGCGATTGGCCAGTCACGGGTTCTGAGCGTCTCGTCTTTGACGAAGACTAGTTCACCGACGACTGGAGAGTGGCCGGGCTTGTTCCATTTGCTCCTAGGTGCACAGGTAGAAAGGTATGTGGACATCCACTGGCGCCAGAAGTCATTGACCAGTCGTAGTACTAGACCCCAGCGTCGAAGATTGTTAGTTTTCCCTGTAGGTGGCAGTGGTTGAGGAATAGCCAGAAGTGGGCGTCCAACTAAGAAGTGCCCTGGTGTGAGTTACCTTCCAGTCATGGCTTCGTCCTCTCCCAATGTAGCGATAGGTCTGCTGTTGAGCACGGCTTCCACTTGTGTCAAGAGCGTGTACATCTCATCCCACCGAAGTGGGTGAGGTTCCATTACTTTCCTCAGCAGCATCTTGGTAGCTTTGACGGAGGCTTCCCACAGTCCCCCAAAGTGCGGAGCCCTCGGCGGGATGTGGTGCCACTTGATGTTGTGTTGACTTGAGAAGATTGTGATGACTTGTTTGGTGTCTTCAGATTCGGTGAACTTCTGCAAGTCCCGAATCTCCTCCCGGGCTCCCTGGAAATTGGTCCCATTGTCTGAGTAGACATCAGTAGGACAGCCTCGTCTGGCGACGAACCGGTCCAGGGTAGCTCGGAAGTCCGGAGTAGAGAGCGAACTGCACAAGTCTAAGTGAATGGCCTTGGTGGCCATACAGACGAAGTGCACAGCGTATGCCTTGATGATCGAAGGCTTTCTGGTATAGCCAACCTTGAGTTGGTAGGGTCCTGAGAAATCCACGCCAGTCCTACAGAAGGGCGGGGCAGGAGTTGTTCGTGAAGATGGCAGCATACCCATCATCGAAATGAGGGGTTTCGAATAGGCCTTCTGACATGACACACAGGTACGACTTATGATCTTGAGGAGGTTGCGTAGACCGGGTATCCAGAAGGTAGAGGCTAGAATGGAGATCATGGCTGAGATGCCAGCATGGCTGTGGGTCCGATGTAGTGAGGAGACCAACAGCTTAGTGAGATCAGAACGAGCCGAGAGTGGAATCAGGGTAGAAGGTGTTCTAGGTGACTTGGGATCCCTTACTCGACTTTGAACAATCAGGTGTCGGTGAACAGAGATGGCAACTGTAAATCGTCGGAGAGCATGTCCATCAGGCAAAGGTTTGTCTTTCCGCACAGCATCAAAGACATCATAGAAGGTCTGCATCTGAGCCAGCAGGAATATGCGGAATCTGGCAAACTCTAACTCATCACAAGTGAGATGTGTAGCTGAAGAACGTGGCGTCCGAGTAGAAGACGAGGTCTTGAAACGGAATAACCAGGCGATCACTCTCACCAGCTGAGCAAAAGATGAGAATTTCTTCCACAAAACGTTCAAGAACTGGTCTTGAGAGTCTGGCAGAGTGAGGCAAGGCTTGATGGATACTTTCAGCAGGGACACAGCAGGCTTCGACAGAGTACGATTAGGCCATTGATCAGGAGGATGGCAGAGCCAAGGGGGTCCAGACCACCAAAGAGACGATGTCAGCAGGTCCTGAGCCCTAACACCTCTGCTGGCCAGGTCTGCTGGGTTCTCCTTTGACCGAACATGTCTCCATCGAACGTCGGGAAGGAGCTCCTGTATAGCAAAAACTCTGTTTGCAATAAATCGATCTGACATGGTGGGAGCTTTCGGCAGCCAATGTAGCACGACTTCACTATCAAGCCAAGTGAAGACTCGATCCAGAGGGATGTTGAGAAGTGCAGCAGTGCGTTGGATAAGTTGAGCGAGAAGCAAGGCACCTCTGAGTTCAGCCTTAGGGATGGTGGTAGGCTTGATAGGTAGAACACGGGCCTTTGCGATCACAAGTCTGGAGGCCATGGTGCCCTCGGCGGTGACAGACAGAAGGTAAATACAAGCACCGTAGGCCACTTGCGAGGCGTCAGCGAATCCATGGAGGCTCCACTGAGAAGGGTCTGTGTTGTCGAAAGGTACGATGCGTCTAGGAACCGGGAACTCGTTAAGTAGATGGAGGTCACTCTGCCAATCCAGCCAGCGAGACACTATGTCAGGAGGCACAGGCTTGTCCCAAGTGAGAGAGAGCTTCCACAGGGATTGGTACAGAATTCTGGCCGAGATGATAACAGGGCAGAAGAGACCCAGCACATCAAAGACACCCGCTGCTACAGAAGCAATGGAGTGCTTGGTGATCTTGGTGGACACGAGTTCAGGTTTGGAAATGGAAACGTGTATGGTGTCGTCCTCAACAGCCCAGTGAACTCCCAAAGCTTTAGGAGCATCACAAGAGCGCGAGACGATCTGATGAGCCTTATCAGTCTCGAGGAGATGAGTGGGAATTGAATCCTTGAGTTCCTTGGAGTTGGAACGCCACTTGCGCAGCGTCATGTGGGCTTGGTCCAGCAAATCACAAAGCTGGACACGCAACTTGTTGGCTTCTTCCACGGAATTGGCTCCGGAGATGAAGTCGTCTACATAAAAGGAGTTTAAGATGGCTTGGGATGCTTCCGGGTCAGATGTTGAGTAGAGGTTCGCCAAAGTGTGTAGCACTTGAGTGGCAAGGAAGGGCGAACTCTTCACTCCGAAAGTGAGACGATGCATGCGACAGTCTACTACGGTCCCTTTGTCGTTCCTCATAAGGAAGCGATGGTAACCACGTTCATCTGGGTTGAGGAGAATCTCCCTAAACATTTTGGAGATATCCGCAGTCATCCCCACGGAATGGAGACGAAAGCGGGTCAGCACGTCCGTCAGGGGAGGATACAGGTTGGGTCCCGGTAGCAGAGTGTCGTTGAGCGAGTAGGTGGTCGAGGAACGAGCCGACGCGTCAAAGACGGCACGAACTTTAGTGGTTGATGAAGAATCTTTAAAAACACCGTGGACAGGCAGGTAACAAGAAGGAGACTGATGGATTTCGCCAGGTGGTATGGTGACTGCGTGTCCCAGGTCCAGGTACTCTTGCATGACTGCAGAGAAGGCTTCAAGTTTCCCTTTAGCCGACAAGGACCTCTCGTTGGCGAGAAGACGGGACATGGCTTGTCTCCTGGTGTCACCGATAGGAGGAGGGTCGTCCACACGAGGTAGTGAAACTGCGAAGCGACCTTCAACTCTGGTGTAGGTGTCGTCGAAGTCTTTCAAGACTTTTAGGTTGGTAGGAGAATGAATGGGAGCTTCAGCAATGACTTGGTCGTCCCAATGAGGTGACGGTTCAACGCAGGAAACCGACTGTGCGATGTTGAGCACAGGGCTAGCAGAGTCGTGGTCGTGAAGTCCGGAGATGCAGAGGCCGAACACGGTCGGTTGAGCGATGTAGTCGTCGACCTTGAACAACGCACCAGTGAAGATGTTGACGGCATCATACAAGCTGAGAAGAATGTCTGTGGCACCACCCAGTTCGGGGTCGGCTAGCTTGTAGTGTTGGATGCCAGGAGTAGACTTGATGTTCTCGACACGTGTTGGGGCTCAGCGGTGGAGAAGTTGACTGTATTCAAAAGGGGTAGAGCTAGCTACGAACGAACAAGTAGGCTAGCTAGAAAACTTGACTTGTTAGTTTTAAGGTTTTATTAGACAACTGCGTGACCATAGAAATTAGTGATACCAAAAACGTGAGAGGTCAAGGTCACTCAGCTAAGGTGCCTCGTGCCCGGGTGTTAATGAGGAGCACGTGAACGAGTCGTGAGGAAACAATACGCATGAGCATGAGTCGAATCGAAATGAGAGAAAGGTGAAGTGACATGATTGTGTGTATGTATGGCAAATAGTCTATAAGTTCAATCTTTGTCTGGGTGAGTCCCAGACAGACTCCCCCCGCGAGAGTAAGAATGAGATAAAGTAGGAGAGGAACGTAAAAATAATAAAGTTGTGTAGTTGTAGTGTAAATTCCATAAGTGTGAAGATAGATGTTGAGTGAGGTGACGATCAACGTCCGTGTAGGTGTGACATAAACATTAAACATCGAGATAACCAATTGTTCTTTATTGTCTTACAGGTTGCTGGCTGAAGCAGCATTGGAGATTCGGGCACATCCTTCGGGAAGGGAGAGTGGTACTAAGGACTGGATGGCCCGAGTGAACTCCTTGCCCTTGCAGAGGAGCTTGACGGCACGCACCTTTCCATCGTCACCTGGAAAGGTCTGGAGGACTTTGGCCAACGGCCAGACTCTATAGCCTAGAGTGGCATCTTTTATGTACACAAGATCGTTCACCTTTATGTTGTTTTGTGACTGTTTCCATTTGTGCCTGTCTTGGATTGACTGGAGATAAGTTGACAACCACTGCTGCCAACAGTTGTTTTTAAGTTGGGTAATTAGCCTCCATCGACGTAGAGTTGTGATTTCGGCTTTGCTCTGCTCCGGAGTGGGCAGAGCCCTCAAGGGTCTCCCGATGAGGAAGTGTCCCGGCGTAAGTGGTTCCACTGGGCTTGCCTGATCGATCTGTGGAGGATAGAGTGGGCGGCTGTTGAGAATACTTTCTAACTCGGTTAGGATGGTATAGAACTCATCAAACCTCAGCCGATGAGGTCCGACGTTCTTGTGCAGTAAGAGTTTAAGCTGCTTGACCGCTGCCTCCCACAGGCCACCGAAATGTGGTGCCCTGGGAGGTGAGGTTTGCCACTTGATCCCGTGTCTGTGTGTAAAGTTGATGATCCCTTGCCTTGTCTCTTCCTTGTTGAGATGTGCTACTAGCTCATTGAGGCTCTCCCGGGCGCCGCGAAAGTTGCTGCCGTTGTCAGACATGATTAGACTCGGGCAGCCTCTTCTGGCGACAAACCTGGAGAGCGTGGCGAGGAAGTCGTTGGTTGATAGCGATGCTGCCACATCTACGTGAACAGCCTTGGTGGCGGTGCAAACGAAGACCGCGACCCAGCACTTTTCATACACTGGCTTTCTGGTGTGTCCCCGGCGAAGCCAGAATGGTCCCGCGAAGTCCACACCTGTGGTGTCGAACGGAGGAGCCGGAGTTGTTCGTGAAGTGGGCAGAAGCCCCATCTGTTGGCTCAGAGTGCGAGCATAGGCTCGTTGACAAGTAGGACATTGTCTCGAAAGTTTCTTGAGGGCAGACCTGAGGCCCTTGACATGATAGCCGTCACCTATGATCGCTTGGAGGGCACTCACACCTGGGTGGTGGTGAGTGTGGTGTGCGGTGACTAGAAACAGACAGGTGTAGTGTGAATTGGACGGAAGTAGGATGAGAAATTTTGGTTGAGTGGGAGAATGTTCATCCCTGATCCTGGTAGCGATGTGAAGAACATCTCGAACAATGGAGATTTGAACCCCGAATAGAGGGTGTTTCTTTGGGAGTGAGCAACCAGCATAAACGGCTGAGTAGACGTCTGCTAGACCTTGCAACTGAGCAAGTCGAAGGAGAGTGTGGCGAGAGTCAGAGATTTCATCAGACATGAGTGAGGTGCTCTCAGAGCGGGTGTGAGAACGCGTGTTGGCAGCGAACCTGCGAATGTAGGCTACCACTCGTTCCAACTTGTGGAGAGACGAGAAGCGCGTCCAGAGCTCGTTGAGGAAGCCAGACTGTGAAGAAGGCATAGTAGCATTTGGAGCAGTGATGAGAACAGGTCTACTTGAAGGAGGTTGAGAAGGTGTGGTCACTGGCCACTGGGCTGGAGCCAGAGTTAACCAAGGAGGTCCCGACCACCATAAGCTTGAGGCAAGAAGGTCCTTGGCTGACATACCTCTGCTAGCAATGTCTGCTGGGTTGTCAGCCGTGGGGACGTGCAACCATCTGACCTGTGTCAGAAGGTCGTGGCAGGCTTGTACTCGGTTGGCCACGAATCTATCACGAATTGATGCACTGTCTTTGGACAGCCAATGCCAGACGATGGCACTGTCCGTCCAGGCGAACAGAGACGAGGAAGGGACGTCGAGAACCTGCGCAGTACGAGCCAGCAACTTTGAGAGAAGATGGGCTGCCACAAGCTCGGCACGAGGAATAGAGGTGTGCTTTAGGGGTAGGACACGGGCTTTGGCCGTCACTAATGCTGTGACTGCAGAGCCATCGACTAGAAGAGCGCGAAGATACACAACCGCACCGTATGCCTTGGCTGACGCGTCGGCAAAACCATGAAGAGAGAGAGATTGTATGCGGTCGGGTTCAAGGTTGAGGAACCTCCTGGGTATCGGATGCTCACCTATGAGAGGGAGCTCTTCAACCCAGGAGTGCCATTCGATGGAGAGGTCTGGCGGGAGTGGAGCATCCCACGAGAGTTGCAGCTTCCACGCCTGTTGCAGTATGATTCTGGGCAGAACAGTGGTAGGCGAGAAGAGGCCCATGACATCAAAAACTGCCGCAGACACAGATGCCACGGAACGTTTGGTTACTTTCGAATCTTTGTCTGGTGGAGTAGGTGTTGAAACGAACAGGGTGTCTGAGGACGTATCCCAATGGGCGCCGAGCGCCTTAGGCGATTCTTTGAAGGACAGAGTAGAGGATGAAGATTCGCGAAGATGTTCGGGAGTGTCAAGAACGAACTGCGCGTTGTTGCTGCGCCACTTCCTCAGTGACATGCCATTCTCGCCGAGGAGATTGCACAACTCATGTTGAACTGCAACGGCGTCTGAGAGGTCTTCCGCACCAGAGACAAAGTCATCAACATAGAAGGTAGTGCGAATGAGTTCTGCAGCTCGAGGGTATTTAGTCTGGAACGTGTCGGCCAAGAATCTCAAAGTCTGAGTGGCCAGAAAGGGCGAAGAGGCGACACCGAAGGTGACCCTTTCCATTCGACAGTCTACGATGGAACCCATAACATCTCTCAACAGGAAACGATGGAAATCCCTATGAGATGGATCCAGTCGAATCTCCCGGAACATCTTGGAGATGTCCGCTGAGAGACCGACTGGATGTGTCCTGAATTTGAGAAGGACTTCCGCCAACTGGGGGTAGAGATTCGGCCCCACCAGAAGGCAGTCGTTAAGTGATGCGCCGGACTTCGAGGGCGCCGAGGCGTCAAAAACTGGCCTCACCTTCGTCGTTGTGGAGGCAGCCTTGAAGACGCCGTGGACAGGCATGTAGTAGGTAGTATTGGACGGATTGAGTTCATGAGAGGGCACTACATGAGCATGCCCCAGAGTAATGTACTCCCTTAGAGCCTCGTTGAATGGCCCGAGCTCACCTTTCCTGTCGAGCGACTGTTCATTGCGAAGTAGACGAGAGAGGGCTTGAGCCCTGGAGTCACCCAGAGTGGGTGGTTCCGCTTTGAAGGGAAGAGAGACCTGAACTTTCCCATCAGCCCAGCAGGTAGTGTCTTGAAAGATTGACACTGCCCGTTGTTCGTCGGCTGTGAGCCGCGAAGCCTCCGGTACTTGGTCCAAGGTCCACAGCTTGGAGAGGTCATCCGAGAGAGAAGATGAGACGGCAGCCGTGGCCAAGCTGACTGGAGAGCCGAGCATGGGTCCCACTGCTCCGTAACCAAAGGGAGTGGATATGAAACGATAGGGGGCGACTACCTTGGAGTCACCACAAAACTCCCAAGGATAGTCGCCTCCAACGAGGAGATCAACCTTACCGCCCAGAAGTGGGTCGGAAAGAACAATTCCTGCCTGAGTGGCACGAGCCACGACTTCTTTAGCGTTGGCTGGAGTTGCTGTCGTAACGATTTTGGGTACGATGGACAAGCGTACCGGGTCTGTCTTGAATGAGGAGTTGCACGAGTGTATTGGCAACAGAACGTAAGAGGTAGACCTGTGCGTGCCCAAGCCAACTCCGGTGAAGGAGAGCTCTTGGGGATAACGTGGCAACTTGAGAAGGCTGGCAATGTCCTTCGTAATGAAATTCATGCCGCTGCCGTGATCCATCTGCAGTCGAGCACGAGTGTGAGCTCCCTGGAATTCGAGCCTCGTCATCACGGAACAGATGAAAGAGGTGTGAGGTGACGACGTCTGAGGCGTTGAAAGATCAGGTGTGACCTGTGCATCAGTACTTGTAGGAGCTGCAGCAGCCACAGCGGATGTGGCTGGAGGTGAGGTAGGAGCCTGTGATCCTCTGTGGAGAAGGGAATGATGTTTTTGGCCGCAATGACGGCAAGTGTGTTTATTATTGCAGTTCTTCACTGCATGTGACGGTGTCAGGCAGTTCAGACATAACCTTTTCTGTCGAACTAGCTGATTGCGCTCATCGAGTGGTAGAGCCGCAAACGCCGAGCATCTCCCAATCCAGTGTGACTCGTCACAGAGAACGCACTTGTTGGAAGAGGCCTGTTTCTTCTGAGGAGGTGTGACTGAAGACTTGAATTGAACTGGAGGTTGGTGTGGATGAGCCGGCGAAGGAGATGGAGCGTCCTGAAGAGATGGGCGCGTCCACTTGAATCTCGTATCAAGGAACTTACTGAGGTCGTCGACAGTGGGTCTTTCCAGCTTGTCGTCGACATATTGCTCCCACATCTGGCGCATATTCGGCGTCATGTACGACTGGAAAATGTGTGGAAATACAAGGTCCATGTCCCTGTCGACAAGCTTTCTGAGAACAACGTATGGGGTGAGTACCGACTCCTTGAATTGTAGAACCGATGCTTCTGATTTGGCCAACTGGGGAACGTTAAAGATCTTGGCGACCAAAAGAGGGAGTACCACTTGCTCCCGGCCAAACTCATAGGCAAGGGCGTCCAGGATCTCCTCGCTAGAGGCGCCTTCGTGCACCTTAGCGTCCACTATAGATTCAGCCCTTGGATGGGCGATGGAGTCCTGAATAATGGTGATCTTGGAGCATTCTGAGAAGCCTGCTGCTCGATCATTGAGTGTGGATTTGATAGCTTGATTGTAGGATGCCCACTTGAGAGGGTTGCCTTTGAACTTTTTTATTTGTACATTTATGGGGTTCATCCTAGAACGTGGCTCACTACTCGAAGGAGTGGTCACTGGAGTGGCAGGAGAGGAGGTGGCAGCGGATACCGTAGCGTCCGTCCACATGGACGTGAAGGCAGAGATCTCTTTGGTGAGATGCTTAATACGATCCTGGATAAAAGGATTTTCCAACACACTGCAATAAGTGCGTTGAAGTTCAAGGAGCTCCGCTCTGAAAGAGCAGAGTAGATCTCTGAAGAGGCTGGAGCCTTTGTCGGCGGAATCATGAAGAACATTGGTTGTGGCGTCCATACCTGAGAGTGTTTTCCATACGTGGAGTCTTTGCTGGAGTCTCTCGACTTCCCCGAAGAGATGAGCGTGCCTTCTGAGCTGCTCGTCAATGTTGTCTGAGTCTTTCATCAGACTAGCTTCGTCATCCTCGAGGTGAGACTCGATCTGCCTGTTGGCGTCATTGAAGCCGTCAACATACTTGGTAAGCTCGTCTCGCAAGTGTGTAATGGTAGACTGAACCCACTTGTCCGGGGTGGAGTCGCGCAGGGCGTAGATACTTCTTTCGGTTCTCGTAATGAAACCCGTGCGTCCACTTCGTTTACGTACGAGACGCGCGTACGTCTCGTCGTCCGGCCTGATGGCTGACGCACGTGAAACTCGTGCACCCGTAACCTTGGGCGGAATGGCTGTTTCCTCGGCCATGATGTGGAGTAAAGTGGTGAATTCCCAAAGTGGCGTGCGAAGAGTGTTCCCAAATTAGAGGGCGTAGGGTATTCCCAAGTGTGTTCCCAACTCGGAGATCGAAGAGAACAGAAGGTAATGGTCGACAAGTCGTCAACCGGTAGCTAGGCTAGATCGAGTGTTTGAGAGAGATAGAGCCCTAGACGACACGGAACCGAGTGGTCGAGCAGGTACGCCTCGAGGGTCGAAGGACCAAAAATGTTGGGGCTCAGCGGTGGAGAAGTTGACTGTATTCAAAAGGGGTAGAGCTAGCTACGAACGAACAAGTAGGCTAGCTAGAAAACTTGACTTGTTAGCTTTAAGGTTTTATTAGACAACTGCGTGACCATAGAAATTAGTGATACCAAAAACGTGAGAGGTCAAGGTCACTCAGCTAAGGTGCCTCGTGCCCGGGTGTTAATGAGGAGCACGTGAACGAGTCGTGAGGAAACAATACGCATGAGCATGAGTCGAATCGAAATGAGAGAAAGGTGAAGTGACATGATTGTGTGTATGTATGGCAAATAGTCTATAAGTTCAATCTTTGTCTGGGTGAGTCCCAGACAACACGAGCAGGCGGCTTCAAGAATGGGATCTTAGGCACGACGTGAAGGTAGAATGGCACAGGAGGTACGGAGGTTGTCAGCGAAGTCAGGCTGGCCCTGACAGCAAACTTGCAAGTGACAGGGTCGGCACATCCCAAGAAGACGACGGGGTCATGAATCCGCTTGAGCTTCAGGTCTGCGGCTAACTTCTCCGTTATCACACTGAATGTCGAACCCGAATCCAGCGCAGCTCTTGCAGGAAGGTCCACTCCTTTGTTGGACACAGAGGCGCAGAATGTCATGAGTGAGGCTGAGTGACGCTCTCCATCCGCAGCTATGGAAACTCCAAAGCTCTCCATCTGTGTCAAGAGTTGCACAACCTTTGGCACTGAAGTAGGAGACGTTGAGTTGGTGGTGTGAATCAACGTATGATGCTTCGCCCCACACGTCTTGCAAGAATACTTGCTCGGGCAGTTCTTCTGTCCGTGACGGTTGGAAAAGCAATTAATGCAGAGATGGTGGTCCCTGATAAACTTGTTGCGGCTCTCAATGGACATCTCTAGGAAGGACGAGCACTTGAAGAGAGCGTGGTGTTCTTCGCAAGCAGGGCAATTCGACGAGGTCTTGTTGCTTGGCTTGTTAGGTTTCTGCTTGTGATGTTGTACAGCAGCAGCAGAAGGGGTTGAAGAGGCAGACGGAGAATACGTACTGGACGCGTAGTGAGGCGACATGGCAACTTCTTGTATCCAATGTTGGGCAAAGTCATGCACGTCTTCCAAGTCAGGAACACCTGAGTTTTTCCTGAAGTGGTGCCATTCTCGTTTGCAATCTTCGTCCATCACACTGAGCATGAGCACAGCAAGATAGGCAGTAAGGTCGTTTCCTACTAGGTTCTTGAACTTCCTAGCCGGGAGCACGACGTTATCAATCACAGCTTTTAAATCCAAAGTCTTGAGGCGAACTTGAAGAACAGAGGAAATCTTTTGGACGATGAGAGGGCATACGACTCGAGTGGAGCCGAAGCGATCCCGTAGTAGCTTGAGCATCTCGTCCATGTCTGCGTCTTTGTTGCCAATGTTACGTAAAATGTCTTGACCATCTGGATGGCGTATGGCGTTGGTTAAGTGGCCTCGAATCTCCAAATTGGAGTGGCCTTTCGCTCGGGTCTTAATGGTTGCCCGAAACATGGTTTCAAAATGTTCCCAGTTGAAGGGGTCCCCATCAAAGGTAGGGACATTGAGATGGATAGACTGGGAATGTGGCGAAGATGGAGCAGCAGTAGCCGAAGCAGCAGCAGAAGGAGCTGGTGTAGTCGCAGACGAAGTCGCGATGTCCTTCTCCGCAGAGTAGATCACGTCGTTGAGGTCGTCCAATCTCTTACGCAGGTCTACAGACCTGGCATCCAAATCACCATGAGTCTTGGTGAAAGGAGCAGCACGATCAAACCAGTCGTCACACGAATCAGTGAGCTTCTCGAAGTTCCGTCTGAAGGTCGATGAAGAGACCTGAACAGCAGCACTGGTGGCAACAAGCTTGTTGAGGATGGAGTTACTCTTGTGCCATAGATCACACAATTGCTTGTTCTCACGGATCAACGTACGAATGGAAGCTAGAGCTTCAACATCCTTGTCCTTCTCTGGTTCATCCGCCTCGATCATGTCATCCAAGCCTAGAATCAATTCGTCTATCTGATCCTGGATCATAGTGTGGGCAGACTTGATAGCAGCCAGCTCCTCAAGGTGGTCGTCGGGAACTTCGGGAGACATATCGTTGAGACTTTTGCTCCTGAATTCGGACGCCTTCCGCTTGAGTTTGGAGAGCGAGCCACGTTTGCTACCACGCTTTCGGCGAAGAGACTCCAAGGTCTGATGGAGAGAGACGGCGTCTGTCATAGCAGTAGAAGTGAAGTGAGAAGAAGTAGAGGTGACGATTAGAGGTGACGAAAAAACTCGAAGTGCAGTAAACAGCAATCAGACTGCAGGAAAACGAACAACAACGGTAAGGTCCAACTGATAGCAAAGATGGAGCAGCACTAGTTCGAACACTAAGTAGGCTCGAAGGACCAAACAATGTGGGGGTTGTAAATCCTCACACTGGGTTATAGTGGTAAAGTTGGTAAGGATCGAAGGACCAGGTATTCACTTAAGATAACGCAAGCTAGAATCTGACTCAACCGCTGGCTGTGAGGCTTGCAGAATTGTCAGACAGCTCAAAAGCGCGCACTCTTGTTGCGGGGTATTGCACAAGTTCTCAGAGGTGAATAACAATTTTATCATTTACATTAAGACATTATATATTGGGTGACATGACAGAGAGTACGCTGGGTTTGAGCCGGGCGGGGCGATTATTGATCGTTGTCTGGTGACGACTCCGTCCCAGACAGTGATCATGTAAGAGACATCTATGAGTGTCCACAAGGAACGTATGCCATTGGACGTCGAGCTCCACTACAAAACAATTTCATATACACAAAAACACAAACAACAAAAATATTTGTAATACAAACAACAAATTATTCATGATCCTATATAATTGCAACTTTATGGTGTATTGTATGCGTTTCATACAGGATTTTTGTTTGGGGTGGGGCTCCGAGTGTACTTCGCCACACCCATTTTTTGGAACCTACACTACTTTGATGCACATCTTTGCATACGAGTCTATACTTCACACTGATGATCAGTGTTCGGTCCTATGCACTGAATGGCTCAGTTATGATAGGAACATAATGGGATACAATATCAGACTAAAAATAAATGCTTCCTAAATGTTTATTCTATTCAACTCCCAAAATTCTAGGGGGGAACCCAGCGCTAGCCTCCCACTGTATGAACCCTGGTATGTATACTCCACACTGTACATGAGAGAAACAATCGTTGTATTGAGAAAGTGTAATTTGAAAATGAAAAGCAGTACAAGCACACACGTGGAATTCAACTTACCCGGCATGGATGGTGTCACAGACTGAACGATCCCTCCCATAGGATCCGGAACCTCCATACAATACCAAAAAAACACAAGACAACAATGATATTTGTAACATAACAGCTGGCCTCGCTGAATTGCCCCCCCTCCCCCGTCATTACTTTTCACTGACATTCTTGTACCATAACCCCCCCCCCCAGCCCTAGCTGGACACCCAAATATCAGTAAGTTGAAAAAATGAAATTCAACTTACCCGGCATGGATGATGTCACAGACCGAAAAAGACCACCGAGTTCGTTCTCTCTCAGGTTGGATCCGGAAACGCCACATACTGTTTGTTCATGGTTGCTCTCTCTCTTTCCACAAATGCACGCACACACATACACACACACACACACACACACACAAGAAAAAAGAAGCTACAGGTGAATACAGATCATAAAAATAAATGTATAATTTATTATACATAAATTGACTGGTGTACACACACACACACACATGAAATTCAACTTACATGGGCACAGTAGTCACGATCCAAAAAGATCCAGAGTTCCCTCCCAGGTTGTATACGGAAGTGCCACATACTGTTTGTCCACGGTTGCTCACTCTCATTCCACAAATGTGACCGTCTACGGGAAAATCGGGCACAACGCGGCATGCGTAAACGTCGCAAAAAGATCGATTTAGTTCTTAAAATTGTATTAAATAAGCCTAATGAAGGGAACGGTTAGGCGATATATAGCGGGAATGGCTAAGGCTACGGCGATAAAACTTGGAGAGCTTAATATCTGCTTGCCAAGGAGTCTGTAAGTGCAAAAAAAATATTTTTCGTCGGGGCCGCGTTGTGCCCGATTTTCCTGTAGACGGTCACAAATGCACACACACATACACACACACACACACTAGAAAAAAGAAGATACAGGTGAATACAGATCATAAAAATAAATGTATAATATAAATTGACTGGTGTACACACACACACACACATACATGAAATTCAACTTACATGGGCATAGTAGCCCCGATTGGAAAAGACCCGCCCCCCCCCGAGTTCGTTCCTTCCCCGGTTAGATCTGGAAGCGCCAGAATAACATTTCAACTCCACGCACACACATATACATCGAGTGTGAAGCTCCACTACAACACCACAAAAACACAGACAACGACAACGACAATAACAATACATATTACAACTTTTGGGATGTTCAGGGGGGAGGGGGGGAGGAGCAGCCACAAATATCAAAGTCTGTGGTCCTTCACACAAAAGATTATGGAATATCAATGGGTGTGTTGTCATCTTTCTTCCATTCTCCCCCTACCTCATCCACCCGACTCTTGTTCTTCGATTCCCGCCTTCTCCGACCGCGAGGACGTCCAGAACTCGGAGCAGGAGGAGCCACTTCCTCTTCTTCATCACTGGAACCTGCTGCCTATTCGTGTTTCATCATTGGAAGACTCAGGTCCGGTATCCTCTCCTTCATGACTGGAAGACTCTGCTCCTGTCGCCTCATCTGCGTAATCGGGGTCGGTGACTGCATTCACATCTGGTCCTAGTAGTATATGTGGTAAAAAAATTTTTTTTAATTTTTTTGAAAATTTGAATTTGTTCAAAAAACCACAAGCCACTTTCAAATCTCAAAACTCAATGAAATATATATATATTATAGCTAAACAGCTTACTCTATCTCAATATAGCTATAAATAAGTCCTTTCCACAACAGAAGCTTGCTATTTTTCAAGAGAAAGACAAGAGAAAGACAAGCTTACCTCGATCATCTTCTTGACTCCCATTTTCAGTATCAGAGTTGACGGGGTCTGGTCCACCAACCCTGATACAGGGCCTCCTATAGCCCTAGATGTCGTCTCCCTTCTCTCCGCTTGATCCTGAGTCGCTAGAGTCAGCATCAAGCAAGTCTAAAACTTGCACCGCATTGTAATTTCTAGACGCCATCTTCCAAAAAATGACTTTGAAAAAAAATTTTTTTTGCATAGTTACCGGGGTCACACGACACGCTCACTTTTTTCCTATGATGTAATAAGCATTACCTAAGACTGTACGTAATAGGGAGGTCCCCAGTTGAACTGGCGATTTTATAAAAAATGGAGAAGACAGTAAGTCAAACCGCAAAGTCTTGGTCGGCAAAGAAGCGGTTGTTTCAATGTGTTATGGAAGGCTACTGAGCTCAAGCAATTTTTTGCTGCTTCTACAAAGCTCTGGAGATGACTGGATCCATAAATGAAGCTGCTGTGAAGAAGGTAACTTTTTTTAAAATTCGACGGAGAACCGATGTTTTTTTTTTTTGCCGAGGAAGAAATAAACGCAACTGCTGTGAGGTACTGTCGAAGCAGTCCTGGCTGAAAGCTATTTTAGATGCTTCTCCAATGCATTGGGCACCTGTGTATGCAATCTGAAGGTTCTAGCTATAAAGTAACTATTTTTAAAAATTCGGAGAAGTCAATCGGTCTTCACCCGCTTCAAAGCGGGATCCGGAACGAAAGGGTTAAAATACGTTTATCGCCAAAACTCTAATTAGTACACACTGGATAGGTATTGTACTTATTTGCTCATTTTCCATAATAAAACCAAAGTTCTGTCTAAATTAAAATTAAACTTCAGCTTGCTTGACTATAACGGGTTCTATCTATTACAAATTTTTCTCACCTTTCACTTAATGTATTTTTATATTTTTATGAAGGTGTCTTGAAGAAGTTATTTGGGGAAGCTGCTACATCAGGTGCAGAGGGAAAGGTTATACGACAAAAGTGTAACCAGAAATGTATTGATCTCTTTAATAAGAAAATTAAAATTAAGAAAGAAGAACCACAGGAAGCTCAAGAAGAATGAACGTTAAATCAAACAATGTGCATGTATAGTTTTTAAAATTTTATAATGGAACGTGCTGAAAATATCAATATATAATTATACCATATAAAATTATTCTTAACATAATCTTTCTTCACTATTAGTCAAGAAAAAACATAAATCTTACAAGACTAATGTAAGATAAAACAAGAACTTCAAGATTATGGAACCCACAATCTTATTAAGATCCTAAACAAGATCTTTGATAAGATTATAATCAGATCTTAAAACTATTCTTAGCTAAATATTACTTAACTCTTACATAAGAACTAATAAGAAATTTATATAAGATACATTAACCCTTTCGTTCCTGAATTGTTTGGACGCGCGCGGAAAAATCTAATTTTCTACCGCGGAATAGAGCATTGCCGTTTTATTTTTTTAACTCGATGCTGGCTGGGAAAACCCCATAGCAACCATATATCACTAAATAGACCAAGAGTTTGGGATTCCCCTCATTTTTTGATTGAGAAAATTGAATAATATATAAGCCATCTACTAATATTTCAAAAAAAAATTTTTTTTCCCCCAAAAAAATCCACTTTTCCCATCAATAAAAAAATAAAATAAAATAGAAATAATATTGTTTGATGCATTTTATACCAATATTATATTAGTTCAACAATAAAATATGTTGTTTGTTGTGTGTGGTGCTGATTGTGATCATGTAGGAGACATCTATGAGTGTCCACAAGGAACGTATGCCATCGGACGTCGAGCTCCACTACAAAACAATTTCATATACACAAAAACACAAACAACAAAGATATTTGTAATACAAACAACAAATTATTCATGATCCTATATAATTGCAACTTTATGATGTATTGTATGCGGTTTCATACAGGATTTTTGTTTGGGGTGGGGCTCCGAGTGTACTTCGCCACACCCATTTTTTTGAACCTACACTACTTTGATGCACATCTTTGCATACGAGTCTATACTTCACACTGATGATCAGTGTTCGGTCCTATGCACTAAATGGCTCAGTTATGATAGGAACATAATGGGATACAATATCAGACTAAAAATAAATGCTTCCTAAATGTTTATTTCTATTCAACTCCCAAAATTCTAGGGGGGAACCCAGCGCTAGCCTCCCACTGTATGAACCCTGGTATGTATACTCCACACTGTACATGAGAGAAACAATCGTTGTATTGAGAAAGTGTAATTTGAAAATGAAAAGCAGTACAAGCACACACGTGGAATTCAACTTACCCGGCATGGATGGTGGCACAGACTGAACGATCCCTCCCATAGGATCCGGAACCTCCATACAATACCAAAAAAACACAAGACAACAATGATATTTGTAACATAACAGCTGGCCTCGCTGAATTGCCCCCCCCCTCCCCCGTCATTACTTTTCACTGACATTCTTGTACCATAACCCCCCCTCCCCCGTCATTACTTTTCACTGACATTCTTGTACCATAACCCCCCCCTCCCCCGTCATTACTTTTCACTGACATTCTTGTACCATAACCCCCCCCTCCCCCGTCATTACTTTTCACTGACATTCTTGTACCATAACCCCTCCCCCCCCCCCCAGCCCTAGCTGGACACCCAAATACAGTAAGTTGAAAAAATGAAATTCAACTTACCCAGCGTGGATGATGTCACAGACCGAAAAAGACCACCGAGTTCGTTCTCTCTCAGGTTGGATCCGGAAGTGCCACATACTGTTTGTTCATGGTTGCTCTCTCTCTCTTTCCACAAATGCACGCACACACATACACACACACACAAGAAAAAAGAAGCTACAGGTGAATACTGATCATAAAAATAAATGTATAATTTATTATACATAAATTGACTGGTGTACACACACACACACACACATGAAATTCAACTTACATGGGCATAGTAGTCACGATCCAAAAAGATCCAGAGTTCCCTCCCAGGTTGTATACGGAAGTGCCACATACTGTTTGTCCACGAATGCTCTCTCTCATTCCACAAATGCACACACACACATACACACACACACACACTAGAAAAAGAAGATACAGATGAATACAGGTCATAAAAATAAATGTATAATATAAATTGACTGGTGTACACACACACACATACAAATTCAACTTACATGGGCATAGTAGCCCCGATTAGAAAAGACCCCACCCCCCCCACCCCCGAGTTCGTTCCCTCCCCGGTTAGATCTGGAAGTGCCAGAATAACATTTCAACTCCACGCACACACATATACATCGAGTGTGAAGCTTCACTACAACACCACAAAAACACAGACAACGACAACGACAATAACAATACATATTACAACTTTTGGGATGTTCAGGGAGGGGGAGGGGGGGGGAGCAGCCACAAATATCAAAGTCTGTGGTCCTTTACACAAAAGATTATGGAATATCAATGGGTGTGTTGTCATCTTTCTTCCACTCTCCCCCTACCTCATCCACCCGACTCTTGTTCTTCGATTCCCGCCTTCTCCGACCGCGAGGACGTCCAGAACTCGGAGCAGGAGGAGCCACTTCCTCATCACTGGAACCTGCTGCCTATTCGTTTTTCATCATTGGAAGACTCAAGTCAGGTATCCTCTCCTTCATGACTGGAAGACTCTGCTCCTGTCGCCTCATCTGCGTAATCGGGGTCGGTGACTGCATTTACATCTGGTCCTAGTAGTATATGTGGTAAAAACTTTTTTAATTTTTTTTGAAAATTTGAATTTGTTCAAAAAACCACAAGCCACTTTCAAATCTCAAAACTCAATGAAATATATATATATTATAGCTAAACAGCTTACTCTATCTCAATATAGCTATAAATAAGTCCTTTCCACAACAGAAGCTAGCTATTTTTCAAGAGAAAGACAAGAGAAAGACAAGCTTACCTCGATCATCTTCTTGACTCCCATTTTCAGTATCAGAGTTGACGGGGTCTGGTCCACCAACCTTGATACAGGGCCTCCTATAGCCCTAGATGTCGTCTCCCTTCTCTCCGCTTGATCCTGAGTAGCTAGAGTGAGCATCAAGTCTAAAACTTGCACCGCATTGTAACTTCTAGACGCCATCTTTCAAAAAATGACTTTGAAAAAAAAATTTTTTTGCATAGTTACCGAGGTCACACGACACGCTCACTTTTTTCCTGTGATGTAATAAGCAATTACCTAAGAATGTACGTAATAGGGAGGTCCCCAGTTGAACTGGCGATTTTATAAAAAATGGAGAAGACAGTAAGTCAAACCGCAAAGTCTTGGTCGGCAAAGAAGCGGCTGTTTCAATGTGTTATGGAAGGCTACTGAGCTCAAGCAATTTTTCGCTGCTTCTACAAAGCTCTGGAGATGACTGGATCCATAAATGAAGCTGCTGTGAAGAAGGTAACTTTTTTTTTAATTTGACGGAGAACCTATGTTGTTGTTTTTTGCCGAGGAAGAAATAAACGCAACTGCTGTGAGGTACTGTCGAAGCAGTCCTGGCTGAAAGTTATTTTAGATGCTTCTCCAATGCATTGGGCACCTGTGTATGCAATCTGAAGGTTCTAGCTATAAAGTAACTATTTTTTAAAATTCGGAGAAGCCAACCGGTCTTCACCTGCTTTAAAGCGGGATTGGGAACGAAAGGGTTAA
>WLWD01004477.1_pt1 | contig 34455 bp, 18 predicted proteins | sample 6712731 | NCBI WGS metagenome assembly WLWD01 (sample SAMN12718690, study PRJNA576275) | sponge metagenome | isolation source: marine sponge | host: Mycale hentscheli | place: New Zealand: South Island, Marlborough, Capsize Point | collected 2014-11-01 | reverse complement strand
GGACAAATGATGTAACTAAACCAAGTGGTAGAGAATTAAGAGATTAAAGTACCTTATGCTACAGCGCCACTGTATGGCAGAGTATTTTCTACTTATTGGCGAGCGAGCGTAGCGAGCGAGACACTTACAGGGGTAACACAATCGAAAATCGGGGATGTTTATTTGTATATATTATGTTTGGACGTACATATGTCATTTTGTACTTTGACCCTCGCGTTTTTGTGTTAGTTATGTGGTCGACCCCGTCCCAAATTGCACTAAACAGAATCCTCTGGTTTATCGATCAGTACCCGTATCAGCCTAGAAATTGAATTGTTTACCGTTTTGAATTCTTTTGCGGGTGCAGTTAAAACTTGAAAACTTAAGGGACTTCCATTTCTATTCGAGTTAGTGGCGGTGGTAAGTCAATGCGCTCTTTGTCATGGTTATAAGCCATGCGCAAAAGTATTTACTTGAAAATACATTGTCCACTAGACTACCGCGAAGGTAAGTCTGTGTAGGTGCATGTCCAGTTGTGTCAAAGCATTGTGTGTTACAACCACTACTTAGCTAAAGAATATCACAAAGAAAACTTTTAAATAACTTGTATTGTTTTGTTGTTGTTTTTTTCCTTCCAAGCAGTTGCAGAGAGTTGTTACTATGGCACTGAAATCCCTTTACCCTGTATGCTAAATTAAAAAACTGGACCTTATTTTCAGTAGCTTCAGTGTTAGAAGTCAAAATCATTCATATAAAAATAGTATAGTCTTTAGGCTCGCTCGCCATTTGTGCTCAAGCACATCACTAGTTATTATTGTTGCTATTATTATTGTTATTTTTACTATTATTATTGTTTTTGTTGCTATGATATTATAATTAGTATGAGTAATAGCACGGGTACGCCGTGATATTTGGGATTAATAGCACGAGTAGTGCTATTTCAATAGCTTTACGAGTGCTATTGATCCCTAGTAGCACGGGTTACCCATGCTATCACTCATTAATAGTAGGCCAGCTTTTTAAAAAGTCATTTGCAATTATAGCTATACTATATCGTTCACTCAATTTCAGGATTAGTTTCCTCTGGAACTTCGTTTTCAACATATGGCTCCTCCTAATATGTTTAAACATTCCACCTGATATGGGTAGAGTTTCTGTGGTAAAGAAATGACATTGTCTCCAACTAGAAACTACTCGAACTGTATGTTTCCAAGGTTAATGCTCCACGTGTGCGCACTTACCCGTACTATTTCACTTAGCTACAGTCGTATTTCACTTAGTTTCCACTTAGTTATCGAGGTATTTCAATTATTTAAGCGCTATTTCACTTTACCTGTGCAATTTCAATTGAACAGTGATTTTTCCTATACATTATTGAATGGGAAACTTACGTGCCGTACTAATTATTATTAGTTGAGAGTACCTGGTATCAGATTCTTATTAACTGGTTTTGATATGTTCCTCTCATCTTCTTCACCACACTCACTACTAAAGCACTGGCCAGGGTGAGGCGAGTGGTATGTGGCAGAGTTCGGTCAAATACATTGTAATTATATTTAATTGCAATTAAATATATATTTTTTCTAGTAATTTCAATGTAATTGTATTTGAGTGAATCTGGGTTTTATGTATTGAAATACTAGCAAAATTAAAGTTTGAAATACGTGCATTGCTAATATACAACAGAAATGAAAAGAGGCGAGAGAAAATATGGGCAAGTCCCTCAAATATTCCTGGGGAAAAGGAAAGTGGAAATACCATTTGGATATTTTATTGGAGGTCACTGTGTGTGCGCACGCATGTGTATGTACATGTGTGTGTATGTGTATGTATATATGTGTGTGACAGCAGATAACGTATGTGACGTACACATGACACTGTCGCATTTTCAAAGTATTTGCGATGCTAATTAAATACAATTCTGAAGTCAAGTATTTGTATTTGCAAATTGTATTTGAAGAGAGCAGTATTTTCAATTGCAATTAAATGATTTTGAGTATTTTACCCCAACTCTGGTGTGTTGTTGAAAGGGTAAATTCTAATAGACAGCAAATAAAGTCAGACAAGTGCAAATTTTGAATTGACTTTCGTTATATGTGACCGTCTATGGGAAAACCGGGCACAACGCGGCGTGCGTAATATCGAGAAAAGATCGATCGATTTCTTAAAAATGTATCGTTTCAAGCAGACGGAAGGGAACGGTTAGGTCTATTATAGCGGGAACGACTTAAGCTATGACGATAAAACTTGGAGAGCTCAATATCTGGACGCCGACAACTCTGTAAGTGCAAAAACAATTTTTTCGAAGGGTGCCGCGTTGTGCCTGGTTTTCCTATAGACGGTCACATATGTATATGGCACATACTCTCCACCCACACTCCCCCTCCCTCCTTAATATAGTTCCCAACTTTCCAATGACAGACCACACCCACTAACATACCTATGAATGAAAATAAGTGGGCTGGAGAGAGGATATTTTTGTTTGTTTGTTTGTTTTTTTGTGTGTGGGTGGGGGTTGCATGTTTGTTGTTAACCCTTTCACTGCCGAGTTTATGATGGCCATTTTGGTAACATGAAAATGTAATAATGTTGTTTTGTTTGTTTTTTTTGCTGTCAGCAAGAGAAATATTTTAAAAGCAAGTCAGACTGTCTATTAGTCCACACAAAGAATAGCTAAAACTTTAGACTTACCGTTACCAACGGTACTAACTGAAACTCAATTATTGATGACCTCAGAGCTGCTATGGAGTTCAGACAGAGTACACGGCTTATTCGTCTTCTATTAGATGGATTCTGGACTTCTCAACCTTGTACTATAAAATATTTCGGGCAGACAGACAACTCTTTTAATGGTAAAAAACAACAACTAAACACCTGTGCTATCATTTCAATTTTTTTAATTACAGGAAGTACTACGTCAGAGCAACATAATAACAAGAAATGGGAATGTTGTATTGGATAATCAATTTTTTAATACGGAGAACCGCTGACAAAATTCAGAACACCATATGGCATCTGCAGTGAAAGGATTAAATGTTTTTTTTTATTATTGTTTTTGTGTTGTTTTTTTTGTTTTTGTTTTTTTGTTGTTGTTGTTGTTGTTTTACATTGTATTTATTATTTTTTTTTTTTATTTTTTATTTTTATTTTTTAGAGAAAACACTACCGTCTGTTGAGACTTGTCTAATTATTGATAGGTCGCACCAGAAAAGTGGCAGCATCTGGGATCACTCCAGTACAGCGGCAACCAGTTACGTGTGGGATCACTGCAGGATGTGTGTGCTGTTGAGTGTGAAATTCTTGATATCTGATTTGGGGTTCTTCATGCAGGACTAATACCAACATATTTTTGTAAACAAGCAAAGACCATGGTGTAAATGTAAAAGATTGTTGTCATCTATATTTGGCTGATATTGAATGATGTTGTAGAAATGACACAAACATTATTGTTCATAAAGGTCAATAATTAGTGGGGGCAAATATCCTGTGATGCATGGTCTCAGCATGGGCACAGTTTATGAGTATTGTAGGAGGTGATTGCCCAACTGATGTTGGGGTTATTAGATGAAATCACGAAAACTCTCTGACATGTGCAAAAATTTGATACAGTAGAACCTCTGAACTGAGAACAATTTGGGACCAGGTTCGCAATTCACCAGATGATTTTGTTTGCCTTCGGAGGTTGTTTATAATTTGCCTCCAAATATCATGCATTGCATTAGTTATTAGTACAGAAAATTGGTGTTTGTTTTAAGGAGGGGGAGATACGCCATACGTTTTCTATAGGAATGGGTAGAGGGCTAAGGAAAGTTCACTGAACAGAGGTAATTTACTATCAGAGGTTTCACATGCTCACTTGGTGCTGCTAACTGCTGCATGGTAGTAGTCCTCAAATGGTGTATGGGACGATTGCTCGTACATAGTTCACCGGGTGTTACAAATACTGTTTTTGGCCACTTAGTATACAAACTAATGTATGTATTATTATAACTGTACCAGGTTAACTATACTGGGTATTACACACCAAAATATTTCATAAATGCATTTACAGTGGAACATTTAACCGTGAACTCTGTAATGAGCAACACCATGCAATGGATATACACCAGTGCATATAAAGTCATACACACGTGGCATACTCCAGTGACTCTATATCTTACTTACGTCACCAGTGATACGTATCTTTCGTAAGACCGCATTACTGGAGTACTTGCATTACCTTACACCAGGTGCACACCATACTATGTGTACTAGATATTATGTTGCTGGAGTATACCCAATGTATTCTTGACAATGTCTTACCACAGCATGCAGTGTATAGATACTAAATATACTGAATGTATTCCAAATGTTTTCTTAAATGACGTGATATATATAATCCTTTGACAGTAATACTGATTATTATATAAATTTCTGAGCTAGCTATGTGGTTAAAAAAATTAATAATAATAATAAAAAGTCTAATTTAAATGTTATGAAGAGTTTGATGAATCCACTAGATCCAGGGCCACGCTTGATGTGCTGTCTGTCACCATCCCGAGCTACTCTGTTTCTGTCATAGCTGCAGTCCTCATCAAAGCCTCACTTCTCACCTTCTGCCCATAATGAGCCAATCGGTTTCTGAGGATAATATAAAAAAATACAAAAAATTGGCTGTAAGCAATACCCATTAAAAGAAATGAACTGGTAAACAACAACACATTAAAAATTAAAAATGTTTTTCTGTGTAAATTACACTTGCATGAAGTATATTAGGCGAATAACATGAGATAACTTTGTAAAGTGCCAATCCACGAACAAAGTAACTCAACTATCACAATCATTCCGCCACACACAACTTCAATTCTGACAAATCGTACGAGTCTAATCACCACGAGATAAGGAAAAGACGAGAGCACAAAAACAATAGGAGAGTAAAGCAATTTAAATACTACTAATTATCATTTGATGCAATACTTTTAAACAGAAAATAGAAGAGCGAAAGACAAAGGGGAAGAAATACAAAGAAAAAAAAGAAAAAAAAGAAAAAAAGAAGAACAAACAAACATGAAAAAACAAACTAACAAACAAACAATTTATTAATCAGAAGTAAGCTGATCTTTTGTCAAAGTGAAAAAACTTTTTTTTATAAAGAATAGCACACATGCAACAATATAAACTTGAAGTGATGACAAAGTGCATTACACACACAACAAATAAACAGTAACAGCAACAAACAAAAACAAACAAACAAACAATAAAGTGTTATATAGAGCAAGTCGCCTGTAACTCTTACATTCAACCGGCACAGTCTTCGGACATCATGGAAAATTAAATTTATCAACTGGCATAGCGTACAGACATTCACAAAAACACCCAAATAGTAATACTGAGTTATGTAATACTTGCTATTATTTGTTTGTTTGTTTGTCTTTTGCTAGGAAGAAGTGGCTACACTGTGCTTGTGACTTGTGGGTACTAAATACTGCCAGGAAGTTTATTGGATGATCAAGGTCAAGAGCATATTAGTCCACATGATTACAATGATTTTTTCATATTATAAATTATAACTAGTGGTGCGCTCGAATAGCGCAAATGCATGGCGAGCGAGCAGACTCTTTTTACGGAAAAATAGGACAGAAATTACATCTAACTGTAGTGCACAGTGTAACCCTTTCCATTCTCAGGTACATGTAACATCAGAGAACCTAAAGTGTCTGATCCCAGACTAAACTAACAGAATTACCTGAATAAACTTCGAAAGCAGTGGCAAAGAAGCGCAGCTTGACAAAGACTTCACAATTGTTTCAAGAAGAGAGTAGCTGTAAACATTTTGGTTGAAACAAAGTTGCGTAAGGCAGTGCAGCAGGATTCTCCGCGCTTGTTAATTGAAAAATACTGGAACTGTGAACGCTTTACCTAACTTACGTAATTAGAAGCGCGGGCGAAAACAGAGGTCTCACGTACCCCATAAACAGATAAATAAATAAATAAATATAGCGAAATCTCGATTGTGTTACCCCTGAGAGTGTCTCGCTCGCTACGCTCGCTCGCCAATAATGTGATAATACCACAAAATAGCAAATATGGTTATGATTAGTTCTGAATTGATACCAATTCTTTTGTACTAAAAAAAACAAACTTGGTTAGTGGTCAATAATAAAGCAATGCAATTTGAAAACCATAACAGGTAATGGTCGTCTACAGACTTCGAGAGAGTCCACATATCTCCGGGATTTATCTACTTTTGCGAAGAGTTGCGCCACTTAAATGAAGGTTCAAACTCCAGGGCTTCTTTTGGTGGAAATTTTGTCGCAGGAAGGAAGAATAGTATGTGTGTGTGTGTGATGTGTGCATGATATGTGTGATGTGTGTATGATATGCGCGTGTAGTGTGTGTGTGTGTGTGATTATGTGTGTGTGTGTGATGATGTGTGTGTGATGATGATGTGTGTGTGATGATGCGTGTGTGATGTGTGTGTGTGCAGATGTGCACGTGTGGTGTGTGTGTGCAGATGTGCACGTGTGGTTGTGTGTGTGTGTGGTTTCAATGGCGACCTGTACGAAATGCAGCAAACTACGACCGATACCTATGATTTTATCAAAATATATACTGCGTCTGTTTATTGACCACTACGAAGTTTATACATGTAGTACTGATTCAGAACTACTTCTCTCTATGATCACTATATCATGTGGAGTACGTGGCATAGCTGAAGATGTGCATTATTTGGAATATAGATCCTATAACGCATCCTACATAGCTAGTCCTAACCAAACACACTCACACATGACAGAACCACATTATGAATTTGTATTAGCATACTATAGCTTCAGTCATTACATTAAAAAAAAAGAAAAAAAAAAAGAAAAGACGAATTTGGTACGTACTCCAGTCAGATAAGTTGACTTAGTATCTAAAGACTTTGGAAAGACATTCAATGAAACAGTGTGCTGTGTATTAATTATTGAAACCACAACGAATCTGAATTCTTATCATAATGTTTCAACTTCATGCCGCCATAACTGGTAACATAACTGGTAACATTCTTGGTGACTTGCATGTAGCATATATAGCCAGCACTCCAGCAGTTAAACAAGAATTCAAGCACTCGGTTAACTTTCAGCACATAAAGCAAATCTACTGCATATGCAAGAAATTAAGAAATTAATTAGCTCATGTGATTACAACGTGACAAAAGGGGGCGTTACTCACTAAAGCTAGTACACATGGTTTGTGTTTTCTAAAAAATCAGCCCAAATTTAAAAGTAGCACAATAAAAGATCTTAAATCTTTGTTCTGAGTAAGTTACCTAATCAACCATTAATTGTCAGTAATCTCTAAAGTTATAGTATTACAGATATACAGACACACAAACAGACAGGACGACTCACTAGGACCCTCTAGCGTACAGTGAATAAATGACTGACTACACCCATTTACAGTCCTTCCACATTTAAAAGAAAGTTCACAGAAGCTACTGTAACACTATTATAAAAACAATACATATCTACTATATGATATATAAATGGTTGACTTATACCTTTCAGCTCACAGTCCACTTCTTCTGATTAAGTTCCATCCCTCCCAAGCCCTTACTGTAAACTTGAGGAACTCCTATAAAAGTAAAACATAAATAATTAAAGTAAATAAATAAATAAATGATACAAATAATTGTACACCATGCTCCAATATACTTTAACCTGTTGGTATTGTATGTGAGTCGTGTATGCAGTGGCTCTGTGTGTCTGTATATTTCAGACACACCTCAAATTAATAATTTTTCAATTGCAACAGCATAGCCAATGGTCTCTGTAAACATATTGTGTTGTGTTGAAGACCAAAGCCAAAGCTGAACATTCCACTTGTCAATATTTAGCCAGTTATCATTTCACCATCATTCCACATTTAGCTAGCATGCACAATACTTCCGTATTTGTACAAGCACATTATATAACTATCACTAACGCATTTTATTACTCGTTGCATCATTTCAAACTCCTCATTTACACATACGTCAGTATCGTACGTATCAAACAATCTAATATACTACACACACACACACACACACAAACACACACACACACAAGTTCACTGGATATACCAACACAAGATTTATATCGTATTCTATTCATGATTTGACTATTGGACAAAACATTTTCAAGGGGTAATCAAATAAATTTCCTAGGATGTTTCCAAAACCTTGAAAATGCTCTATTGTACCAGAGCTCTAGTTGATAAAGCATTTTAGATTCTCGACTATTGGACAATGAATTTTCAAGTAAGAGCCAATCTGTTACGTAAGGCATATAGCCAAGATAACTTACCACTACCACTGCCAATAGAATAGAAAATGAACTCTGTTAAGCTTGTAAGACCTCACTGTGAACTTCTCTCCTCTTCTGTCGCCGTAGCTCTTTGCCATTAATTTTTCCTGATTATTAACTAAGTCTTTTCTCCCGAATTTCTTGTGCCTGTGCCAATGTTCATGTTTTTAAGTAGCTTCCGTGGGTGGAATTCATTGACCATGGACATGTGTGGAACGCTGCCATATATATATATATATACCAAAATCTCAATTGAGACTTGTTAATGAGGGTCTTGCTTCGCTCACACGATGCTACTTAGTGGGAGTCCAATGCAGGGAACCAATTCCAATAAACAATCTCAGTCTATATTATTACTATTAGTGGAAGTCTCAGACAACAACCGAGAGGCCAGCCTTTACGACCTGACTCATCAGACGTTGACCGTGCATGAGTATTTCCCTCTTCATGTTGGGATGCAATGCTAGTTATGCAAGTAGTGTGATCTGTGCATGTCACATATGTATACATTCTACGATCTCTTCCTTATAATCATGATTGCTGTATTATGACTGATCTCCTGTTGACAGTCTTATAATATACTGACATGATCACAACAACACTTGTCAGTTTACTCTATACTTTCCAGTACATGGTACACTTCTTATAGTCAGTATTACAGAGGGACCCTCACTGCTACAATTTGTAATGTTGGACCATTTTTCCTGTCAAAACCTGCTATCTAGGTCGACAACTAGCTAACACAAAAAAGTGAGGGTCAAAGTACAACATGACATAATGTATGTCTACACGCAAACTAGTATGAGCTACAGGCCTTGGCATAATTCAAAGACGAAGAAAAAAATATAGTGCTGCTGGGTCTGCTATGCTTTTATAAACTAGTCATGCGCCTGAGCACAAATGGTGAGCAAGCCTAAAGCTATACTATCGTTAAACGATTGATTTACACTCATGCTATTTAAAAAAAATCGAGTTTTGAATTACGTATATAAGGTAAAGGGGATTCAAAGCCATAGTAACCACACCCCGCAACTGCTTGAATTGAAAAAAAAAAAAAAAAAAAAAAAAAAAAAAAAAAAAAAAAAAAAAAAAAAAAAAAGCAACAAAAACAAGTCACGTTATTTAAGTGTTTTCTTTGTGATATTCATTAGCTAAGTAGTAGTTGTAACGCATAATACTTTCACACTGAACATACCTGTGCAAGGCTTACCTTTGTGGTTAGTCTAGTGGACAATAAATTTTCAAGTCAATACTGTTGCGTAGGGCTTATAATTATGACAAATAGCTATTAACTTACCACCGCCACTACATAACTCGAATAGAAATGGAACTCCCAAAAGGTTTTGAGTTCTAACTGTACCCGCAAAATAATTCAAAGTGGTAAACAATTCAATTTCTAGGATGATACGGGTAATGATCGATAAACCAGAGGAATCTGTTTAGTGAAGTTTGGGACGAGGTCGAATGCTGAGTTAACACAAAAATACGAGATGTTCAAAGTACAAATAACATACGTACGTCCAAACATATATATTAACAAACAAACATCCCCAATTTTCAATTGTGTTACCCCTGAGAGTGTCTCGCTCGCTTCATTCATTTCGCCTTAGGTCTGCTCCAATTAGCTTGGACCCGCCACTCGCTGTTTGGCAGATCCATTTCTTTATTTTATCAAGACGATTTAACAACTTATGTAATCAGTGGCGTGGGCGAAAATAGGGGTCACATGTTTCATATTAATGAGTAAAAAATTAATAAATAAACAAGAGCTATTTTTCGCGTTCTAACAGCCAATATGATGTTAATTAAAACTAAACTGGGTTCAGTTTTAATTAATATAATATTGGCTGTTAGAACGAGAAAATTTCCTATTATTATAATTGTTTCAGCCGAGAATGACTGAATCATCATTAATACACCACGGAATCTTGATTGTGTAACCCCTGTAAGTGTCTGGCTCACTCACCAATTACATACAAGCTAAATCATGCGTTTGAGGACTTATCACAGATAACCAACTCGATCCTGAGGAGGAAGCCCTAGGGAGAGGGCGGCTATCTAGCTTAATATAATGGAGCCCTGGATCATACCACCCTGCCCCTTCTTGCGCAAAGACAAATTAAATGAATAAAGAAAACAGAGACATAGGTTTAGAGCTTCCAAGATGCTGGCTGTCCATGCTGCGTGCAAATCACCCTCCAAGGTATAATAAACAGTAAGCGTGCCTTCCAGAAATATTGCTGTTTACATCGTGCTATTATATCACTATGGAGAGTTCGACCTCTGTTGACTTCTGAAGAGGACTTAGCAAGAAGTCAAAACATCGGGTCAAGTTTTAATTAACAATATTTTCTATTGAACGAGAAAAATTTGCTATTATCATTATTTCAGCCGAGAATGGCTGAATCATTAAAGAAAACCTTAGATTGTACTATTAAATGTTAATTCATCTAACCATTTGATTTTTCCTATTCCTGTTGAAAATTCTGCCAGGACGTCAAAGGTATCTTAAAAAGTCTTCACTGATTCAGTATTTCTGGAATGCTTTATCTTCTACTATTTCTCCTTCACACAATTCTACAAATAAATAATATAGCCATTCTATACTAAGTCATATCTTCATAACTTACTACTACTTGTTGCACAGTTAAGCCAGTATCATCAGCAGCTTCTTCTAACACATGCTGACATGCTGACATGCCCATGCTTCACCGAAACACCAGTCACCCCAGCTCTGAGAGTACTTAAATGGGAAGTCTGAACAACACTAAATGCTGTCCAGCGACGTCGGAAGCTCGATCACATGATCACAGCTACAACAGCTCAAGGCCAACGCTCTGTAAGGAAGGCTTTCCAGAAGGCAAAATGGAGCTCACTGCGTGGTTGGAAAGGGACTAGGTCGGAGAGAGGAGGTGTGGCTATAATAGGCACTGTACTTTTTGGGGGGAGGTGACGACCCGTCTACGCGCATGGGCCAGGGCCTGCCCACTACGGTGCATCTTGGGCGCTAGCTACACGAGTATGGCTTCGTGTCAGGAATACTCTGACATTTTACTATATAGAAGTGAAAACAAGTATAGGGACGGCCTCAGCAAGAATCAGAAACGGAACATAAGAGACAAATCTTCTCGCTACACAGTAAGAAGTACACTAATCTAAGCTTCCCGCTTGAAATTGTTTTGGTTATGTTGTCAAATCCTCTGAAATTAGTCATCATACATAAAACAATTAAAACTTGGCTACTTTTTCTGTATAATTCATGTAGATTGAACTTTAATTTCAATAGTATCGGAACAATTCTGCAGTGATATTTCTCATCTAGACTTTGTTTTCAAATGATTTATAAAGAATGAGTTAGTGACAAGTGTTGTCAAAATGTCTTAGAATCATGTGAAACTATCCAGGAGTGGATAAAGCATTTCTAATAATTAATAAGTTATAAGTGTTGTCAAATTAGAGACTATCATTGTCAAATTATTTATTAAAATGGTGATTTTATGTCAAACCAATCACATCATAGATTTTTCTAATTTTTAGTAGTATATTTACAATGTGAATGTCCAGAATTGAATTACAGAGTCTAATCTTTAATGATTTTAAATTCATGAAAAGAAATAATTGGGAGATGTCATAATATAACTTCCTCCATAAACTATGTTTATCTGTCTGTACATAACACTCCTATCTGCTAATTATTATGTATAGCTAAATGAATTAGTCCTAAATCTTGTACCACTGTTTTTTTTTATATGAAATGCTTTGAAGCAATTAGATAGTGAATCTGTTTATCAAATTTTTAATACAAAAATGTATGTACACTTTTCATTTCACTTACATTACGTACTTAACACGTGCACACTATGAATATCTATTCTAAATTATATAACTAAAACTTTAATGATTCTATATACTTTTGTTGGCAAAGAATCTGTGCCTTTATGTTTCTAAGAGTCATGAGTCTGGCACTCAACACTTGCGAAGAGTAGTAGTTGATTCCAAAGAAAAGAAAAGGATTCTGCAAATGTGTCATGGTGGTATGGGTGGTATGCATTTTGGGAGAGATAAAACATACAATAAAGTAAGTTGCATTTGTGATTGGATAGATGCTCTGGGAAAGCTTACATGCAAAGAGGTTCAGCTAAGTACATTCCTCATTTACCATGCTTGCAGCTGACTCAACTCAAATCGACAAAGTGTATATATATAATAATATATATTATATTTGTACCATGGTACATTCAAACCATCCAATCAGATTGCTCGATTCGCAGTGAATATATTTCATACCCACCTATTTGGAGGTGAATATATTTAAACTGTCCAATAAAAAATTGTTTTAGTGCATTTTGTATTGCCTACAGCCATAGTACAAGTCGATCGCATCTCTCCTTTCGGTCAGTAATGGATTTGCACTATTTTCGAGCCTTTGGTCTATGATTGTGTAAATCCTAACTTGACCTCCATGTCATGGTGTATCCTATACGTATGTAATGGGGATAAAGGGGAGTAATAGATAAGGACCATGTAATAGAATACTTTAAAGATTAGGGAAACTGAATTTTAGGATTTACAACTGGGATGACTCACTCACTACAATGCAATGTTGGAATCACCCCTAGCTTTTATTCGTAGATTGCAGAAGAAGTTTACTGGAAGGGGATGCATGATGATGTCAAGGAGTTATGTAAACATTGTGATAAGTGTCAACATACTAATAATGTGCTTCAGAAACCATGATCCGAATTACATCCAATACCTGTCTCTAAAGTATGGGACAGAGTAGGGATTGATTTAGTGGGACCACTTCCAGAGACAAAATGTGGAAATAAATATATAGTCACACTTAGTGATTATTTTTCCAAGTGGCCAGAGGCTGCACCCCTGAAGTCTAAATGTGCTGAAGGTGTGGCAGACTTCTTATTCGATGTTTTCTGTAGACATGGCTGGCCTAAAATTATACAATCTGATCAGGGTAGAGAATTTATTAATGCTGTAAACAGTTACCTCTTTAAGTCTACAAATATACAGCATTGTATATCTAGTGCATATCACCCACAAACAAATGGATTAGATGAGAGATTTAACCAAACTCTTCTAAATACTCTGAAAAAAGTGGTGGGTTCAAATGAAAAGGAATGGGATACATATACCAGCTGCACTGTATGCTTACAGAATCTCTAAGCATGCATCCACTAAATTTACTCCTTTTTTTCTGGTTTATAATCGTGAAGCACGAAAAGCTGTCTCATTTGAGATGGAGAAAGAAGAATGTGGAGAGAATGGCAGTTAAAAAATATTGAGTGACACTGAAGAGGCTGAGAATATAGATGCGATTATATCAAATTTAGTTAAAGTACGTGATTTTTGTCACAGTAAAGCTAAAGATAACATCTCAGTGGCACAGGAGAAGCAGAAGAAGCAATATGATGCAAAGCATAATTCATTTAAGGTATATATAACAGTTTTGTATTGTATAAGTATTAATTATTCGGTTTTATGTAGGTATATCCTGATGGAAGTTGTGTTTTGTTAAAAAATATGAAGCATGCACATAGAATGGGGGGAAAAATGGACACCACATGGAAGGGTCCTTATATTGTATACAAAAAATATGGGTAAAGGAAAATACCAGCTAAAATAAAAAACAGGAAAAATTTTGAAGAAGTTGTTCAATGGAGTACTCCTGAAATAATACTATTCACCTTGTAGTATTCAGGAACAACCACAGCATAACTCAAATAGTTTACCTTCACAAGTGTCAGCGCTACCTTCAGTGGTACCTTCACAGGTCTCAATGCTAGCTTCAGTGGTACCTTCACAGGTCTCAATGCTAGCTTCAGCAATACCTTCACAAGTGTCAGCGCTACCTTCAGTGGTTCCTTCACAGGTCTCAATGCTAGCTTCAGCAGTTCCTTCACAAGTGTCAGCGCTACCTTCAGGGGTTCCTTCCCAGGTCTCAATGCCAGCTTCAGTGGTACCTTCACAGGTGTCAGCGCTACCTTCAGTGGTACCTTCACAGGTCTCAATGCTAGCTTCAGCAGTTCCTTCACAAGTGTCAGCGCTACCTTCAGTGGTACCTTCACAATTATACCAGCTAAAATAAAAAACAAGAAAATTTTTGAACAACTATCGTTATGAAGTTTTAAGTTATTGTTTTGCTACTGCAGGACACAATAAAAACAATCAAATATTAGTATTTCACACACGAATAGTAATTCCTGTAATTTTAAATTTATTCTTGCAGGAGCTGATGTTGATGACACAGCAACAAGAAAAAATTGACATATATAAGTGAGTTTCAAATCAACTTCATTATTCAAGTTACAGTCTCCACCAAATCAGTTTCAATGATGAAAGTACAGAAATGTTATGTTTGCAGCTTTAATGGCATTTACGTCCACTAAAAATGATTAGTTTTTTGAAGTGGTTTTATATTGCTTCTCAAATATCTTTATTGTAGCTCTGTCCTCGCTCTTTTCATTTCTCCCTAAATCTCTTTCCCTTTCTCTCTATTTCTGTCTCTATCCCTCCCTCCCTCCCCTTTATCTTTTCTTTACTATTTTTTCTCTCTCCCTGGCCCTTACTATACATAGTTTCATCCAAAAACCGCCGAGGAATTTTAATGATATTCACATACATGGGCGCGGTCGGGTCAGGCCCACTGGGGGGAAAGTTTCTAAGGCTTCATCAGCTGGCTCAACCAAGGATGAGTGAGTACTGCAAGTCTTTAGAAGGTGTAGCAAAACAGAGGTACACGAAGAAAATTAACCTTCTTGGTCTCCAGGAAGAAGATGAGCTTGCTCAAATTCATAGATGACCTGACTTTATGGCCTCCTGTTGAATATGGACACATTTTTTGTTATTTTGTACACAATATACAAAACAAGAGCTAATGCAGTGGAAAAGTTTACAAGCATACAACTATTTTCAGGGTGGGTTAGTGGACTTGAACTGTATAGATGCTTTTAATTTGACACTGTAATACTTGATATACATACATGCATTCTAGATTTGTACGTGATGTAAAGGTGTGGATTATTGGTCCTGAGCTTTGCATATTACGTGCATATGTAAATCCCAGCATGAAATCTCCCGACAAACCCCATGATGCCTGGATAGCTGTGAGAGGAGATGGCACTATTGTAACAGCTCATTGTAAATGTATGGCAGGGTAAGTCGCTAGTTGTAGTTTCAGTTGGTTAAATAATATGATGCTGGATTAATTCTTGTAGGTTGAGTGAAGGGTGCTCCCACGTAGCTGCTGTGATGTTTAAGGTGGAGTCTGCAGTTCGAAATGGTTACACTGCTGGTACTTCAAGTTTATGTCGATGGAACCTGATATTTAACAAGAAAGTAAATTTTATTAATATATATTTTAAGATAATTATTATTATTCTAGAAGAACTTTTATTTATACTTTATTTTTATAGCATGAGCCTGCTCGAATTGTCGACATCAAGTTTGTCACTCCTAAGTGTGGAACTGAATCAAAGCAGCAGAGTCCTGCCCACAAGATATCAGCAATAGTCCCTCCACTGCAAACTACAATGAAAAGAAAGCATTCATTGAAACGGTTCAAACTTTACTTCCAACTTCTGCAATACTAAACGTCTGCACTATGAAGATAGGCCCACATCGTAATTATGGAGTGCATGGCGCGACAGCTTCCACCAACAAAGTTCAGTTATATCTATACTCCTGAAATCATTTTCATAAAATGTTATAAAGATGAATATGTATTGTGTGTTTGTGTGTCTGTCTGTGTTTGCATTGGTATGTTTGTAGCTAGAATATGGAAAGCTTTCCATTCTACAATATCTTAGCTAATACAAAGCAAATGCCAACTGATAAAAAAGAAATTTAGAATTTAATGTATAACTATGATCGACTCCAAAACAGGACATTAAATTTGGATTTATAACAATTGATATGGTACACAAACATGGAGTAATTGTAGAATCAAAGTGATGCTTATGTGATTAATATAATAGTACAGTTAAGTAATGATAGCTTAAACACATCCAATGACTACAAGTTCCCCTAAATTCGTTAATGCACTACAAACAGTCAACAATTTGTCGATATTCGCCACATTTTCATCATTTTTATGCTTGATGAGACTCAAACTCAAAGTTCCTTTTAATATTGTGTATCTATTTACACAGTGAAGGGCAGATATTTGGTTGTCCTACAAAAAAACAACAACAACAATTATGAACTATGAACTATTGACTACTTCCATACCATTAAGAAAATGCTCATTGCATATTCTTGAAGACTTGACTGGATGCCACCCTTCTCTACTTATAGCAGCTTCCCACTTCTGGCACCTATTCCTATCTGTAAGTGGAAATCTAAAAAAGCTGATCCCTCCTTTCGTTCCTACATACAGTTTGTACATCCAACCACACAGCAATTCTTCACCATGACTGCCACAGCCGCTCTATCTAGCTAGCTTTCCCCCCAGTGGGCGTGACCCGACCGCGCCCATGTACGTGAATATCATTAAAATTCCTCGGCGGTTTTTGGATGAAACTATGTATAAAAAAATGTCATAATTCAATCTATAGGGAATAACAGCACAAACAAATGTATTTTATGCATCACTTGTGTTGAATTGGTTCAGGATTCCACAGGTGGTTCTTCTTTAGCTTCCTTTTGTTCTTCAGCCAGTTCAATTATCTTGGTCAGTTGAGAGCTAGGATTGAGTTTTTTCCATTTTAAGTACTGAGAAACTGTAATTCCAAGTCCACCTACCACCAAGCCTCCTGTTAAAATTAATCCACCTGGACTACCCAATACAGATCCAACAGCTAAACCAGTCCTAACTCTCATTGCTACTACTGCTGCTGCTGCTGCAGTAGTGAAAACACTATATCTATAATCGAGATACTTTGGCCTATCCACTGGATCTACTTTCATCAGTAGTACTTCATACAGGGCATCTGTCCAATCACCATATCCCTCTAAGCTTATACCTGGTAATGTTTTAGTAGTGGAAGCATATTTTGCGACTGGAACTGCAATAATATCTGTTGGGTTAGGTTTGATGTCTTCCAACTTTATCTCAGTTTTATCTGCTGGTAGATAGTCAAATATAAGTTTTACTTTACTGGATATCCCATTTTTTGTCAGCAATTTTTCAAATTGTGCAGAATGATTTCGTAAATGTTCCACATAATTTGGTTCCTCCTTCACCGTATCAGCAAAGGTAAGAAAAAGAAGACACTTGTTCCAAATTTCCTTATTACAACATTCAACCAAAGCGCTGACTACATTTTGATCTGTATCCGTCAAACTGTCACTAGGAGATACCGAAAGACAATATATTAAAGTAAAGTCCAAACCGGTTGTGTATTTTTTAATATCTTCTTTAACTTTACTATTTGGTAGATCAAAAGCTCCTAGTCCTGGTGTATCCATGACTACCAATTTAAGATCACTTTTAGAAACAACTTTAGGAGTAAATGTTTCAGTTACAGAATTAGCTGAAAGTTCTGTTTTGAAATCCAGTTTGAAGAGATTATTCAGAGCTGTAGACTTGCCTTTTCTGGGTAATCCAGCAGCCATCACTAAAATAGGTTTTTCGTCTTGTTTTTCATTCTTTGCCATCATCCAGATTCACCTCCACAACTTATTAAGAATTATAGTTTTCGCCACCCGCACTAGTCCGCCAACAACGAGCGGATACAGTTAGGTGGAGTTCAATACATAGTTTCATCCAAAAACCGCCGAGGAATTTTAATGATATTCACGTACATGGGCGCGGTCGGGTCACGCCCACTGGGGGGAAAGTTTCTAAGGCTTCTCAGCTGGTGGCTCAACCAAGGATGAGTAAGTACTGCAAGTAAGATGAACCATACTCTGTAGCAATTGGTAGTGTGTGCATGTGTGTGTGTGTGTGTGTGTGTGTGTGTGTGTGTGTGTGTGTGTGTGTGTGTGTGTGTGTGTGGGTGGGTGGGTGTCACACCCTGTGGGTGTGTGTTTGCATGTGCACTTTTATTTAAAGACACACACTGGTCTGAATTGAGCTCAGGGTTCAGCCATTTCCACAGTTATCATAGAGGAGAGTTATTAATTATTATAATGTACACAATGCATTCTGCTAGGGATTCATACACATTCACGTTACTAGCTATGGATATTGTATGTAGCAAGAAGATCTTGTATTTTCCTTTCTGTTTACGTCAAAGAAAAGTGCGAATCCAGCTCTGGATAAAGCAAGAGTAAGGAAATTCTTTCTGTAACCGACCAAGGAGCTATATTTCAATATATTGAAAACTTTATAGTTATTTGATGGGATTATATTTGTAGCAATTAAATACAAAATAACTGGTTCACTTTTCAGTTTGACAGAGTATCGTAGTTTGCATGGTTAGCTATATTACACAGCATCCATTCATAGATATAACTTGTAGCCTTCACCGCAGTTTATTCCATGGTATCTGCGAATCAGCCTTCATTGCCAAATCTTTGGCAGTTGGAATCACAACTTGAAGCTGAGCTTAAAATATAAATTCTTGGCACTCTTCTTTTGTGAGTACCTTTATCTCAGGGGCAAGCTAAACCATTTAATGCACCTGGCTAATGGTCACAGAATGCCACTTCAATGTACTTGCACTGGCCTTAGAACTGGCTACTTGACAGCTCGCTGCTTTGTTAAGGTAATTGGCTGTTTATAAATGAATGAATTGTGCAGTTAACTGCCCACCAATTGATACTATCAGTACTCTGCAACTAATTCTGAGTGATGATTTTCAGGACAAGATGTTCTGCAACTTCCTCTTGGATATGATCACTAGAAAGTTATTTGAATGAGATAGGTATCACTAATTTTTCTCTGATGGTGAATCAATTACTAAATAGTGGCTCTGGCCTTCACTTTCAGCATAGTTATTGTAGTCTAAAGCTGAACAGCTTGACCACACTCATCTGTCCAAAGTTACTTGAGTATACCAACTATTACTACTGGTTGAACTGATCCTTGGCCATTCCCCAAGTCCCGACATCCTCCCGGAATCGGTAGTACCAGCCTTAGCTTCCGCTCTGACTGGCGGGTACCTTGTGACATAGATGTTCCCCTCCATCAGAGGACCCTCTCTCATGTCATTGATAAAGCTACCTTTCAACAGCTGCTGGTTTCTGCTCCCACTACCCGCTCGCGTGCTCTAGCTCGCTCCTCTAGCCTGCCTCATGCTGGAGAATGGCTTAATGTGATCCCCTCCGCCTCCTTGGGCATCCATCTGCATGATCGTGAATTTCAATGTTGTATAAGTTATTGGCTTGGTGTCCCTCTTCACAGCATCCCCATACTCCTGCTCCGAATGCCAGTGCTCTGCTGACATCTTTGGAGACCATCAGGTCGGGTGCGGTGATATTTCCTCTTATTGAACCTAGATTATTACTTATTATTATTATTATTACTATTATTAGTAAATATCTACTGCTAACACTATCACACTATTATTGTAATTTTCCTATTGGGAAAAATTATCACACTGTTATTGTATTGTTACTGCCAGGGTAGTGGTGACAGGATTACTCGTCACAACTCTGTTCGTGACGCCATATTCACCGCTGCACAGAGTGCTGCCCTCGGACCTACGAAGGAAGTCCTCAGCTTAAGTTGCCAGCTCCCAGACCCGTCCAGCCAACGTCTATCTCCCTCATTGGACCTCTGGTCGACCCGCGGCCCTCGACATCCACGTAATCAGCCCTCTCCATGAGCAGCTGGTCGCTGAGGCTGCTTTCACCCCAGGTCATGCCCTTCAAGTGGGAGTCCAGCGGAAACTGGCCTCCAACCTCCCTTCATGTCGTTCTGCTGGCATTGAGTGCATCCCTGTAGTTGCAGAGACTCTGGACGGCCTGGCTCATGACACCATAACCATTGTCAAAGGCATTTGTAGAGCTATGTCCGGCCGTGGCTATGGTATAGATCTTCACTCCACCACCAGGCATCTCTTTCACAGCCTAGCCATTTCACTTTGGCGCGGGAACTCTACGTTATGGCTCCACCGGTTCCCCACCCTTCCTCCTTCCCGAGATGCGGTGGTGTAGCCCCTTTTATTTTTATTTATTTTTGTACCTATTCTTGCTTTTCCTGTATAAAAAAAATTTACTTCTTAAAATTAAAACAAAAAAACAACAACAACAAAAAACAACAACAAAAAAACTATTACTACTGAAGGAGGCTGACAGTGAATATGACTGCTATCAAATGTATTACTGTAGCATCAAGGGGAGAGAAGGGATAACCATAGGTGGTGCTGAATTTATGCTATACAGCAGCTCACATACACACAATGGAGTCATAGCCAACCCCAACGGGTCTTTATCAAGAATACTGGTACATATTGAGCAACATTAGTGTGTGATATGTTTTGAGATAGCACTGTTGACCAGTTCTCAGTTGCTCTATGACCACTTTGGCTGTTCTCCAGCGAATCTTTCTAATTTAAAAGCTTCTACCCCCTGAAGTAAACTCAAAATGTTGGCAAACCTGGTGGTGGAAATATCTCAGCTAGCTATGTCAATTCCGAAACACTTCAAAAGTGAATCCAATAAATAGTTAGAGTGCAATAACTTAAAATCTGCTGGATTTAGAAACTCGGAACTCCAGTTTATAGTTTCTGAGAGCCCATGGTACTGCATTCTAACTTTTTTTTAGAACATAAATATAATATGCTAAAACTGTACTACAAAATGATGGAAATGAAGTAACTAGCTAACCAGTATACTGAATATTGTGACAAATCATCTTGCCTGGGTGAGCCTTGATGTTCAGATTAGTGATTAAGAAAACTTAACTTGTCAGCTTGTAAATGGGTCTGATAGTATATTATATGGAAACTTTATTCACCGCCCACCAGAAGTTCATACTGAGTTCAGTAGTCAATTGCTAGTAATCTCCAAAATCAGAGCGTGACAGACACACAGATAGGCAGACAGAAAAACTGATAGGATGACTACTCTAACCTTCTCATGCATGCATGCTGATTAATAATGATAGTGCTCTTTGTGTCATGTTTGTGCCAAAGCCAAGTCTCAGCAGAAGCAGAAGCTTTAGTGATAATCAAATTATTTATTTTCTCTTCACATTACATTCATATTTTCCTAAAATGAGGAAAAGATCAAGAAGATATGGGGGTGTGGCTATGGTGTGGTTTCAAGTGCCTCCGAACTTTATATATATATAATATCATGTACTTATACTCAGGCATTCCAATTGTACATTTCAAACTACCTCAGTATTATACCTGATGTAATTATTGCTATCTTTAAGCCACTTAGCATCCACATCTTAAATTTCTAAAAAGAAATTATGCAAATCTTGAAGTCAGCAAAAAAGTTATCAGGCATAAATTTGCTTCCATCAAGCTAACAGTTGCTGCTATGAATGATTTTTGCACATGCGTACATGATAAAAAATACTATACACTGAATACCATAAATATCACTCGTCTGTTGGACCATTGGCATTTGTGCCTATTTACGCCAACAAACTCGTAATATTTGAAGGTATTTAGTGTATAACCCTCCAATTGCACTTAAACTCCCTTCAATTGCGTTGTTATGAGCACTTAATGCTGCTCCATATGGATCACCAATAGCAAATCCAGTCACTGCTCCAGAAACTATGTATTACCACTAGCACCCACACCTTGTGCTGCTTTCTCATAGCCTGCGACTTCCAGAACCCCCTACAAAAATGAGATGAATAAATTTGCATTTATGCTGATAGCTTTTTATTGCATTTACTTGGGCTGCATCTGCACCAATACCTTCAGGACTAGAGCACACTAGATCATGCAGATTTGACAGACTTTTTGATAGCAGCGGTAGTTAATATTTTAGCTCCCTCTTTGCACATTTCTTGGCAATTACTGTTACTGAAGTAGCGGCCACAAATCTCTGTCCAGATTTCGAAACAAACTTAATCAACAGCTGTTTACATAATTTGCTATTTGTAATGCTTTTGTGTGCAAAAATACTACAGTGTAATTGTTATCAATAAGTACAGTAATATTATATTTTAGTGTTCGTCTGCGTAAAGAAATGTAGTATGTACTTAATTTTGAGTGAGTAAACTTTGGTGGTACACTGAAGTGCAGAATATTAGTTAGCACAATAATAATTAATCTAACCATTCATGGTTCATCTTGTACAGGCTCACGAAATTGATTTACAGTAGAATTTCAGTTATCCGAACTGAACACATCAGACCGAACACCCTAAATGACATTGAAGACCCTTTACCAGATTTAAATTCAAAACTTCGCCTTTTTATTCCCGTTACGTGCGGCTTGTATGTCAAGCCACCTCCTGTAGTCAGGACTAAGAGAGCTATCACTACTTCTGAAAAGCGTATGTAAGCACATAAAGTATAAATGCTATGGAAGCTACTACTACTGAGGAATGCTGAGGTAAGTACGTAATTCCATATTTGTTAGCTAATAATATGCAAAAATAACTCTGGCCTTTTTTTTTTATAGCGAAGAGCTTGTTGTCAACAGTGACTGGTAAATTCAAATAGTCAAAATGACTCAAATTTGGTACTACAAAAGTTACCACTGCTCAAGAAAATGAGGTACGAAAGTAATTTTGTATTTTGTGTGCTAAAATTGATTGTCATTTGTTTTTTGTAGGTGAGAGCTTGTTGTCAAGAATTCAAGGTAATTCAGATGGTCAAAGTAACTTCAATTTGATACTACAGAAGTTATCAATACTCAAGAATGAGGTAAGTAGTAATTCCATTTTGTTGGCTAAAATTACAAATAATATCACTGGTTGATTTTTTATCGTAGCAGCTGAGAGCTTGTTCAAGAGTTACTGGTGATTGAGATTATCAGAATGGTTGATGTTTGATACTACAAAGCTTACCATTAATCAGGTAAGAGAGTGATTTTGTATTTGTTTGCTGAAATCAAATGTCATAACTGCTATTATAGTGTTTGCATGAAGTAAGCTAAAAATCGTAATGTTTTATGTTACCTAACTATCAGGCTCGCTCGCCATTTGCGCTCAAGCACACCACTAGTTTATATATATGTTTGTACGTACGTATGTCATTTTGTACTTTGACCCTCCGTATTTTTGGGTTCGCTTGGCTTTCGATCCCATCCCTAACTTCACTAAACAGAATCCTCTGGTTTAGCGACTATTACCCGTATCACCTTAGAAATTGAATTGATTACCGCTTTGAATTGTTTTGCGGGTGCAGTTAAAGCACAAAAACTTATGGGAGCTCCATTTCTATTCGAGTTAGTGGCGGTGGTAAGTTAATACGCTAATTGTCAAAGTTATAACCCTACTCAACAGCATTTACCCGAAAATTCATTGTCCACTAGACGAACCACGAAGGTAAGTCTTGCGTAGGTATGTTCAGTTGTGTGAAAGTATTGTGCGTTACAACTACTATTAAGAATATCACAAAGAAAAATTGAAATAACGTAACTTGATTTTGTTGCTTCGTTTTCAATTCAAACACAGTTGCGGGGAGCATCTTCTAGTGTTCACGAGTTTGTACATGAAACCAAAGACAATTTCAAGAATACAACCACCGGAGAGCCATGCGCTCTACATCCACTCAATCAAATGTCATTATTGAAAACACAGACTTGAAAGGTTCTGATAATAACTCAAATTGCATCGACTTTATTTAGTAGCTTGAGTGTTAGTTGTTAAAATTAATCATTTACCTCGCCATTTGTGCTCAAGCACACCACATAGTTTATATTAGTCCAAATTGAACTAGGAGCTGGCTGTCTTCATGAGGAGATGGCAAAACTATCTATGTACAGTTGAAGACATAGGAAGTTGTTTATGAGAGTGTGACTACTGATATACTGAAATCTCCCTTGCCTTATAGCTAGCTATTGTAATGATCGGATGTGATACTGATAGTAGTGCAGGCCAGGGTTCTATCGGGAGGGGGGGAAGTGGGGAACTTTCCCCTCAAACTTCCCAGCTTCCCCACGAACATGCTCCACTCCTCCCTAATATTTGCATGCTATAATGTGCAGTGTACTGTTAGGCTAATCCTCAAAATATTTTCATGCTAATAACTAACACTGATTTAAAGAGAAATATCATTTTCACCTTGTAACTTAGTATTGTATAGATATGGTAAACTTGGATTAACTTCCCCAAACAATAATTTCCTAAATAGAACTGTTCAGGCCCCATTCTGAACTGGAGCTGGACTCCACAGTTACACTACATTCTCTTTCTCTCTCTTCTAATAATCATTTCTTGTATGCCTGCCTCTCATTATTAGTTCTTCATTCACTTCATTACTTACTCACTATCATACATTCCTCTACATTTCTAGTTTCTCTCTGAACAAAGAGCTGGTTACGTGATTCCTTGCTCCTGAAGACTACATAGTAACTCTAATTCGAATGATCACCTCTTCAGCAGAGTTACTTGAGCAGCACTACTTGTAGACACTTCTCCCAGCTCGTCTCCTCAGAATTCTCTCACTTTCAATTGGTCATCTCATTATTACTATTACTTGTAATAAACTTTTGATTACTATTTTTTTGTGTGTAATACTGCAGTTGGGTTTGTTCAGTTGGGATTCCTCAGAGGAAGAAGTTTTATCTGAACTGGCAATGAATAGTGGTGTTGTTAACCAAAGCTATGAATTTACTAACCACCAAAGGTTTTGTGAGATGTAAGAATTTCATGATTTTATTTAGTGGAAGTAGTCAGTTGATGAATTCAAAAGGAACATATGAACAGGTTGATTATCTTTTAAGGACTGTGTATGATGACAAAAGTCTTCAATTAATAGTTAAATGTTTCTGGATCATCACATATGATAAGCTTTTAAATGGATGATGTAATCACTTTTTCGCACAAACTCTGCACACACACACACACACACACACGTAAACACACTCAGATACTAAAACACATATGCAAACACATAATATTCTAATTTCATTTGTGGCATCTAACCACACATCCAGAAAATTTGAGGTACAGTATTGCAACCTGTGTAAGTAACATCTCCATACTAGTGTCATTTGCATATTCAAAGGAGGAAGGCATAAAGATAAAGTATCGGTCTAGAGTGCATTCCAGTTAGATCAGATTCACTGATGTATATATTGTGTTATGGTTCCACTAAACTTATTTCTGTAGTTGGTCAGAAATTGCAATGTTTATGAGTATTCTATCATTGTTGTTTCTTTTCTTCAATAATTCTACACATTTTTGCTCCTGAATAGAACCACACATTTAGCATATGTAGTGTGTATAGCTAGTAGTTGCAGATTATGAAGAATCTTTTATCCCCAGCAGCTCTCTTTTTGGCTTGTTTTTATTATTATTATAATAATAATAATAATAATAATAATAATTATTATTATTATTATTATTATTATTATTGATACATCAAGTAACTATGTAAACTGAGAGGAAGGCAATATATCAGGCTTATCATAATGATGTTATATAAGTATATGCATTATCAATTCGTTAGTTATGATTGCTATTAATTGGCTTGGCTACAACTAATTCATATCTGCGGCATCTGATAAGCTACATTCATTACTTGATATTCAGGAAGGAACCGATTAACAGGTTTTAATAGCTTAAAAATTAGGTTACAGAAGATTACAAGAATGACTTTCAGTCCAGCAATCCTCTTACTTTTGAATTATCTCCAATCTCAGATTTTAAAACTTCTTCATTGAAATTGAATGGTCTTGTTTGTCATAGTATAAATACGTAGTTGGAAACCATGGCATTGTTGTGATGCAGTGAATGTTTATTTTTTAGGCTTGAACTTTTCACTACTGAAAGAGCACTAGAGCTGTGGATGTTACATATTTTATTTAAAATTGTCTTGTCAATACTAAGTTTAAAGTTTTCTTGGTCTGTTTCAATATTAAATTTTGGTAGTGCAATTTCTTAATTATGTGTGAATCTTAAATTTCAGGTAGCTAAAATTTAAGAAACTGTAGCACTATCTGATATAAGTTGCAGAGATGACAAATAATGCACAAATCTTATATCCTTTTTCTCATCAATATGATTACTACAACCAGTAGGTAAAATATAGCAAAGTTAAAAATACTACAACAACAGCAAAAAGCAAAACAAAACAAAAAATCATTGATAGCTGGCTACAATGCTAATTCTTAAGTTTTAAATATTTAAGTGATGTGATGAGTTTAATCTTTTTCAAGAACTACATTTATGTCAGTCTGGATTATAACAAGAGTTGCGCTCAAGAGACCAAATGCAAAAGTAGCATCACAAAGATTTAAAAAAAACAAAAAAAAAACGGAAATGGATGTACATATTTAAGTGAATTAAGTCTTATCTTGAACCCTTCACCAAAATTAGTGAGCCATCTATCATATATCTGCCTCCCATTGTTGAGAAGCATTATTAAACATATTGAAATTCTCAGTGGTGTGTGAAGTTGGGGGCGGGAGGGGGGGAAGGGGAAGAGGGGGTGTAAAACTGGGGGCTAATGTAATTTACCTTTATTTTGATTGACTGTATATTATTTGATCTATTCTCATGTTACAATCTAAAACCTCTCAATACTGCCTTAAAAACCACAATATTAGACTGACTTGAAATGAAAGGAATGCAGCTATGCTAGAATAAATTTTCTTGACATTAATTTGGTAAAACCATAAAAAAAGACAATTAGTGAAGTATATGCCGTAGTTTACTAAATAAGATCATCAGCTATAGCTATAGAGACTGAACACATTACCATTCATATTGCTTAGGAAACAAAAGTTAATCAAATAGCTGAAGTTATGGTTGTTATAAAAGTATGAATAAGTGAGTGTACTAGCTTGCTGATGTTACTTTGTATTCATAATATAATAAGTGTGGTCATGGCATAGTTGGGTGTGGCCACTAATCCTGCCTACTCCCCTTATTCTATGACCAAAATATCGTCTCTAAAATAAATATAAAAAAAACAAACCAAATGTATTGACCACTATTGTAAGGTCGTAAATGAGGAGGTGCTTTGCTGTTTAGCACCACCAAAAATTTCTGATTAGCACGCAATGCAAGCACATTGCAGCTACGTGTATACCAGCCTGACTGACAGGGTGTGAAACTCTTGTGTCTGTCGGTAGGAAGTGAAAGGTCTTCATTGTACCAAGTTCAGATACATCAAGATATCTAACTTTAAAATAGACCCAATGGTTTCAATTTCATTGGAACAGAAGATAAATACAAATGGAATGAACTAGATAGTGTGGTTTTGTTCAAAGAATGAGAAGTACTCTCTGCTGGCTCCTGCAGAATGAATGAATATTACCCACCTGCTTATTCTTTTGATTAAAGTGTATTCAATGTATTAATGGGAACTTAAGTATTTGCTGCATGCATTCCTTCCACTCACTGTGTTCTACCAGTTTTGCAAAAACAAACACAACCGGACCTCCTCCATGAATGAAATCTAGCGCTGCACTTCTGCATCTATTGAAACAGTTAAAACCAATCATACCCGAAAAACAGGCTCTATGACTTGGAGGACAAGCAGCTAGACAAGTCTGTTACTCTTGATCCTGGTACAATTAGCAGTGCTTGTGAGAATTGTCCATCTGCTTATAAGCAAAGCTTGAAGCATTTCTTTGGCTCACTATTGCTTCAGTAGATGTTGTGATAGAATTCCTCTTTGTGCAACTTCGTCTAAAACCATATCCATAAAAAAAGAGCTATCCAAGCATTTGGCAAATAATGACATCGATGGCATTTTAGCATACCCATGGCTACGTTATTTAGCTACCAGAGAATATAGAGTTGTATGTTATAATTGTGCGAAATTGGCAAAAACCTTGGAGAAACTAAAATGTTATTGTGAGATTTTGTATACATGAACAAAGTACAAATGCTGTTTACTTAGAACATTACAAAAGTGCCCTGAGGAATACACACATACAACAGAAATTTATGATCTAGTAAAAAACTTCTGTAGTCAATTTCACATTATCCAGCTGTCAAGGCTGAATCTTCTACAGGAGGGTATTTAGTAATCTCAAACTTAATTTCAAAAAGGTCACAAAGCCAGCTTTTTCTGAAAGACTACATAAAATAGTCAATGTTATAGTACAATAAAAACTTTTTTTTTCTTTCAAATACTACCTATTATTACACTAAATTATGCTAGCATCTATGAAATCACTTATTATGCTCAAAATTATGCCAGCATAATTCGTTTAGCACATAGCGGTTAGCGATTAATTGGTTTCATTCTTATTCCCTTGCGGTAGTCTATAGTATGTCCAAGTTGAGTTGGAGAAAAACCGTAACTTTTGAACGGAAGTAGCTACGCTTCCTTCAGAGCCAGCAGGAAAGTGCACATAGATATCCAGATCAGTAAAAGTGTGTGGCCCCCATGACTATCCCCACCTAGCGGGTGGATCGCGTGTTTTGCACGGGTACTATCAGTATTCCTCTTTAGCTATTTTGGTTCGCTGAAGTATGGCCAAGGGTGGAAGTCTAACTGGGTGTGAACTAGAAAGAGTGGAGGAAATCAAGAAGAGCGACGGTTCGAATTTCAACACTGGTTCTTATGGATGTGTGTTAGAAGTGAAAATGGGAGAAAATGTATTTATAGCAAAAAAACCTCACACTATCTTCTTAACACAATGTTCGGTAGAAGAGAGGACAAGAGTCGCTGCAAAGTTTAGAGAAGAATGTATTTTACTGAGCCAGTTGAAACATCCAAACGTTGTCAAATTTATTGGTGTTTACTATGGAGATGCCAGTAAAACAGACCTAATTCTTGTGATGGAGAAACTTGAATGTGATCTCGTACACTTCCTTGAAAAGAACTCTCAGCCTGGTCTGTCTTTGAAGCTGTCAATTCTCAAAGATGTTGCTAATGGACTAGTGTATCTTCACAGACACAATCCTCCCGTAGTGCATCGAGACTTGACTGCAAGAAATGTTTTTCTAACTGTTACCAATCAAGCAAAGATAACTGATGTTGGAATGGCCAAGTTGATGGATAAACAAGCATTGATGTCATCACACCACACAAGAGTACCAGGTCAAATGTGGTATATGCCACCAGAAACACTGTTGGAAAAGGCACAGTGTACACCAAAAGTTGACGTATTTTCGTTTGGGCATCTCACTCTTCACTTAATAATTGAAAAATTTCCTGAAGTTTATGACATGCCTCACAAAGAAAAAAGGAGGCATGATCGAGCAGCAAAAGCGAAGTCGATCACTCGAAGCCATGGGAAGTGGCCACTGTTTGTACGATTTGACTATAATCTGCTTGAACGATGATCCACAGAAGAGACCCAGTGCTACATATTTGCTGGAATATTTGGAAAATAAGATTAAAAGGAATGAATCACCAGGTAATTTTGCTGATTTGATAAATTTAACACACACATTTGGAAACCTATAAGAAGTAGTTTTTACAGTATCCATTAGTTAAAAATTGAAGTAGAGCTATTATTTGTAAGTTAAAAAAATTGTGCATGAACTATTTAGGATCCTCTATTTTCTTCACTTCCTCTAACTTTCAATAATTGTATAGTAGCTAGATATTGCAGTTCATGCAGAGCCACACCAGACTTCTAACTGTATCTACATTATTTTCTACATGAATGTTCAGGGCAGTATTTAGGGGTGGGAGGAACAGGGGGCGGTCGCCCCGCTAGAGTTTTTTTTATTATTGCTACTTTATTGGTGAGCAAGTGAAGCAAGCAAGACACTGTCAGGGGTAACGCAATTGAAAATCGGGACATTTGCTTGTTTGTGTGGACATATGTATGTCATTTTGTACTTTGACCCTCGCTTTTTTGTGTTTGCTTTGTAGTCTACCCCTTCCACTAAACAGAAACTTTTGGTTTAGCGATCCCGCATCATTCAAGGAATTCAATTGTATACTCCTTCGTATTAGGTTATTTCTGAATGCCACAAGACACAATAAGTCTTAAAAACTTACTTTTAGACTCAACTCTGTGCAGTAATTCTTTAGAACATCTTGTTTTTTGAAGTCGCAAATGGTTATGGTGAATGGTTACTACGATAATGAAACCCTTTACCAGATGTATAAAAAAAATTTAACCTCGGCCTTTTTTAGTAGCTGTGAGTGTTGTCTAAAGCTACTGGTAATTCAGATAGTCAGAATGACATAATAGTAGAGACTATATGTACTCGGGTAGTTGAGGTAAGAAAGTAGTTCCGTATTTGTTAGCTAAAGTATGTAAAGGTCACAACGGCTACGCACTTATACTTTTAGAAATGGACTGATAGATTATTTTGAAGTGTTTTGTTTGTGGACAGGCTTACTTGCCATTTGTGCTCAAGCACATCACTAGTTTACATAGCACTTAGCATTGATTCAGCATATACTAGTGGTGCGCTCGAATAGCGCAAATGCATGGCGAGCGAGTAAATATATGAGTATAGGTAAAGATGATTTGTGAAGGAAATCGCTAAATAATAGCAATGATTAGGCATGAAGAGTTAACAATTACAGAATTACTTGAATAAACTTCAAAAGCAGTGGCAAAGAAGCGCAGCTTGACAAAGACTTCACAATTGTTTCAAGAAGAGAGTAGCTATAAACGTTTTGGTTGAAACAAAGTTGCATAAGGCAGTGCAGCAGGATTCTCCGTGCTCGTTAATTGAAAAATACTGGAACTGTGAACGCTTTACCTAACTTACGTAATTAGAAGCGCGGGCGAAAATTTTTGACGTACGCATACATACCTATATATATATATCTGAAATCTCAATTGAACACGACTGAGAGTCAGCTTCGCTCGCTTCGCTCGCTCGCTGAATAAAAAGCGACTGATTAAGTAAAACATCATTAAGCACTCAAAGCTCTCCTAATGTATTATTCTTACTTTTTATTGAAATACATAGTGGCAAAAAGCTTGGTTATGAAAAATCAAATATTATTAATTATACCTTTTTAGGTTTAATAAAACCAAGCTGCTTTTGCCACCTGCTATTAGTTATATATTACATATATAATATGTATATAAAAATAATGCATATCTAAATAGTATATACATGTATATTATAAAAGTTTGCCTATGCTATACACAGCTGACATTGAACATTCGCCCCCTCCCAGCAAATTTTTTTCTAGATACGGCCCTGATGTTGTGAGCAATACAATACACTTGTGTGTCAGTAATGACAGCGACTTAATGACAATGACACTGTATGTGTTCACAATTAACAGTAGCTGAGCCAGGTTGGTAACGTGTTGCCACATACTAAAAAGGTTAATGTGTCATCCCAGTCTGTAGAAGCAAGTATAAGGAAATGAAGGTGATTAATTGAAACGATGACTATTGTAGCTCAGAGAAGGAGATTTCACTAAATCAGGCATGTTTAATCCAAAATATATGGTCTATCAGAGGGTTCAAAGTGATTGAAAAAGTTCATTTTGCTTGTATTTGGCGTGTATTAAATGCTTGTTCATTAATGACATTCATTATATGCACAAGTCCCTTATTAAAATACCCAAGCATTAAAGTCAGCTTTTGCTTGTATTACTGTATGTACCATATTTAGCTAGATTTTTGTGGAAGACATTTTCATGCAGTTGTGCAGGCACATTTTGTACTGTATTGATAGATGTTTGAACAAGTGGTTATTAATCCTTAGCATGCATGCACATGATGGTTGTTGCTCACTGTGTCTGTCAATCAATCAGTCAGTCTTTCTGCAATGGAAACCATATGAGTATTAGCTGTGCATGTGCACCTAGGTGATGTTGTGATCATGTGATATTTTCCATCTGCCTGCGATTTTTTTGTTTTATGCTCAGTAGTAGCTCAGTAATTTGCTAAATGCTTTAATTGGAGTTTTGTGTGGACTACTAGTGAGTTTTCCTTGCTATGCTTCTCTTATCAAGACAGCATTGAAGTCTGATGCAAAATTAATTATTGCCATTACTAAATCTACTGTTCCCTTCTGTCGGCTTGAAACAATACATTTTTAAGAAATCGATTGATCTTTTCTCGATATTTACGCACGCCGCGTTGTACCCGGTTTTCCTGTAGACGGTCACATATTAGCATGTTTATATTCCCTGAGGCAGGGGTATTGGCAAACGTTTTTATGAGTCGGTTATGGCATTTGACATATACAGACAAAAGTTGTTCAAACTGGTCAATTTGATTATTGTTCTCAACACAAGCCAAAAAACTTCATTTAGAGCAGTAATTTTCATTCAGTATCGTTTTGTAGTCAAGAAACTAACTCACACTTTTAATACCTATTTTTTTGTTTTTAAAGTCTCATCAGATAAAGTTGATAAGCTTATGTTCTAAGTCTTTTCTTTTCCTAAGTAGAATAGGGACTACCAGTGATGTACAGGTGAGTCATTGTAGATTTACATTTCTTTTGACTACCAAGATTTGTAACTTATAGAATGATGGGGCCAGTTTCAATTAATGTATTGAAACTCATTAATAATCATAGCTAATTGTATTTGAAAGGGGAATTTTGCAAAACCCTCCATTGCCTATGTCCTTGGCTTATAATCTTGCATATTGTTTTGTGTGTAGTAGGCAACTACCTTGAATTAATTGATGAAAGAACACAAATTCAAGTGATGTTTGCTGGATTGCCAAGAAATGTGAAGTCAACATGTTTGAACAATATCTTTGGCTTAACTTTTCCTGCTGGAATGTCTTATCATACTGCCACTACATCATTGATATCCGCAAGTGTGGTAAGGGATGGTGTCTCTTTGACCATTATTGATGCTCCTGTACTTGGATCACTGGATATAAGAACTCCCACAATACTCAAACACATGAAGAAACTTGGGGACAATGTTATTCTTGTACTTACATTATCAGTGTGTCCAAACAGCACGTTAACAGAACCCTATCTCTCAATGCTGAAAGAACTATCCTGCATTTGGGGACCTATTATTTGGGAAAGAACTGTAATTGTTTTAACATTTACTGATCTCGCTTTAGATGAACTTGAGAACAATCAGCAGGACTGTCAGGATTGCCTAATGTCCCGCTGCATGGATCTTGAAGGAGCTCTAAAACGTATTTCTGTTACAAAACCAGTGAAGCTCTTTTTTGAGTACACAAGCTATGATCAATATAAGAATGAAAAGCTGGATGGAATAGTGGCAATCCCTGTAGCTAAGCGTGAAGATTTTCCCACTAAGAAACTGTTTCCACAGCAACACTGGAGTCATGAATATAAATGGACTGACCTCGCTTTTATGGAAATAGTAAAATTGACTGACAAGCAACATTGGATCAGTCAAAGTAAATGCTACATACTCTAACAGAAAATTTGACTACAAAGTATAAAGTGTTTTCATCACACATGCTATATGACTAGTATTCGTTATTTGTGCAATATTTTTTCAGCATGCAATCATGCAATTGTGCTATATTTTTAGTAAAATAAATACTAGCAAATTAGTGACAATGAATGAATGTGGCTTGGATGATATAATGACTTTCTGAATTTATTTCAGTGGAATATATTATGTTCTGCTCTTTTATGAATATTTGCACAATCTATAGATTAAGCTGCACATTCTATAAATTCATAGATTAGGCGACAATCTATAGATTGGCACACAATCTATAGATTGTGCAACTCGTCTATAGATTGTGTTGCACTATCTATAGACTAGCATCCATGCATACATATATAAATAAATCTATACTTCAATTTGGCACCATTAAATTTTCATCACAGCATGAGCGAGTATAAGACCTGCATTGTAAACTCAGGTCCATAGTATATTTTAATAGTTTCTAGAAGTATAGATGTATTGATATATGGATGCTATATAGATTGTGCAGCACAAACTATAGATGAGTTGCACAATTTATAGATTGTGTGCCAATCTATAGATTGTCACCTAATCTATGAATTTATAGAATGTGCAGCATAATAATGTGCAAATTCATAAAAAGTGCAGAACATTATATCTGGAGCCAGCAATCTTATCATTCTCACGGTACCAAGATTCATGTAAAAAGCACTAGATAGTCTATCACTCTCACTTATAATTAAACGTAGTTCAATTAGCAAACCATGCAAAAATACAGTTTATTATTGACTTGTGTAGTCCAAGTATAACAGCTATCAAATAGAATTATATAATTCACATTACTATGGCTCTCAAAAATTACAAAAAATAAAGTGCTGACAAGGCAAA
>WLWD01001031.1_pt1 | contig 34466 bp, 21 predicted proteins | sample 6712731 | NCBI WGS metagenome assembly WLWD01 (sample SAMN12718690, study PRJNA576275) | sponge metagenome | isolation source: marine sponge | host: Mycale hentscheli | place: New Zealand: South Island, Marlborough, Capsize Point | collected 2014-11-01 | reverse complement strand
TCAGCTGAATTAATTAATGTAAAGAGGACTTCAACAAGAAGTTGAAACATAAGGTTAAGTTTTAATTAAGCATGTATTGCTCATTAGAATTGAAAAATTTTATGACTATTATAATAATCTTTATTGTGTGTTTATTGACAAATTGCAGCTTCCAAGTTTTATTATGGAATTCGCATAGTCAATGGATCAATGAGTGGCTCTGGGACTGTTGACACCGGAGTGTATGCCACTCTCGTAGGAGATGAAGGAGCAACTGCAAAGCTGTACATTTTAGGCTATTTTGGAAGCATTGAAGGAGGAACAAGTGAAGATCTTCTCGTTGAGGCTGATGCTGATCTCGGCAATATTAAAATTGTCATTTTTGGCAATGAGCAAAATTGGTTTCTCCCCACCAATGACTTCTGGTTTGTCAATTACAGTGTCATTTACCGATACAGAGATACCAGTATTGCAGAAGAGAAGCAGTTTCCTTGCTACCATTGGATAGGAGATAATGAAGCTATTGCTACTACATCTGCTACAAGTAAGATACAGTATTGTAATATTCCATGTAACACTCCTAGTATACTGATATAGATGTTTCTGTAACCAGACATATTCCTGTGATCTGTTACTTAAACTTCTAAGCCACAATCTGTACATGCCTATTTAGCATACCTAAAACAGTCAACACAATGTTCTCTATATGCATAGCTACTTGGCATATCTAAAACAGTCAACTCAATTATAATGCTTAACATAAGAAAGCAGTATTTGCTTTAAGAAAGCAATAGCATGTCAAATTATTTTCAATAAATGATCTAATTCTATTTGTAATAGAGTTACTTAAAGATGCAGAACAAGATGAAATTCTAGTGAAACAAAGAGAGTTTGAATTGAATGAGAGGCGTAAGAGATATCAATGGCAGATATTTTCAGATACTGGAGTTCCGTCTGCAATTGATGACACCAAAGACGGTATTCCTGCTGATGAGCAATTCAATCGAGTCAAAAATATTGACTTTACTTTAGATGGAGTAAATGCATTAGCAAAATTAGGTTTGACTGGAGTACTTATTGATGTTAACGATCTTAGTGACTATGCCAAATTTGCCAGTTCTATTAATCCAGATGAGAGCACTCCTTTATATGAAAATGGTCGCTGGACTTCTGACGTAGAATTTGGTCGTCAAATTCTCAATGGAGTCAACCCAATGGTCATTAAAAAGTGCACCGAGATTCCTTCAAAGTTTCCAGTGACCAATGAAATAGTTAAGCCATTTCTTACTAGGGGTCTAAGTTTAGAGCAAGAGATTGAGGTAAGTACTAAATATATTTTAAGTTACTACAATTATGAAAGGTACAATTTTTACTTTCACAGGCTGGTCGCATCTATATTTGTGACTTGGAAATAATGGACGACTTGCCAGCACGTGAGGGGTGCTTTGTTCCGGCCCCTATTTGCCTTCTGTATGTGAACAGTGATGATGACCTAGTTCCCATAGCTATTCAGGTCAGACAGGGAGTACAAGAGGAAGACATATCAACTCCTAATCCTATTTATGTTCCCAGTGACAGCTGGACGGATTGGCTACTTGCTAAAATCTATTACCAGAATGCTCATGCCCAGGTATGTATTATGGCAAATAACTATTTTTGCTAACTTTTTTTTTAGCTGAATTTTAGTGTAGCACCAGAAAATCAATGGCCACACTTATTATCATCATATTACGTTGCTTCTAGAAATATTCCTATTTTTCTTTTTTTTCTTTGCCATTTAGCATCATCAACTTTTTTCTCATTATATTTCCTGTCATGCTGCTATGGAAACCTACTGTGTGGCTACTATGAGAAATCTTCCTGATGCTCATCCTGTTAATAAGCTACTGCGTCCTCACTTTCGCTATACCATAGCTATCAACACTCGTGCGAGATCCTCTCTTATCAATGAAGGTGGAGTGATAGATCAGATATTTAGTATTGGAGGACAAGGCAAGGTTGATCTATTCAAGAGGGCTTCTGAGGCGTATACTGTAGACATCACCAACATAAAGCAGAGCATTGAAGAACGAGGATTGGAATCGGTTCCGAAGTTCTACTATCGAGACGATGGCTTGAAGCTGTGGGAGTATTTTGAGAGTTTTGCTTCTACAATAATAGATGAGTTCTACAAGTCAGATTCTGAAGTGAATGATGACGAAGAATTGAAGAAGTGGGCAGATGATTTGTATACTAATGGGTTTCCTAAATACAAGGGGTCCGCCCCAGGCCGAGGCTTTCCTAAGCACATCACGTCTAAGAGCGAGTTGATGAAGCAGTGTACTCGCATTATGTTCACAGGATCCTGCCAACATGCAGCTGTCAACTTCGGTCAATATGTAATCTACAGTTACGTGCCAAATGCTCCATTTACGGTTCGACTGCCTCCAGCAGAGAAGGGAAAATCATCTAATGATACCCTTATAAAAACTCTACCAGTTGAAGCTACTGCTGTTTTAAGCATTTCCACAACATATACCTTATCTCAGTACAGCCCTGACGAGGTAAGAGCATCAAGCACACATGTTTATGATCACATTCATGTGCAAAATATTGAGATGCTAATATTGCATAACATTATAATTAATTTAGATATCACTTGGAAAGTTTCCTGCAAAAAGGTTCTTAGAATCTGGAGCTTTGGAAAGTATTTCTACCTTTTCAGCCAAGTTGAAGGAGTATGAGAAAGGTGTGCAGGCAAGAAATGCTACTATGGATATACCATACATTTATCTGCTACCACAGAAGATTCCTAACAGCATTACTATATAAAACAATTTGAGATTCACTTTAACATTTTATTCATAGATTTAATAACTAGCTAGTTGAACATTATGCAAGTAAATGAACTAGTATGATTATTTTTGCTTAGAAGTACTTGATTTTACAGAGTTTTGTTCTCACTAAAATAACTCTTGCTGTACTCTTGTATGGCCCAAATTAGCTAGAAACTTTGTAAAAAAACAACAACTAACATTGTACAAATAAAAAATAAAAAATCTAAGGTTGCTCTAAAATGTATGGAAACAAGGAATTTTAAAGCCAAAGTGTTAATTCGAAAAACAAGCATTACAAAACTTGCCCAAATTGAGAACGGAGATTCTACACCCCTAAATCACTGCCTTGCCATTTGTCAACTTAAAAAATTCTAAAGTTGTCAAACACATGGGACTTAGGTTGACTTTTGTCTTTCTTAATCCCTAACTTTTTCAAAGAGATACTAAAATGTTTTTTCTTTTAATTTTAATTTAATTTTTTATTTATTTATTTCATTTAGAGGTGTAGAATCATTTCGGCAAGTTTTGTAATGCTCATCATTTGAATTATGAAATATTGTTGTTGTTTTTTTTTATAACTAGCTACAATAGTTTCCCACTTTTTTTTTTTTACAACCTTTGCTATGGCCATTGACTTGAAAAAGAACCAATAGAATATGTATTAGCTAATTCAGTTCACTTCATCTACTAACTACTTAAGAGTGGGTAGTTTCACAGAAGTCTCCATGGGGCAGCTTGTCCAAAACGATCAACGGGTGCTTTACTAGTCTTCTTTGCGGGGACCATTGGAGAAAGCGGTACGAGCGTGGTGTAGATCGTTTCAGAAATAAAAGCATAGTAGAAGCTGTCGTGGAGAGCGATTTTACACCATTCTTTTTTTTTCTCCCTCCACTACATAATAGATAGACAACGAAATCGAGGGATCTACCGCCCACAGAACCTCGAGGGTTACAGGCTGTACCGTCCCGAGGGGTTCGACGGGCGGTAGTTCCCGAGATTTCGTTGTCTATCTGTTTTAGAACGTAACAACTATAGCCTTAGTTACCAAATAATATTTTCCCTCCTTTGTTCTATGTTGACACTCTACGACAAAGACGGTAGAGACATTACGAAGAGGTGTCCAGTAATTGCTGCACTTCTAAGGAGCCCATGGCGCATAGAATATTTTCATGTGTTGTGCGCTCGACTCCAGTGAACCGGCGAAAGTAATGGAATTAGAGTCAGGAGAATCAATATCACTGCGTTTTCAGCGAACTCAGTATTCCAGCCCACCCATCAACATTACCTATTTTTCGCATTTCAGCTCAATTGGTGAGATAAAATTTACAAAACGGCTTTGTCTCTCCTAAATCTTCTTTCAACCAGCTACTCGACCCTTTTCCTTCCCTATATTGGTGGGCGGAGAGGAAAGAAAGGGGTCTGGTAGCTCTAGTTATCAACGACTTGTGCCGGTGTCACAGGACCACAGCTCCGCACGACAATTCCTCCCCCGGAAGAGAGGCCCTAAGGACGGGGAGTCCCACCCGGAGTAACAGTCCTAGGGACAGGAGCTCCACCCCTAGGGTAAGGCCTCACCACCGTGCTCTATATCTGCACAGGCGGTTCCCGCATTATCAGCATGCAAGCCATTAGGTACATTTTGTCTATCCCCTCTGTCTCCAGGTGTCAGCCACCGGTGAGTGAACGCTGATTCAGCGTTTTAATAAACGACTAACACCACTTTAGATCCACGTGTGCACAGTATAGCGAGGAAGGGAGGGCTCTTAAAAAGAGCGTGTGGTGAAAGCTTATGTTCCACTAAAGAAGAAAATCTACTTCAGATTCAGACCTTGGCTAAGAAATAAAAAGTGAGGAAGAGATCAAGGTATAAAGTAGCTCGACATTAGTTTGCTCTTTTCTTTTTAGTCAGCTTTTTTTACAATAGTTGTGGTGTATACTACAGTGTTTTGAATTTGAAATGGCAAATACTTAGAAGCAAGGGAATAGATTTAGCATATTGTTGGGTGGGCCTAGCCAAAAAGTTAGTCTGCAGAGCTGATTCTGTATTACCATGGAGAAATGTTCCCTATGCAAAACTTTCTAACGTGCAAATTATTTCTATTCAGTAAAATTTCCCTTTCCCCCACCCATAGAAAAGTTATTGTTTATCCCATTTTTCTAACATAATCAAATACCTAGTCTTTTTGTTAAAACAACAGGGTTCAATATCTTGATTTCCATATTAGTCGTTATGATGAAGTGTAATTCGCTAAATTCGTATTGAATGCAAAGTCTGAATTTTAATTTAAAGGTTTTTCTTACTATTACATATTAGGTAAAAGCTAGATAGGGTAGTTATATATCTTGTTTGCTTCACTGTAGTGATATGATCCTGTTGTACTGGCTCACTTTAAACAATTATTAGCTAGGTACGAAAATATGTAGTCAGGAATTTTAGCCTCGTGAGAATGGAGCCTAAAATATTTTGATTAAAGAATAAACTGGTACTGAAAAGTTCATCAAACTCAAGTTAATCAACCATGAGTAAAGCAAAGAATCTACCATACTTCTAAGGTAAAAAAAACTCAGTCAAACAGGGTGAGGAGTTAACGTCCTAACCAAGGAGTGTTTATCCTAGTGCACAGGTTCTGGTGGGGAGGTTCCGTCCTAGGACAACGCCCCCGGAGCTCCCATTCGGCCGGGTGGAGGCCGTGTCCTGTGACATCGGCACAAAAATAGTGGTGCTCCAATCAGATTGCAGAATCGTTAATTAAGTGCATACTTCAACCACATATTCAATGCATCCCAATTTATTCCGCATTGTTAGCTATGGAAAGTCAAGTGATGAAGAGAGTGTTGGTGTAAAGCCAGAGCAGACGAAAGGGATTTAAAAAGAGATGTTTTTGTAGCTCTCCCTACAGGGTACGGAAAGAGTGCTTGTTTCCAGAGTTTGTCACTTGCATATGACCAACTCCTACACAAGTGTGAACCAGCCATATTGTTGTTGTTGTTGTTCTGCATCATTGAAAGACCACAGTCGCAACGAGACATTCTAACAAAATGGTTACTTGCAACGAAATAAGACTCGCGATTGAATTTAGCCTACGCGTTAATGATGACACAATAAACCTATGATGTCATTATTGCACAAGTCGTTGATACTAAAGCTACCAGACCCTTTCCTTCCTCCCCGCCCACCAATAGGAAGGTAAAGGGTCGGCGACGCCAGACTATGCATCTTCGTGAACCAACCATATATTAGAGTCACGTAAGGAAGAAAACAGAAGGGTCATGGACCAATGTGTGGGGCCTCCCTCCAATGAGAGGAAGAAGATCCATGAGAACTAAGGAAGAAAGATTATTATTTTTTGTGTCATGTCATTGTTGAGTTTTGTGTCAATTGTATATTCTGGCTATGGTAAAGGAGTCCATCGCAGTTGGGCCTGTCTGCTCATGCAGGTGGACTCAATATTGAACATATTATGTGTGTGTCTCGTGTTTTGCTCAGTCTGTCTTATTTTTGTGCTAGCTGTGTCCCTGACCAGTGCATAGACTTTTAATTAAACTAACTTAAAAGTGCAATTGAGAGCCTAGGCGTACCTACGGGATATCAGTCACGCTACGGACTCTGGTGGCGACCACCGACGGGATTCGATCGACTAATACTTCGTTTGGGGTTGATTGCAGTTCCGTCCCCCACAGTAGCCAGGAACGCAAGCGACTTCGGAAGCCTACAGAAACAAAAACTTTACAATTACTAGTGATGTGCTTGAGCACAAATGGCGAGCGAGCCTAAAGACTATACTATTTTTATATGAATGATTTTGACTTCTAACACTGAAGATACTGAAAATAAGGTCCAGTTTTTAAATTTCGCATACACGGTAAAGGGATTTCAGTGCCATAGTAACAACTCTCTGCAACTGCTTGAATTGAAGGAAAAAAACAACAACAAAACAATACACGTTATTTAAACGTTTTCTCTGTGATATTCTTTAGCTAAGTAGTGGTTGTAACACACAATGCTTTGACACAACTGGACATGCACCTACACAGACTTACCTTCGCAGTAGTCTAGTGGACAATGTATTTTCAAGTAAATACTGTTGCGCACGGCTTATAACCATGACAAAGAGCGCATTGACTTACCACCGCCACTAACTGGAATAGAAATGGAAGTCCCTTAAGTTTTCAAGTTTTAACTGCACCCGCAAAAGAATTAAAAAAGGTAAACAATTCAATTTCTAGGGTGATACGGGTACTGATCGATAAACCAGAGGATTCTGTTTAGTGCAATTTGGGACGGGGTCGACCACGTAACTAACACATAAACGCGAGGGTCAAAGTACAAAATGACATACATACGTCCATACATATAATTTGGCGAGCGAGCGTAGCGAGCGAGACACTTACAGGGGTAAAAATGAAAAAATCGGGGATGTTTGTTTATTTATTTATTTATATATATGTTTTGGACGTATGTATGTCATTTTGTACTTTGACCCTACCCGTATTTTTGTGTTCGCTCGGCGTTCGACCCCGTCCCAAACTTCACTAAACGGAATCCTCTGGTTTAGCGACCATTACCCGTATCACCTTAGAAATTGAATTGTTTACCGCTTTGAATTGTTTTGCGGGTGCTGAGAGCTCCATTTCTATTCGAGTTAGTGGCGGTGGTAAGTTAATACACTATTTGTCACAGTTATAGCACTACTCAACAGCATTTACTTGACAATTCATTGTCCACTAGACGAACCAGTTGTGTGAAAGTATTGTGCGTTACAACTACTATTAAGAATATCACAAAGAAAATTTTAAATAACGTGACTTGATTTTGTTGCTTTTCTTTTTCAATTCAAACAGTTGAGGGGAGTGGTTACTATGGCATTGAATCCCCTTTACCGTATATGCGTAATTTAGCAACTCAACTTTATTTTAGTAGTTTGAGTAACAACAGTGTAATTTAAAGCTCGCTCGCCATTTGTGCTCGAGCACACCAACTAGTATACAAATAAATAAATAAATAAACATCCCCGATTTTCGATTGTGTTTACCCCTGTAAGTGTCTCGCTCGCTACGCTCGCTCGCCAATTAAACACGTGGCATGGCGTTAAATAGAAAACTAGTAAAATACAAAACGCAGAACAGTTTGTAGCCGCTCGACGGTCGTGAGTAGTAGAACACCACGGAAGATGCCTTTACGACGCTCCTCGTAGTGCCGCTGCCACCAACTGTGGGGGACGGAACTGCAATCAACCGCAAATGAAGTATTAGTCGATCGAATCCCGTCGGTAGTCGCCACCTGAGTCGTAGCGTGACTGATATCCCGCAGGTATGCATAGGCTCTCAATTGCACTTTTAAGTTAGTTTAATTAAAAGTCTATGCACCGGTCGGGGACACAGCTAGTGTGGTAGGTTAACAGGGGGGATAACCAGAAACGGGTAGAAGGAAGCTGCCACCAGAGTAGTTCTAGCAGGCTGATTTAGTCCTAGCTCAGGTTATTAGGCCTTAGAGGGGTTGTTGGACACAGCACTTAGTGTAGGTTTCAATACTATATAGCCAGAACTGACTTACAGAAGTGCAGACAGCCAGATATATAGAAAACTGTCTGAATGTGGTGTGAGTGATTCAGAACATAAGGTGGTGTATAGAGGGACATGGGAGTGAAGGGAAATAACATACATGCATTAGTTACAGTGTTCAAAGTTACAATTAGTGAATCGGATGGAAATGTGTGCAACTGAATGAATGTGTATGATTGTATGTGAGTTCTATATGGAAGTTTGTTCTGAAGGTGTGGTTATTTCACCACACATCCCCTCGCTGAGCTTGACGGTAGTCATTCTGATGTCCATCCCTGGCGGGAAAGAGAATCCGCGAGCGGGTTTTCTTTGCCCTCAACATACTGGATGCTGAAGTCGTAGTCGAGAAGTTTCACCTTCCATCGCCACAATCGATTGTTAAGGTGCTGCGAGTTGAAGAAGTCAATGAGAGCTTTATGATCTGTGAAGACCTTGAATGTTCGGCCTATGAGATAGTATGCAAAATGCTGGATGGAACAAATCATGGCCAAAGCCTCGATCTCTGTGACTGAATAGTTCTTTTCCCGTTGCTGGAGCTGCCGGCTATAGAAGGAGACTGGCTTCCAGGCATCATCCCTGTATACACAAAGTGCCCCACCCACACCACAGGTGGAGGCATCACAATGGACTGAAAAACAATCAGAATCACATGGAACAATTAATTTGGTGAAAGCACAAATTTCTGAAATGATATTACAGAATGCATCGTTCATGTCAGTCGTCCATACAACTGTATTAGGTGAAGAACGTTTTGTGTGTTCAGTCAGTGGTATACACATATCCGCAAATGAAGGTATGAATTTCCGGTAGTAGTTGGCCAATCCAATGAAGGAGCGCAGCTCATGAATGGTCTTGGGACGTACGAAGTTCGTAAACTGGTTGATACGAGCATCCGGAATAGATAGTGAGCCATTACTAACAATATACCCAAGAAACTCAAATGATTTGCAACCCCAGAGACATTTGGACTTCTTTACAGTTAACCCATGTTGTTCCAAACGAGACAAAACAGACTCTATATGACTGATATGCTCCGACCAAGAATTAGAGAATATTATTACATCATCAATATATGTTGAGCTAAAATCTTCTAGGTGCAACAGAACGGTCTGCATCAGCAGCTGGAATGTAGCTGGTGCATTTTTCAAGCCAAAGGGCATTTTTTTGTACTGGAATTTCCCATAGCGACATGAAAAGGCTGTGAGGTGCTTGGCATCAGGATGCATAGGGACCTGGTGAAACCCTTTGCAAAGGTCTGGCTTCGACAAAAACTTAGCATTCCCTAGCCTGGCAATGATCTACTTAGTGGTTGGCATTAGAAAGGGCTCAGATATCGTCATTGTGTTTAGCTTACGGAAGTCTACTACAATTCTCACTGTTCCATCCTTTTTGAGGATTGGAATGGGTGGGCTGGACCACTGTGAGGTTGAGGGTTCTATAATTCCCAGGGCTAGGAGATTATTCAATTCCGACTTAAAGGCTTTCTCTAAACGAAGTGGAATAGAATATGAGGGGCTCCATATTGGAATGTATGAGGTTAGTTTTGGGTGATGACAAGTGGTAGCAGTTGTACCCGGGTTGCTATTGAAAACTGATGTATGATTACTAAAACAATTATCGAGGGCAGAAATTTCATGACTGGTCAAATCTTTTCCTTTAAAACTATCTGGAATAATACTAGCATCAATAGATTCATCACTTTCCCCATCAACAACAGTAAGAACCCTATGTACAGCCATTAATGAATCTTTGAATTCTTTGAGGTGGTTAACATGTATCACTTTGCAATGGATTCGCTTACCATCCACGGGGCATACTTTGTATGTAACGTCTGATAACTTTTCCAGGACCTTATAAGGGCCTTCCCAGCTGGCATCAAGTATACTATTTAACCCAGGAATTTTTCTTAGGACTAGGTCATCTTTTGCAAATGTTCTTAGAGTACGTTTGTCAAGCTTTTCACACTCATGTACTGTTTTGTCTTTCAATCGTTGACGTAACCCTTCTAAGACAGTGTTCAGGTCATACTGGAGTGATTCCATAAAAGCTGTTGCATTAATAGGGATAGCCTCTGGATCTGTCCAGAAAGCTTTGAGCGTTGCAATGACATTAGGTGTAGTTATACCAAACACTAATTCATACGGAGTCAGACCATGTCGAGAGTGAGGCATATGGCGAAGGTAGTAGATTGTCAAGTCTAACACCTGAGGCCAGTCTCGCTTGTTTTCGGTAATCTTACGAAGTACAGCTTTTAGCGTAGAGTGCAAGCGTTCGAGCTGTCCATTAGTTTCAGGGTGGTAAGGAGATGTTCGAATTTTGTTTATTGCTAATTTTGAATAGAGTTGGTCCATTGTTCTGGACATGAAATTTTGACCTTGGTCTGACAGGATAGCAGCTGGTATGCCTATTACTGAAATAATTTTGAGGAGGTTAGCTGATGTCTCTTCAGCTGAATAACCACGCATTGGCATGGCAAAAGAAAAGTTTGTGGCAAGGTCGAGTGCAGTGAGAATGTACCTGTAGCCCTGACGTGACTTATCTAAAGGACCGACCACGTCTATAGCAAGCTTTTCAAAGCGTTGACAGATAAGCTCTGGTTCAGACAGGGGTGCTCGAGCTGGACTAGCTTTTGAAAATTGTTGACATGTTTTACACCTTTTAACATACTCACGAACATCACTATATAAACTGGGCCATGTAAAGTGAACATTAATAATGGCTCGGGTAATGCCTGCCCCAAAGTGTCCCGAGTGGTTATGTGCCAGTTTAATTAAGGACTACATTTCGCAAGGGTTGAGGTAGAACAACTACATGGGTAGACTTGCCATGGTTGGTAGTCAAACACATCAAAATGGAATCAACATAGAAACATTTCTTTTCACCATTATTAGCCCATTCTCTGATATGAGCTAAGGTATCATCTTTGGCCTGCATTTCAACCAGTTGCTTTTTGGATATACCATCAAAGCCAATTGTTGGGATACTGAACAGCAGTTCTGAATCCGGTAACGTCTCAACATTAGAAGGGTTAGCTTCAGCAATGTGATCAGAAGGAGGGGGAGTAACAGAAGATGAGTCATGCATGTCAGAATTAACAGTTGGTTCTAAAGCTGGTTCAGAGGAAGGATTAGGGACAGTCTCTTCGAGTGAATGTACAGAGTCTAAGTTAGATACAGCAGGAGTTACAGTGAGTTCAGATTCGCCTGTGATAGATTCGCTAGCAGGCAACGCAGACTGATCAGATGAAAGTACAGAAGGGGGTTCATCAGAAGTACTCAAATGGGAGTCAGAAATAGAATCTAAGTTACGAGGAGTGCCCTCATCAGCAAGTTGTGCAGAGCGTTCAGCTTCTTCAGTGAGTAATGCTTCGGATTGAGCTCTAGTAAGCTTTACAGACAAAGGTTTGGCAACTGCCATTGTCATAAACTTATGAAAGGTTGGGCCCAAGTCTTTTCCCAACAACACTGATTTAGGTGGTAAACCCTCACATATTGCAAAAATACATTTGCCTGAAACACCTTGTATGGACACAGGTAGAACATATCATAGGAACAGTCATTGGCTTGTTGTACACACCTTTAATAATGGAGTGAGAAACTACAGTGTCAGAGGGTAAAACAATGTCAGGTGAGGCGAGCGAAATGTCTGCTCCTGAATCTAGCTCAAACTTAACATCAAAGCCATTGACAGAACCAGCTAAGATCACACTGATAGTTTGAGGTTTCCCATCAACTAAATTGAGGCAATCTGGTAGAGCAAGATCGTCTGGTGGCTCATCAGAATCGCTGTAGACAAGATTAACCCGTTTGTCAGAATCTTTGGAAGGAAGTGGCTGAGAGCTATTGTTAGTAGAAGATTGATTCGGTTTACTATTAGAACGATCAGAACGTCGTGGTGGTGGCGGTTGAGGACATTGTGGTACTTTATGATCTTTTATCTCCGCATCGGTAGCAAAATTCTTGTTTCTCGGTTTTACCTGACTGAGTGCCTGAGGAGTTAGATTCTTTTCTGTTGTCATTGTTATAGCGTGAACCAGAATGAGAAGAGTGTGCTCGCTCCTTAGAATGATGCTCATTGCGATAAGATCGGTTAGAGTGATGGCAGTAGTCATAGTTAGGCTGCTTGATAAAATCTTCATAAGCACGAAGCCTAGCAGGGGCAGTGTTTGACTTTGCGGACATAACAAATGCTCTACCCTCACGAGACATAGTGAGAACAACGAAATGAACTGCCAACCCATGAGCTAACTTTTCAAGAATAGTATCATCAACTCCTTCACTCTCTCCCATATTCTTAAACAAAGTAAAAATTTTATGGCTAGCTTGTTGAGACCATTCTACAGAGCTAAGGGAACCATTAGGCCTAAAAGAATTCAGCACAGTATCCCAACAGTCATTCAAACTAAAGCCACCCGAATTAATCAAATGAGTACGCATGCTATCATAATCTCCCACACACACACCAACATGGGATCTATAATTTGTCAAGTGTTTGCCTATCAATAACTGGTCAAGAACATCTACCCACCTAAACTTTGGTACACTCTCAGAAACCATAACCCTCTCAAACCTCGACAGTGCTGAATAAATGTCTTCTCGGTACTGCATCCATTGTAGACTTCTCCTTGCACGCTGAACTTGATCCTCCAAGCGATTTGTAGCTGCTACGGTGTCCTTTGCTTCCACGTCCTTACGATATTTTTCAGTTTGTGAGAAGTGTCGTTCATCTGAACTTTCTAGTTGTTTCCGTAGTAGGGCGAGCTGATTCTCTTGGAATTCCTGTTGCTGCTTAATATCTTCTTCCCTCTTTTCTCTGGCTTTCTTTTCGAGCTTTTCTTTGAGTTTCTTTCCTCATGTCTGTCCTTTCGATCCTGGATTTGTTGTTGGACCATTATTTCCATCAGCCTCTCGAGTGTAGAGCCAGTTGCAAGTCCTGCAGAAGGTGAAACAACAATAGTATTTTCACTGTCGCTGTCATCAGAATGAGATGCAACTGAAGAGTCAGTAGGGCTGGCACTCGTGTCCGTGCGAGGTGAGGCAGGTATGTCCACAGCATCTGAGTCGATTGGGGCAAGAGAGTCGGTGACAGGTTGATTGGTTTTGCTGCGAGTAATGGGGCCACTGAGTAATGTGGCCACTGGCGTCAGTCCTGTCCTGCGATGATGACATGGCTGATATAATGAAAAATGATGATGATACAATAAAATTGGAACTCGGATAACAACAGTAATGCACGCAACTGGATAATTGTCAATACACAACAGCGTCAATTCACAACACAGCGTCAATTCACAACACAGCGTCAGTTCACAACACAGCGTCAATTCACAGAAAGTACAGAAATAAAATTAAATAGTAAAATAAGCAGAAATACCAAATACAGAACTGAATAAGTAAGGTAAATTAATAGATGATTACAGGTAAATGCAATATCAACAGATGAATTTGGTTCAGATACAGAACTGAATAAGTAAGGTAAATTAATAGATTATTACAGGTGAATGCAATATCAACAGATGAATTTGGTTGGAACACACCAAACGTGGACAGAGTTATGGCAAATGAACCGATTTCGATGTTGCAGATACGTCTCAGCTCCTTTCCTTTAGACAGTAGGAGTTTGGCCACCGCTGCACACCACGTGTGGTAGGTAAACAGGGGGGATAACCAGAGACGGGTAGAAGGAAGCTGCCACCAGAGTTCTAGCAGGCTGATTTAGTCCTAGCCTCAGGTTATTAGGCCTTAGAGGGGTTGTTGGACACAGCACTTAGTGTAGGTTTCAATACTATATAGCCAGAACTGACTTACAGAAGTGCAGACAGCCAGATATATAGAAAACTGTCTGAATGTGGTGTGAGTGATTCAGAACATAAGGTGGTGTATAGAGGGACATGGGAGTGAAGGGAAATAACATACATGCATTAGTTACAGTGTTCAAGTTACAATTAGTGAATCGGATGGAAATGTGTGCAACTGAATGAATGTGTATGTTTGTATGCGAGTTCTATATGGAAGTTTGTTCTGAAGGTGTGGTTATTTCACCACAGCTAGCACAAAATAAAATAAGACAGACAGAGCAAAACACGAGACACAGGCACAAAATATGTTCAACATTGAGTCCACCGCGCACGAGCAGACAGGCCCAACTGCGATCGACCCTTTACCATAGCGGGAATATACAATTGAAACAAAACTCAACAATGACATGACACAAAAATAATAATCTTCTTTCTTCCTTAGTTCTCATGGATCTTCTTCCTCTCACTGGAGGGAGGCCCCACACAATGTTGGAAAAAAATGTTACTGATTTATGCTATTAGTAGCCCCAGAAATACTTACAGTTTTCCTCTAGGCTGGTTCAAGGAGAAGAAGAAGGAAGTTGATGATAAGGAGAAACTCGATTTTTTGAAATTTTTATAATTTTGATTTTTTGCACTCTGTGGATTAGAATTGACACATAGCATTAGAGACTCCAAAAGACAACTAATCACTGTTCTTGAATTATTTCTGTCTGAAACCAGATGTAACGTGAAGTGAAATTTGTACTATCCATATGGGAAAAGGGTGGTCAACCGAGAGTGCTAGTTCACTCTCTGATATATACATTGCCTAAGCTTACTCATGCACTGATTGAATATTGTAAAGTATGTAAAAGAATACTTGTGAGAGAAATAGCTCTTTTTTATTCAGAGTTTTCTTGAACAAGTGACCTTTAGCTTTGTTCTGAGATAATTTGGCAGGAAAATGGTACATAATCACATTTGTTAATTTATTGTTGCTGCTTCCAATTCCTCTAATTTTTTAACAGGCTTGTCACCTTTGAGAACATATTGCCATTGACCCCAACAGAGAGTGATCTGAATTGTTTGTTGATGTAGATATTCCAGGATCCTTTTCCACACCAATTTATGCCACATTGCGATTTATGCTGATGGTTACAGGAGTTAGACGGATAGGAGATTTTAGATGATGGTGGAGTTCTATCAGTACTATTAGACCTAGTTATGATTATTTTAATCAATAAACTAAAAAAATTGCATAGAGTGAAGGAATATTATTAATCAGCAGCTTCTGAGGCATTCAAAGGAAGTAGCATCAGAATTACCAAAAAGGAAAGACCAAATCTTAGATATGCACTGATAACTAATGAGATTTGTGAGAGCAGTATAGTTGCCAACTTTTCAAATCGAACTTCACGGACACTATGCCACACCCAAACTACACCCATTTATTACAGAAATTAATAATTAATCTCCCAATGATAAATTATTTTAATAACAACGTCTATTTCCCCAAGTGAGTACTGGTAGCTTTCTTGCATGTCTTTAACAGTTCAGGTTCAAACTGCACTTCATGGCAACAGTCATCACAATTAAACTTCAGTGACATCAATGCTACTACTGTGCTTTGATCCAGGTTTGATCTTTAATCCGTATGTATTTTTCTTAGGATTGAAAACCCACGCTCAGAGTCAGCATTGGACGATGGTATTGCTAACAGTCCAGCCATAAGCTTTGCCAGATTGGCAAACCTTAACTCTCCTAGGAGGGTTTTAATTTTACCAACTTCCGACCAAAAAAATCCAGGACGTGGTTTCTCAACTTCATCACAATCCTTATAATACTTTAGAGCAGGAAGGTCTTCTGGACAAAGAAGAAAATCCGTAAATTCCTGAACAAGAAGATGAAGGGAATCTGGAGAATTTAACTCAATTTGAGGAAACCTCTTGGCAAGTCTCTTAATGGTATCTTCAGTGTAAGACTTTGTCTTAATTGGTTGGACAATACCCAAATCTTGTAGAATTGTGTCACAAAATGGAAATTTCTTGAACATTTTCTGAAGAGTAGCTGAATAGAAAGCTTTGACATGCTGAAAAAATGGTTTTATGTCCATCTCTTCTTCAAGAGCACTAATACACAGCCATGTCTCGTCTCCAATACTTAAGTTTTCATCCAATTTAACTTTGTCCATGTCAACCAAATGAATATTATCTCCAGCTTTACGAACAGCTTCTTCGGTTAAGAAACTGACAGCATAAATTTTGTAAGCCTGACAATATCTGTATACAACTCACACGTTGTGTTCTTATTTGACTTTTGGAAAGACCTATTGAATATATCTATGGATGGTAGAACATGATTGAGAAAGTGAAGAATGGGCTTTGTTAGTGGATTTTCAAGTCGTTCAGTAATGCTAACTACTTTGGCAGTTTGGTCGTCACAAGAGCGGAAGTACGATAAAAGACCATCACACAAATCTAAATACCTTTGTATACATCGCAGTAGACTCAACCACCTAGTTTGACAATGCTTCAAGAGAACTTTGGGTTTATTAGAAGGAATGCCACATAAAACAACTGTTGATTTCTTTTGCTGCTGTGTTGAAAGTAATAATAGATGTCAATAAATAATTGATCTATATCAACTGGCAGAGCAGCCATTCCAGCCTTGACACACAAGTCAGCAAGGTGACAAATGCAACCAGCATCATAAAGATGGGGTTTTTCTCTTTTTATCAGTTTCTGAACACCTGACCTAGCCCCTTTCATTACATTTGTAGTGTCTGACATAAAGGCTATTGCTTTACTAAAATCTAAATTGTATTTGCCCAAAGACTCCCTTAAAGCACTGTATAGATTTTCTGCCGTTCCTATGTTCACCACTGGCATGTCTAAAAACTTGGTCTTTAAATTACCCAATTCAGCATCTAAGACTCTAACCAAAATAATACATGATTTGTCTTGTTTATCATTCAATTCATCCATTAAAATAGAGAAAGGATTAGACATACTATTTATAGCCTTAGTATAATAATAATATGGTGATAATGCCTCCTTTACTATGGCTGTGGTCTTGGTTCTTCCACACGCAAACTTTCTAGCTATTTCAGAATCAGGAAACATCTAAGCAAAAAGCTTTGAAGCGTGTTCACTGTTCAGAAAGGCCAGGTTATGCTTAGCAACAAACATTGACCACCGAGTTTCAGCTTCAAACATTTTGAGCTACTTGCGGTTTAAAGAAGGATGTTACACTTTTGGAAGTAGAAGCAGCAGATGCTGATTTCTTGTGACATTTGCCACTAACCTGGGTTGTTACATCATTTCTGCCTCCATGTGCAACACTGAAGTCTGAAAGACAGATTGTGCATCTGGCAAAAGTATCACCTGTATTAAATTAAAATTAGAAACTTATAATTCTGTGTAGTTAATCATGATACCTTTGTGGCTTCTCCCTATCCCTTTAAATTCTTCAATCCACTTTGGATCAAAGTGGGAAACTCTCTTCCTCTTAGTGGGTGGTGGAGAAGCCATACAACAACGTGTGGAGGACAATAGGTAAAGATCGCCAATAACTAATTGTGGCGAAAATTCACTTATGCATGAATTAATTTATTAAATAAAAATGCATGCATACTCGAGCCGTTCAGTAAGTTTATAGGATGTGGACGATTCGTGATAAGTAAAGAGATCCTCTGCTTTGCCTAAATTCATGGATGTAAAAGTAAGTGTAGTGGGAGCAAATTCCTCTGAAGCTTCAGGGACACACAATAGACAGTTCACACTTCCGTTACGGGACGGGACAGAGCGGATAATTCCGGGACTGTCCCGGACGTTTCGGGCCGGTTGGCAACTATGCAGAAGAATGGAAGAGGGAAATGATGTAAACAAACACGGATTTTACAATTTTTTATTAAGCGCTCCCAAGCGCCTCGTCTAATGCTAATTGGTGCTCAAATTTATGTATTATGTAATAGTTAAAGAACGGGTTCGAGTGCACTGGTAGATCTAATGCAGGTAGCGCGGCCCTCGGGCTTCGAAACGCCCGTGCTTTCACTATTTTATATCACGTTGCGCATGCTCTATTCCGTTGTTAACCAGATTAAATGCTATTTAACATAGTTAAATGAGGTTAACGGAGGGAGCCTGCTGGTCTCTCTTCGTGGGGGCAGGGTTGGTAAACCTACATGCATGTGGTCACGTGGTATGATGTAGTATGACCTATTGAGAGTATACTCTGCGCAGGCGCGTAAGCTACACGTGTACTTGGCTGCCGCGTTACACAGGCGGATTCTAAGTGGTTGAACATCTTGGTCGGTTCTCCCACCGTCCTCCCCTACACCTTCCTTTCATTGCCTAGTTTATGTAACAGCACTATTTCATTTTTCCACCATTTAATGGTGTGATAGCCAGGCTAGGCAAATTACCCTCACGGCCCCAACTGGCCGTGGGGTTTTCCCCCAAAGCGGAGGGAAGTCCCTATTGGTAAGCAGGCCGAACGCATGCGTACTAACATTAACCAGCTTGCAACGGGAGAGACTAGCCTGGCTTCCTCCAAATAATAATTACATTATGTCAAGTCACTCAGTACTATAGTGACCATAGTTAATGCCTTTAGGCTAAAAATTAATGCACACTTACTGATTTAATCAGCATTTTCGCAGAAATGCCTAAAGGCAAAAAATAGTGCACACTTACCAAGTTAGTACACCTAGTAACAATATAGCAACGGGATCTAATATAAAATAGGCGCCCTATTTTATTATGCGCCCATGCGCTTAACAACCCGAGTCTTCAGTCTGGTAACTCAGTAAGGTCACCAAACTTTTCAACCTTCTCTGAAGGCACTCATTCAATTGATGTAAACTTGTTGTAGGATTGAAAAACTAAAATAGGTAATACCTTGGCAGCTACCATGGAAATACTTCTATTGAAATACATAAAAAAAACAACAGCATTAAACAATTTACTACAACAACTACTACTAGTGCCCTGCTGCTACCACCGCTACCACCATAATAACATAGTCCTGATATTAGTTGCATTCTTTGTTCAGACCCTTTACCTAATTGCTCCGCTAATTTTTTCGCGGAGGGGCTGCGCGAGCCAGACAAAAGTCATTTGTCGGTTAAATGCGCCGACACCCCCACCGCTGAAGCGACATAACGGTAATATAAGCGTATTAATAGTGCTTTTCTCCCGATATCGCCAAGATGTCTGTCCCAATTGAGCAAGAATCTATTGCTTCCTCGTCACCTTTATGGAAAGAAGAAAGCTGGGAGAAGTCAAAGTACTCAACTCTTTCCCAACCCCCACCTCTCGGAATCGTAGCGCTGCATAAAGAATCTGTGTGTACTAAAGTAAAGAAAAAAGCCAGGAGAAGCTACTCTATACTTAAGAATGCATGTGTCACTCGATATATTATTTGTTCGGCAGTAAACTGTGACTGCAGAAGTATTTACCACAACTACTTTTTCTGGAGTAAATCTACTATTTTAATACTTCTGATGAATGCACTATACAGTACAGCCTTGTGTGGTGTGACTGCACCATTACTGGAAGTGATATTCGGTTCACAATATACTGTGGCACAAATGGTAGTTCTTTATGGCACAAGCCAGCTCCTATTTCCTATAGCTGGGCATGTGGCTGATGCCTGCATTGGCAGACATGCAGTTCTGCGATTCAGCTTATGGTGCTCTTGGATTGCATTTGCACTCATTGTAATGATGGTTTCTTTAGACTCATATGACAACCATATTAATTCTATTAATCGCTATATGGTTTTACCTCTAGCATCCTTGATGCTGAGTGTTTCTTATATGTGCTTCATGGCAAATATAATTCCCTTTGGCTTGGACCAGTTGCAAGGTGCTCCTCATGTCCACTATTCATCTTTCCTGTATTGGTGGTACTGGACAGTGAAGCTAGGAGGTATTGCAGTCATCATTCCACTCAACTGCTTCAACCTTATTGAAATTAGCATTCTAGTGAAGGCTGGGGTTGGTCTGCTGTGTATAACAGGTGCTCTCTTACTAGATGCAATGTTCAAGACTTGCCTCGTCCTTGAACCTTGTTGCAGTAACCAAGAAAATCCACTTCGGCAAATTACTAAAGTTATTAGTTACATCACTAATATGCCCGCGTATCAATATGTGCCCAGTTCAGTGAGGCATGAAATAGACTTCACGAACTACAGTCGTCTGGATTTGGCCAAGAAAAGGTATGGTGGAAAGTATGAAACAGAACAGGTTGAAGATGTGAGGACATTCTTCAGTATTCTACTGATTCTGATTTCAGTGGGAACTATAATTCTCTCGTCAGCTATGGTAAGCTATACACAGTTTATCAGTTAAATGTACATTGTGGGGCTGTTGTTTGTAATAGATGAGTGGTGTCCTTAGTCTTCTGGAAGCCAGAAAACTAGAATACCAGCTCTCTATTTATGAAGGCCAGTGTAATATTGATGTCTCATCGCTATCTGTTCTCTACATTGGTCTGACATTGGTCCTGCTACCTCTGCTAGACTTACTAATCGTCCCCATGCTCAGGCATCTGATGTGCCACCCAAGCATCCTGAAGTGTGTTGGTATTGGGGGAGCGCTCACAGTCTTGAGTGCTACCTCCATGTTTGCCTTACAGGGAGTGGTTGACCGCTCTTCCACTGATACTGAAGAACAATGCATATTTGCTGATAGTGAAGAATCTGTTGAAAGCAGTGGTGATATCAGTATTTACTGGATATTTTTGCCAGTAATAATCCAAGCTATTTCTCAAGTAATGCTCTATGTTCCTAGTGAGTCAAAATTAATGTTTTAGCTCTTAAATTAAATTGACAAGTGATAACCAGTTGTTGTTGTTGTTTTTTATTTTTATTTTTATCTATACAGGTTACGAGTTCATATGTGCTCAGTCCCCTTACCACATGCGAGGACTGCTCTTGGGCCTATTTTTTGCTGTGCAAGGATTGTTCTCACTCCTAGCAGCCATTATCCAATTTATCTTTTCCGCAAAACCTGACCTTACCTACTCTGTTTACTCCTGTAGTTTCTGGTATTATTTGATAGTGCTGGTACTCGGTGCTCTTGGCCTGTGCTTGTTTGTGATAGTTGCCTTCAAGTACAAAATGCGCAAGAGGGATGATATATTTCACCAAGTTGGCATGATTGAAGAATACTATTCATCTGGCAGAATTCATTCTTCACATTGGATTTAATGTTGTTGTTTTTTTAATGTGATTTTTTGCAACTTGTGTAAGATAAAAGAACTTATGAGTCATGCTATACACATGACAAATATTGCATGCATTCAGGGGACCGAGAGCAAGTGAGTTATTTGGTAGCATGAATGGGTGATGAGGTGAAGACAAGGTAAATACATGACATATGTTACCGAACTCAGAGGCATCAATATACTTAAAACAGAAGTGACAACCTGCTCAGGCTTTCAAGGTACCAGGTGACATGCCTTTCTCATCACTTCATAGTTTGAATGGATAAAGCTATCTTGACACCCTGGCACAAGCTCTTACACTGCTATTGTTATTGTTGTTTTTACACATACATAGCTAGCTATAAGTCTACGCCACAAATTAAATCATTTAAATATTTTTTCCTATATTAAATATTTTTTTCCTATATTAAATCATTTAAATATTTTTTCTGCTTGCTAACAATAATAATGTAAGGGATTGAGAGCTGCTCTAAGGTTAAAAAAAAAAAAAGCAGGAACCTTTTGCCACAAGTAGTGTATCAACAGCGAAGCGTTTGGTAAAGATCAAATTTTATATGCGCGTGCCACGTGGTCGTCTCCTCCGTCCCCCCCAGAGAGAGAGAGAAAGTGATTGATTATTGTAGAGATGTTGGGTTTGAAACATGTATCAATAGGCTGCAACAGGTCTATTCATTGTGCTGACTGGAATATTGAAGGTACTTTGGCCTACGGTTCGGGAGTCTACGTTTCTTTGGCGGGAAGCGAAGATGAGGTAATTAAACGTGCTGTGTGTGTGGGAGCTATTAAACGGGGTCAAAGAAAGAAATATTTGTCTCACCCCTTCACCTATGAATTTTTTTAGTCGTTTTCGTGTAATAGACTGTATTTTTGCACATATTCTGGTGTGTGGTAGCAGTTAGAAACTAAGCAGTCTTGCTAGCCAGACCCTTTACCTAACTGCTGTGCTGGGAAAGGGTCAGGTCAAACTCGCGTATCCTTGCTTACATCATAAAGCATCAGCATTTCACAATTTCTTTCTTAGCCTTTTTGTACTCAATAAACTCATTAGATGTATTCTCTCTTTCACAGGCTTTTTTTTTTAACAAGACTGAATTAAAAAAAATATTGGGTTGCCACTGGGAATTGAACCCAGGACTGCTTGTCGTAACTCAGTGGTAGAGCGCTTGTGTGTTATGTAAGCGATCCTGGGTTCGATTCCCGGTGGCGACCCAATATTTTTAATTCAGAATTGTTTTCAAAAGTCTGTGAAAGAGAGAAAATGCATCTAATGAGCATCAGCATAACTAATATGCGCGCAAAAACTTCCTGACCCTTTGACCCTGCCTAACGGAGTTAGTTGTCAGAAAGAGTCGGTTGAATGACTCTTCCTCATTCAGGTCACTGCAATAAGTGTGAAAAACTTGAATGCTGTCATATCCAGGAGAAAGAAATAAGTAATCACAGCTTCGAGCTGCTTCTCTTTGAGTTTACACAGCCAATAATGCTACATTGTAACACAATACTTTCTTCCAATCTGGAAGGCAATATTACACTTTCTTTCCTAGCTCATCCTATTCCTTGCGAAGAAAAAGAATCACTGATATCGTACGAATTAAATTTGAGTGACCCGCCCCATTGCTGAGTCAGCATCAACAGTTGTATGTGGGAAATTTGACTAGACCCTTTCCTCATGTAGCAGTTAGGTAAAGTGTAGAAGTTAAGTAAAGTGTCTGGCTAGCTGAGTAGAAACAAAGGGTGTATGTTGTGTGTGACAAGATTGTTTGGTAAAGGGTCTGACAGTGGATATGTTTTTTTGTTGTTGTTTATAAGACTTTTTAGTACATTCTTGCTTAGCAAACCAACCCACCATGTTTATTGTGATACCTGTAAGTATGTCTTGACAGTTTAATCCTATCACAAAATTTGCACTTTGCTACTAGTATTAGGGTGCCACTGTAATTGATATTCATATAAGAAGTCTATATCACCATCATAATGTGTGCCCCAGTCATAACTACTAGAAATAAACTTGCCTTGGTGTTCTTTGGTAACTCAAGTGTATTATTGTTATGCTTCATAGATGGGCTTTTTTTAATTTATTTATTTATTTTTTTTTTGCCAACCAGTTCCAACTGTTCGTGTACATATACAGAGTACTGTATTTGTATACACCAAGCACGTGAAATCTTCTCTCTGCATTTGTTATCACCCAACGCCATAATATTCCATATAATCATTGTGACCTATGTTCCCATATATCATTGTGGCCTATGTTCCATATATCATTGTGGCCTATTAGTACAGTCATTTTAGCCAATATTTGGGGTCAACCTCACACTAATTGCAACAAAAGCAAACTCAACAGATATTGATTCCTTATTATGTCCCTAATAACAGAAAAAAAGTCCTAAGGAATCCTCCTGGGGGAACAGTGTAAAAATCACGAAAATATATTACCACTTAATAGCTCGTTTGTGGTTTTGTGGAATTTGGGTTATATCTCACTTATTACAGTAACTATGTCTTAAGTTAACATATCATTAAAAAGCTCTTTAAATGAGCTATATTTTGGTACCAAAATTATTTCTCTTAGACCATTATATAAATTAATTGTTGGAGTCAGTCAATGATGCACTACATTGTTTTTTTCTACTTTATTGTGTCAATGCCATTTTAGACAAAATTTTGGGTCAAGCTCATCTGAAGAAAGCAAACTGAACTTATTTCATTTTATTGATATGTCCTCACTAATAAACAAAAGTCCTAAGGAATCCTTTGGGGGGAAGGTCTTAGTAACCCTCTCCCCCCCCCCCCTCCAATTTGACATCTACTTCTTTGCCACCTTTTGTGTTAGATGTTTTTGATATCTGGTTCAATTGATTTACATCTATCAAATTCAGTTATTTATGCCAAACTTAATAGACAAATGGAAAGCTCTTTGCATAAATTATCTCATAAAAAACAAAACCAAAAACGATGCCACAACAAACTGCTACACACCCAAAGAAATTTAGTACCAGCCTCTTGTGATCTTAGGTCATCACAAGATGGGTAGACGTCATGAGTCATTGTGATGGATTTGATGTCTTCCTTGATGAGTCTTGCAGCTGCCTGTACAAGTTTCATCTTTTCTTCAGTTGTGTTTTTTCCTGCTGCTGTTGCTTGTAGTATTCATGAAGCACTGCTCTTGCTGTTGTTCTGAAGGTAGCTACATTTGACTTGCCATTAATTTCAGTCAAGATTATTTTCTCACCAAAGTGTTCTTGTAGCCTATTCTTCATGTGGGTGTAGCCATATGCTTTATGAGCAGTGTTTGTGAGCTTCTGTTCCATGAGATCTATGAGGTGATCAATGGTGATTTGTTCATCATCATTTTCTTCAAGATATTGTGCAACCTGCAAGTATGCTACTGCCCTCTCATCAACTTGAGGCCAGCCAGGCTTTGGTCTCTTAGAGTCTTCAGTGCTTGCCGACTGATGAGCCATTGGCTTTTGCTTTCCTGTACGAAAATTGACACTACAAGTCTGATGATAAACTGCATCTGCTGCATGTAGGTCATGTACATGCAAAATGCGTGCTTTCACATTATCAGACCAACTATCAGCTCGTTAACTGCATATTGCCAGGAGAGTGTCCTTTAATCCAATGGTCTTCACTTGCAGGACATCGTACTTCTTCCTCTTTCTCCCCAATTTGGCTGGTCTGCTACAGAAGAAACAATCAGTTGCAAAAGAAAATCCCCTCCTCAGATGATCTAAGAACAAGTCCGTCACTGCTAGTACTTGGCTTTGACTGCTCATGCTTGGTGTCTTTGGCAATCTGATCAGGCTTATAGTAATTACGGCGGCAGTCCTGGTGTACCTCTTCACCAGGTACAGTGTGAATACTGTCTTTCCTCAATAATATACTGGCTTGGTTGATAGCTAGACTACCCTTTTCTTCAAGAGTTGATACAGATGAGTCTACAGGATGTGTGCAAATAGCGCAACATTCAGACACCTCCATGGCTGAAAAATATAAATCAACCACTGAACAACTGCGAGTAAACAAATAAGAAGCAACATACCTCCTATGGCTTGATTCAATATGCAGTAGATATATAGAGCCTATTGAGTAACATGCATGCATGTGCTTGCAAAAGTAGCACTTTTACAGCTATTAACCTCTAGCATGCCTAGTCAGCTCCAAGGAATTTATACCAAAATATTAATATTATGTGTTGGGTCACAATATACCTGTTGTTGGTTGCCTGGAGCCAGTTTTGCTTTCCCATTAAGAAAGCTTTCTAATTTATAATGGTATATAAATTGAAGAATAGTAGTAACCTCAGCTGAGATTTAAAAGGGTACTTCAAACAGTAGTGACAGAAAATATAGCAAAAAAAGTGTCAAAATTTGTTTTTCATGACCTTACCCCCAAAGGATTCCTTAGGACTTTATGTTTATGTTAGTGAGGACATATTAATAACATGAAATAAGTTCAGTTTGCTTTCTTTAGTGTGAGCTTGACCCAAAATTTTGTCTAAAATGGCATTGACACAATAAAGTTTCATAGTGCATCATTCAATGATTCCAACAATTCATTTATATGATTGTCTAAGAGAAATGATTTTGGTACCAAAATATAGCTCATTTAATGAGCTTTTCAATGATATGTTAACTTTAGACGTAGTTACTGTAATAAGTGAGATATGACCCAAATTCCACAAAACCACAAACGAGCTATTAAGTGGTTATATATTTTCATGATTTTCACACTGTTCCCCCAGGAGGATTCCTTAGGACTTTTTTTCTGTTATTAGGGACATAATAAGGAATCAATATCTGTTGAGTTTGCTTTTGTTGCAATTAGTGTGAGGTCATTTCACAAAATGCTTGTACTATATGTTCCATATATCATTGTGGCCTATGTGACAGTACTTGGGAAAAGGGACCAATTGCATTAAAAATTGAAAATGAGTTATTTATACCACTGTGTAGAGCACTTCATATGGAGCACTTTGGTACCAAGTTTATAGGAAGGAGCTGCTTGGTTCATTAAACATACGAGCGGCAATCTAACCAACTTGAGCACAGTTATTTCGAGAAAACTGCAATTAAAACTTCTTATTCAATTTCTGGCAGAGTTAACATTGAATTCCGTAATCTAACCGGATGTCCGTGTTACGGGTTACATAAGTCTTATTTGTGCTTGGAAAATGGCAGTGCTTGGACAATGGCGGTGCTCAGCTGAATGGCAGTAAGTTATAGTTGGGGCTGCTTACTTCGTTTATGGGGAAGGCCCTACTTAGTTCAAACCCTACGTTGTGTAAGGGTACTAGACAGGTATGGCTTTAAGTAGCACTAGATGAGTATAGACATAGTTTTGCAGGCCGTTTTGTGCTTCTTCTTTTTTTTCAGTTTCCAACAGTTTGATAGTTACAGTAAGTCATGGGTGTGTCAGCCAACTTGTTGCCTGCTTTGGAACAAATGAACAATGAATAATAGTAGGAAGCACTTCAAATCAATGAACAAAAATGATGGACTTTCACAATGTGTTGTCTTCTCTAGTTGCAGTGTGACAGAAGTCCTTATCATCACTGAAACCTTTGTCTAGTCAGAGACTTGCTGATTCTTCCAGTGTCTACACAATAATAGTCCCAGGAAAGTCTCCAGATATGCAGACTCCAGATAATATGTGTGACAGAAGTCCTTATCATCACTGAAACCTTTGTCCAGTCAGAGACTTGCTGATTCTTCCAGTGTCTACACAATAATAGTCCGAGTAGAGTCTCCAGATCTGCAGACTCCAGATAATATGTGTGACAGAAGTCCTTATCATCACTGAAACCTTTGTCCAGTCAGAGACTTGCTGATTCTTCCAGTGTCTACACAATAATAGTCCGAGTAGAGTCTCCAGATCTGCAGACTCCAGATAATATGTGTGACAGAAGTCCTTATCATCACTGAAACCTTTGTCCAGTCAGAGACTTGCTGATTCTTCCAGTGTCTACACAATAATAGTCCGAGTAGAGTCTCCAGATCTGCAGACTCCCAATTACACGACCCCATAAATAGCAACATTTTTTAATTTTATTATTCATTTGAATATTCACGTTTATTATTTCTATTCTGTTGCTGCAATGCTATAACAAAAACTTATAAGAATTTACCTGCGATTTTCTGAGGTTGAGGTAATTTGTTGCTAGGCAACAAATTGGATTCACACACGATTTTTAATTACTCGCGGGTTGGATTTCCGTGCACACAAGGAAGGTCAAAAAAGAGAATAAAAGGTGGCTGTGTTTGAACAGGGCGCTTGGACCTTTAGCAACGGTTTCAGCCACTCAAATGTGGTGTCAGTGTAGCTAAAGGTAGGAGATACCAGTGGGCCAATAAAAAGAAAATCAAAAAAAAATTTTTTTGTCGGTGTTCGGGCTCTACTGTACATTTTTGATTTTACGTAATTGGTCCCTTTTCCCAAGTACTGTCACATATCATTGTGGCCTATGTACAGCAAGAGTGCCACTGAAGAATGACTTTCTTCTGCTTCAGTATGTATTGTTAAAGTGCAATGTTGTTTCACATCACTTTTCTTTCATTGATTCATCAAACCTACCGTATGAATTAGTTAGTCTTCAGTTCGTCTTCCTAAGCTTGTCTGTACCTGCTGCTCTTGCTCTGGACACTTGTTAGATAATATCATCACTTTGACGCATTTTGTGGCGATCTAGTGTTTGAAGATTCTCTTGGTTGTCCTCTAAGTCACTCTGGACCTATAATCAAGACAGCTTAGCTAAGCTCCTGATGCATTGCAACTTTGAATGTTTGTGGCAACACACAGAGCTGGCTGTTGAGGTGGTGGCTTTTGCATCGCTTCATCAATAGCTGACGTGGTGGGACATGACATAAGAAATCTTGGAGTTGCTGATGAGTTAGGTTTGCTGTCACATGTAAGTGGAGTGTTATAGTCCTTTAGTATTCTAACTCATCATCATTCATTTTAAGACCGTATGGAGCCATTTGTGGTTGTACTAGAACTTGCGGTATGGCTGCAATAATTCGCTGTTCCATGCCCTGAAGTAGATATCTAAGAAATAGAAGCTAGATTATTAGTACGTGTCAAATCCACATCCTCGTTACTGTACCTGAATTATTAGGACCAAAACTAAGGTTGTTTGTGTTTATCACATTGCTCAACCCAATGCTTACATACAAAGTTGGCGTGCATTACTATATGTTTATACAATCACACACAAAATCAACTTTGTTAATTTTTAGTGTTGGTCTTTAAGTAGTTACAGTGATTTGGCTATCTGCGTCTTGTTCACCTTAGCTTTCTTCCTGGGTGGTTCTTTGCAGAGAAGACTGTGAGTGTTTAAACGAGGCTACACTTTACTTGTCAGATATAACTGCATTCCAGTATTTCCTCGTGGCACTTTCCCATTCAACACAAGCTTGGTCTATAGGACTATAGCTGTCTTTAGGGTGTACCATAGTGTCACATAGCACGTGCATCTTGTCATTGTAAGCTCTAGGGTCTTTCCATGTTACCTGTACCCAGTCACGTTAAACACATTTCCATATAGCAAACTAACAAACTTTAAATTATGTTTGAAGTTATATATATATATATTGTATATATGTATAAGGATGCTTTCCCACTTACTAACCATAGTGCCATGTTGACCACTAGTACTCCATTGCAGTTGCCAAATTAGCCTTGAAGTCTACCATAGCTACCTGGGTGTCATGATCACATTCAACAAGTTGGATTGTTTGGTTCGGTCAGAGTTCAGGACAGACTTGAGCCAATTACCCTGTCCTGTGGAGTACTTCTTCTACCTTGCTGTCTAGGTCTTGAAGTACATGGTGAACGCACACTTCTGTAGTTTGCTACGAACCCCAGCTTAGTGCAGACCACTATAGGATACTACCTGCGACTTGGATACGTGTGGTCAAGCCTCCACTCTTCTGTGGACATGGAAAGAAACTGTCATATTTGATCGATTAGTGGACGTACTGTATCCAGTGAGCTCATAGCATCGTGTGTAATGAACAAAGAAAAGTTTCAAAACACGTTAAATAAGAACAACAATCAAAGAGGGTGGGCTTAAATGCCGAACGCTGGAAGTTTCATTTGTAATTTTCTTTGTATTTTTCAATAGATTGGAGTAAGTCTTGCTATTTGACTGGATTGACAGCGCTGTTGTGTCAAATGTTTATTTCCTCTTCTGCCCCTGTTAATTATTATGATTAATATCAATGAAAAGTTTTGTGGCTTCAGTAACCATGATTTTTGAGATCCTCCATATTTTCGCATAAAGGGGTTGATATGCTCTGAAGTCTTTTATTCTTGATTATACATTGTGGTGCATTTAAGATAAAGCCAGGTAAAGCAATCCTGTATCTTGAATCTTGCACTCGACACAGGATGGATGTACAGCTCAGCATCTATACAGCTCATAGTAGGAAGATGTTCGTCACACATTGAAATATACAGTTTGCATCGCAATAGTTGTGATTATGTGCTGGCAGTTTTGTCAGTTTTTGTAGAGGACTGAGCTAAGGTTGCGCTCAGAAGCTACACTTCATGTGCCATAAGTATGTTGTGCCTTCGTCTCTATTGCTAATGTACAGTCTGTTACAGTTTTTTAATACAGAAGCTAATATCAAGTATTTACAGCTTTGCAAGTTACCAGATACTGTAACTTGTAAACTGCTTTTTTATGATCTTCTTGTCCAAAATTTAGTGTGTTGTGATGGGATCTCATTCTGGTGTGTTTAAATATTTCACTGTCATCTATTTATGGGAATCACGATTGCCTGCTCTTGGGGTGCAATGATCATGCTGACAATGACATTCATGGAACTATCATGTGACATTGTAGGCTCACAGTGTTCAACTTTGACCTTCGAAGTACACCTTTGCTTTGGACTGTGTTGTAGTTCTATGGCTCCCACACTCCATTGGTATAATTTTCGTCATTGTTTCTTGGGGACATGTGACTTGGCTGATACTATAGCTTCAGCCATTTTAGTCACATTTTTATCGCATCTTCACTATTTAATTTTTCGTCATTGTTTCTTGGGGACATGTGACTTGGCTGATACTGTAGCTTCAGCCATTTTAGTCACATTTTTATCGCATCTTCACTTTTTAATTTTTCGTCATTGTTTCTTGGGGACATGTGACTTGGCTGATACTGTAGCTTCAGCCATTTTAGTCACATTTTTATCGCATCTTCACTATTTAATTTTTCGTCACTGTTTCTTGGGGACATGTGACTTGGCTGATACTGTAGCTTCAGCCATTTTAGTCACATTTTTATCGCATCTTCACTATTTAATTTTTCGTCATTGTTTCTTGGGGACATGTGACTTGGCTGATACTGTTGCTTCAGCCATTTTAGTCACATTTTTATCGCATCTTCACTTTTTAATTTTTCGTCACTGTTTCTTGGGGACATGTGACTTGGCTGATACTGTAGCTTCAGCCATTTTAGTCACATTTTTATCGCATCTTCACTTTTTAATTTTTCGTCATTGTTTCTTGGGGACATGTGACTTGGCTGATACTGTAGCTTCAGCCATTTTAGTCACCTTTTTATCGCATCTTCACTATTTTTAATTTTTCGTCATTGTTTCTTGGGGACATGTGATTGGCTGATACTATAGCTTCAGCCATTTAGTCACATTTTTATCGCATTTCACTATTTATTTTTAGTTCATTGTTTCTTGGGGACAGTGACTTGGGTCTGATACTGTAAGCTTCAGCCCATTTTCGTCACATTTTTATGCAATCTCTGCACTTTGTACATTTTTTCGTCATTGTTTCTTGGGACATTTGACTTGGCTGATACTGTAGCTTCAAGCAATTTTAGTCAACCATTTTTATCAGCCCATCTTCACTTTAATTTTTCGTCATGTTTCTTGGGGAAATGTGACGTGGTGCTACTGTAGCTTCAGCCATTTAGTCACATTTTTATCGATCCATTTTTAATTTAGTAATTGTTTTGCGGACCATGTGACTTGGCGATACTGTTAGCTTCAGCCATTTAGTCCATTTTTATCGCAATCTTCGCTTTTTAATTTTCGTCTTGTTTCTTGGGGACATGTGATTGGCTGATACTGTTAGCTTAAGCCATTTCGCACAATTTTTATAGGGCATCTTCGCTTTTAATTTTTCGTCATGGTTCTGGGGAAATGTGGACTGGCGATACTGTTCAGCGTAGCCATTTAGTCACAATTTTTCTCCGGCATCTTCACTATTTAATTTTTTTCGTCATGTTTCTGGGGAATGTGACTTGGCTGATAATGTTTGCTTCAGCCATTTTAAGTTAGTCACAAATTTTTACGCAATCTTCAACCTTTTTTAATTTTTCGTCATGGTTTCTTGGGGACAGGACTTGGCTGATATGTAGCTTAGCCATTTTAGCACATTTTATCGCATCATCTTCACTATTAATTTTTCCGTTCACTGTTTTCTTGGGGACATGTGACTTGGCTGCATACTGTAGCTTCAGCCATTTTTCGTCACATTTTTATGCATCTCACTATTTTAATTTTTTCGTCATTGTTTCTTGGGGACATGTGACTTGGCTGATACTGTTGCTTCAGCCATTTTAGTCACATTTTTATCGCATCTTCACTTTTTAATTTTTCGTCACTGTTTCTTGGGGACATGTGACTTGGCTGATACTGTAGCTTCAGCCATTTTAGTCACATTTTTATCGCATCTTCACTTTTTAATTTTTCGTCATTGTTTCTTGGGGACATGTGACTTGGCTGATACTGTAGCTTCAGCCATTTTAGTCACATTTTTATCGCATCTTCGCTTTTTAATTTTTCGTCATTGTTTCTTGGGGACATGTGACTTGGCTGATACTGTAGCTTCAGCCATTTTAGTCACATTTTTATCGCATCTTCGCTTTTTAATTTTTCGTCATTGTTTCTTGGGGACATGTGACTTGGCTGATACTGTAGCTTCAGCCATTTTAGTCACATTTTTATCGCATCTTCACTTTTTAATTTTTCGTCATTGTTTCTTGGGGACATGTGACTTGGCTGATACTGTAGCTTCAGCCATTTTCAGTCACATTTTATTACAGTTTGAACTTTTTATGATCTTTGTCGCTCGCTTCTTTGTTGGAGCAGGTTAGTAGTGGCTCTCTCTCTCTCATAGAATCATATTTTTCTGGTCGTTGTCTTGGGAGTTGTATGTAGTAATGATGAGGGGGTGGGCTGTGAGGCGCTGATTTACTATTGGATTTAGAAAATCGTGAGATTCTCACTGGAACATTCTATTCTCTGGGTCAGGATGAACTTCTCAGGATAAACTATAGTATTCTCAGGATAGGCTATCAAATTCTCAGGATAGGCTATCGGTTTCTCAGGATAGGCTATCAGGTTCTCAGGATAGGCTATCGCTTTCTCAGGATAGGCTATCAGGTTCTCAGGATAGGCTATCAGGTTCTCGGGATAGGCTATCAGTTTCTCAGGATAGGCTATCAAGTTCTCAGGATAGGCTATCGGTTTCTCAGGATAGGCTATCAGGTTCTCAGGATAGGCTATCGCTTTCTCAGGATAGTCTATCAGGTTCTCAGGATAGGCTATCAGTTTCTCAGGATAGGCTATCAGTTTCTCAGGATAGGCTATCAGGTTCTCAGGATAGGCTATCAGGTTCTCAGGATAGGCTATCGGTTTCTCAGGATAGGCTATCAAGTTCTCAGGATAGGCTATCAGTTTCTCAGGATAGGCTATCAGGTTCTCAGGATAGGCTATCGCTTTCTCAGGATAGGCTATCAGGTTCTCAGGATAGGCTATCAGGTTCTCGGGATAGGCTATCAGGTTCTCGATCTCAGGATTGATAATTTGTATTGACTAGGTATTTGATTCTCATGTTTGTAAGTTATCAGAGCCAAGACAGAGCAAAGATTGTTAGTGTGGAACTTTTTTATATAAATCTTAGAACTTGAATATAAAGTTTAGATCACTAGTCATAAATTTGTTGTTTACTCGAATGTTTCAGCTACTGTTCAGCTAGCCATGGGTAGATATCACTATATGAGGCTATCATTCACACCTCTATTTTTAAATGTGATTTCAATCATTCAGTTTAAATATACAACTTGGAAGGGTTTGAGGTTACACAGATCAGTACTATCTTCCATTCATCCTAAATCATTTTCTTCAACAGTTGTATGTATGTATGTATGTATGTATATAATTGTGAATTTTTTATTGTTATGTTTAACTTTCAGACTGAAGAGTGCATTAATAAGATATTTTGTACTCTGCGTGGTCACTCTGGCAATGTCAACTGTGTTCGTTGGGCCTCCTGGGAGGGAGCTAGTGAGCCTTTTCTCCTAGTTTCAGGAGGAGTGGACGGCCATGTTATAGTGTGGAAACAACAAAAATCTAAATTTTCAGTGAGTTTACGTTTTAGTGTTCTTGTCCAAATTTTTAATAATAGTAATACAGGGGTTCTTTTAGGAGGGCCAGCGGGGGCACTCGCTACTTGAAGTCAGTTTCCCCCCTTGAAATATTCTTAAAATTTCATAAGCAAAGAGTGAAGTTAAAAAGTGAATAATGGTTTATTGCTGCTCTAATTATTGTCTTGGTAATTGAAACCCATCTCCTTTTCCATTTTAATTATGTGTGAAAGTTGTGGCCCCCTTAAGATAGCGAAAGCTCAATCTCGCCCCCCCCCCCCCCTTAGAGTAATTCCTAATGGAAACTCCTGTAATAATAATCAGGGTTTCATCCAGAAATTTTTGTCTGGGGGGGTCAAAATTAAAGTGGACTAGGTAATAATTTTAAGTAATACTTTTTGCTATCTAAAATAATAGATTCCCTAATCTCACAACTAAGCAGAAATACTCTGAGTAAACTTTTCACTTTTTTTTGCCCTTGAAAGTACAGCTATCAATTAACCCCATTAGCAACCCCAATAATAAAAAAAAAGCAAAAAAAAATAAATACAGAATTGGAAAAGCTTCTGGATTTTTATGGAAAGCCTACCACAGTTGAATATGATAGAGAGACATTTTCAGCTCCAGCTGATGTCAGCATACATGAGACAAGGTTGGAATGGAAAGGATTTAAATCCCTTTTGTTTGAAGAAATGAAGGGATTTTCACTT